>Ga0209631_10002176_pt1 | contig 23798 bp, 27 predicted proteins | sample COG_08_FD_184752 | JGI IMG/M metagenome (GOLD analysis project Ga0209631, IMG submission 184752) | Pelagic Microbial community sample from North Sea - COGITO 998_met_08 (SPAdes) (version 2) | ecosystem: Environmental > Aquatic > Marine > Neritic zone/Coastal water | place: Helgoland, sampling... | reverse complement strand
TTATTAAACTCAAAGTCAGATCTTTTGAATCTCACAACAAATTCGAACAAAAATCTTATAGGCTTGTTTGCAGAAGATGGGATCATGAGAACTGAAAAAGACATGCCAACTCAGCTTGAAATGACCAAAGTTGCTCTTAATTATTTATCCAATAACTCTAAAACATGTAATGGATTTTTTTTAATGTCTGAAGGTAGTCAGATAGATTGGGCTGGACATTCAAATAATTTAGAATATCTTTTTGCAGAATTTACAGACTTTGATGCAACAACTGGAGACATAATTAATTTTGTTTCTTCAAATCAAGAGACTCTATTAATTATTACAGCAGATCATGAAACAGGAGATCTTCAGATCCTCGATGAATCAGATACCTCAGTAAAAGTATCATGGGGATCAAAAAATCATACTGGAGTCCCGGTTGGAGTCTTTGCTTATGGCCCAGGTGCGCATTTATTTTCAGGAGAAATGGATAATACTGATATCTTCTTCAGGATGCTAGATGTTCTAGATTACAAAAATACTCCTGAAACTCTTTGCAAATAGTTATATCTAGCTTATCTGTTAGTATTGAGGTATGAAAATAAACCAAAAATTTATAAATAGCATTCTTAAACCATTAGAAAACACTGTAGCAGAAGCCTCCGTTGCGATCATGGAAGTTTATAACTCTGAATCTTATAATACAGAAATTAAAGCAGACGGATCGCCTGTAACAGAAGCAGACAATAGAGCAAATGATATTATTATCAGATCACTTAAAGAAATTACCCCAGACATTCCTATTATTTCTGAAGAAACTTTTCATTCTGAAAACCAAAATCCTAAAGGCCCATATTGGTTAGTTGATCCACTTGATGGGACTAAAGGGTTTATTAATAAAGATGGAAATTTTACAGTTAATATTGCATTGATTGATAACACTATGCCTATATTTGGGATTATTGAGGCTCCAGCAACTGGAAAAATTTGGTCAGGATCTTTTTTTCAAAGACCCCTTAGACGCTTTAGGTTTGGCGCTATGTTTTTCTTTATAGGCCCTTTAGCTTTATTTGTATCAAACATCTTTGGTCCAACTAGCGCCTTAATTTTTTTGATGCTATTTTTATTTATTCCCTGGTTTATTCAGCATAAGAGTTATGGACCTCATTCAGTTATAAAAGAAATGATTGATGGAAAGCTTGTATATAAAGATGGTCCATTAAGACTGGTCATGAGCAAGAATCATCAAACTGAGATTGACAGAAAATTCTTAGATTTTCTTAACAGTAAAGATATTGCATATGATCTTGTAGAAAAGGGTAGCTCTCTCAAATTATGCGCCCTTGCTGACAATGAAGCTGATATATACCCAAGATTTGGACCAACTTCTGAGTGGGATATAGCTGCTGGACATGCTTGTCTTATTAAGCAGGGTGGCAGAGTATGCCAAATGTCTTCAGGAGAACCTTTAGCCTATACAAAAGAGGAATCTATACTTAATCCCGCCTTTGTAGGCTTTAGAAATACCTACCTAAAAGATAGATATTTAGGACTTATAAGCGATTTTTATAAAAAATTGGTATAATTAGTCTAAATATATTAATAATATATATATTTAATTATAAAAAATTTATATAAATGGGAACAGAGTTACAACCAATTCAGTTAACCACGCCAGGTAAGGATATAGAATCTTATCTCGCATGTGTTCATTCGATACCTATTCTTACAAAAGAACAGGAGCAAGAGCTTGCCTTAAAATTATATGAAGCTGATGATTTAGATGCAGCTAGGCAGCTTGTTATTCATCATCTTCGTTTTGTTGTTCATATTGCTAGGTCCTATCAAGGCTATGGGTTGCCACTAGCAGATATTATTCAAGAAGGTAATGTTGGTCTAATGAAAGCCGTTGATAAATTTGATCCACACAGAGGTGTTAAGGTTGTATCTTTTGCAGTTCATTGGATTAAAGCAGAAATACACGAATATATTCTCAAAAATTGGAGGCTCGTTAAGATAGCTACCACTAAGGCTCAGCGTAAACTATTCTTTAATTTAAGGAGTAAGAAAAAAGGGCTTGAATGGCTAACAAAAGAAGAAGCAGAAAAAATTGCAAAAGATCTTAATGTAGAAATCAAAGATGTATTGCATATGGAAAATCGATTGTCATCCAGCGATGCCGCCTTTGATAGTCCTGTTGGAGGAGATTCAGAAGACGAAATGATGTCACCTTCTCAATATTTAGAAGACAAAAGATCTGATCCTGCAATTCTTGCCGAAGACAACCAATTACAAGAAATGAATCTAGCTGGATTAAGCGAAGCAATAAAGACTCTTGATGATAGAAGCAAAGATATCATTCAAAGAAGATTCTTATCCGAAGATAAGGTTACATTACATGATCTTGCAGCAGAGTACAGCATCTCTGCAGAAAGAGTGAGACAGATTGAAAATGGAGCACTTAAAAAATTAAAGGCATTTATGTCTGATGCTGCTTAAAAAGCAGACCCTCTAAAAAATAATGCGCTACAAATTCCTTCCTTCTTTTGTAAAAAGAAGGGGGAGAATCACTCAAAGCCAAGAGGATAACCTAAAGTTATTACCTAAATATTTAATCAATAGCTTTGAAGATATTTGTAGTGAAAAAGATAATTTCTCTAGAATCATTCTTGAGATAGGATTTGGTAATGGTGAAAACATACTTTCGCTTGCAAAAGATAATCCTGATTCTTTATTTATTGGTTCCGAAGTATATTTAGCAGGGATAGGCTATTTAATTGGTGAAATAAAAAAGCTCGGCCTTTTAAATATAAGAATTACCACAGGCGACATAAGATTATTAATTGAGCAGATAAAAGAACCACTTTTTGACGATGTCCTAATCATTTGCCCTGATCCATGGCCTAAAGCAAGACATCATAAAAGAAGGCTAATTAAAAAAGATTTTTTAAAGTTAGTTCATCCAATAATTAAAGACAAAGGTGAATTATTTATTTCAACTGATTGGGAGAATTATGCTGAATCAATTGAAGAGGCTATCAATTTATCACATGGATACAAAAGTCTAGACAAATCAGCTTACCAAGCGTCTGACTTAACAAAATTTCAAAAAAGAGCAGCTAAAGAGGGTAGAGATATCTATGCTTTTCCACTTCAAAAATTAATTAAATAGATTAATAGTATCGTTTAAGAATTTATATCCAATTTGTGTAGCTCTAAATCCATCACTTTCTAAAAGTTTTTCTTCAATACCTTTTAAGCGTTTTTCTAAGAACGAATCTGGAATATATATATGACTTGTTTCTAATTCTTCTAAAGATAGGCCACCTTTTATTCGCAAAAGATTCATCGCTAAATCCAAGTCATAAGATTCTGAGGTGATAATAGTATCTATAGTCTTAGAAGGATCTTTAATATATGAGGCTACAGTTTTTAGCTTAATCATTCTCTTTATACTAGTTTCTTGAGTTATCTTGCTATGAGCACCTGGACCTAGTCCCAAGTAATCTCCGTACATCCAATAGTTCATATTATGATTGCTCTTTTTATTGTCTTTAGACCATGAAGAAACTTCATATTGGCTTATACTATTAGCATTTAAAATCTTCTTAGCCTCAGATTCCATTAATTCAATCAAAGTATCATCTGGAAGACTTAACTCTTTTTTGTAAAAGATTGTATTGGGTTCAATAGTAAGTTGATACATTGATAAGTGGCTAATGTCATAACTACAAAATATCTCTATGTCTTTTTTTAAAGAGTTAATATCTTGCCCCATTACTCCATAGATTAGATCTATTGTTGTATCTACAGATTCCATTTTAGATATGACCTGAAGTGCATTAAGAGAATCACAGGCATCATGATTTCTCTCAAGGCTAGACAAAGTTTTTGCGTCAAAACTTTGAATACCAATGGAAACTCTATTTATTCCTATACCTACAAGGTCATTGATATATTCTTTTTTAACTTCTTTTGGATTGAGCTCAAAACTAATCTCACAATCTATTTGGAGAAGTTCTTTATCTTTAAGCGTGCTAATAATTTTTTCAATAATTTTTGCAGATATTAAAGAAGGAGTTCCACCACCAAAATAGAGTGATGTAAATTTTCTAACCCCTATATATTTTGTTGAATCATCTAGGTCTTTTAAAATTGCAAATAATAATGCTTCTTCATCCCCATCTCGTTTATTAGTTTCAATGTTGAAATCACAATAAGGACATTTCTTTTCACACCAAGGAAAATGAATATATAAAGAGATAGGAACGCTACTTGGCTCTAATGTTTTCAAGTTTTTCTAAAAATATATTTGTAGCTATAGCCCTATGACTAATCCTATTCTTTTCATTGGAGTCCATAGTTGCCATAGATATACTATATCCATAAGGATAAAAGAGCTTATCGTAACCAAAACCACCTTCACCTGAGGCCTCAATAGAAATATCTCCATGAATTTCACCACTTGAAAAGATAGGCATAGGATCATCTGCAGAATGAACTCCTACTAAAACGCATACATAGTATGCCGGTAGAGATTTTAAATTAAGCTTATTAAGTTCCTCAATTATTTTATTCCTGTTATCTAAGTCGCTAGCACCTTCTCCTGCATATCTTGCAGAATATATTCCTGGAGCAAAATTTAATCCCGGCACAACAATTCCTGAGTCATCTGCAACAGAAAACATTCCAGATTTTTCTGCTCCATGTCTTGCTTTAATAAGAGCATTTTCTAAAAAAGTTAGCCCATCTTCAATTGGCTCTTCAATACCTAATTCACCCTGAGATTTAATTTCAAAGTTAGCGAACATTCTTTTGAACTCTTTAAGTTTTCCTGCATTAGAAGTGGCTAAAAGTATTTTGTTATTTTCGAGCAAGTAAGTAGACTCCTTCGGAAGATAGAAGATTTGGTGCAATTGCAGCAAATTTACTCTTATTTCTCTCTTTATTTAAATGGATGCTGTCCTCAATAATAATATTTTCTTTAGAACAAAGGTCTTCAAAATCTTTTATGGTACACAGATGAATATTTTCTGTTCCATACCAGCTAGATGGCAAGCTAGGTGTAACAGGCATTCGTCCAAGCAAGAGCGCCAGCCTACATCGCCAATATCCAAGGTTAGGAATAGTAACAATACATTTATTAGATAGATTAAGAATTTTACCAAGAGCCACATTTGGTTCTTTAAGACACTGTATTGAACTTGCCATAATTGCAACATCAAAACTACACTCTGAAAATTCATCTATGCCATCATCAATATTTTTCTCTATTACAGGAATATTTTTTCTTAAACAGGAAAGAATTCCATTTGGGTCAATTTCAATTCCATAACCTATGGTTTGTTTCTGTTCCCTAAGTTCTTCAAGCAAAGACCCATCTCCGCATCCAAAGTCAATTACGTTACTTGATGACTGAATCCAATCTTGAACGATATTTGTTAAAGGATTATTCACTTAACTTCTTAAAAACGCCTCAATATTTTTTTGATATCTTTCATTGCCAAATAAAAAGCTATCATGGCCTTGCTGACCCTCTAACTCTAAATAAGAAGAACTAATACCTGATTGCATGGCTGCAAGTTGTATTTCTTTGCCTCTTTCAGGAGGAAATAACCAATCAGACTTAAACCCAACTATGAGAAGCTTTGCTGTTACTTTTTTAAGAGCATCTTTAAGCTCATTATCAAATTTTTTGGCTGGATCAAAATCATCCATTGCTCGTGTCATCAAAATATAGGTATTAGCATCAAACACTTGTGAGAATTTTTCTCCCTTGTACTGCAAATAATTCTCAACTTCATAGTCAACTAGATCATCAACTCGAGACTCCACATCTTGGATTTTTCGTCCAAATCTTTTGTTCATATTTTCTTCTGAAAGATATGTTATGTGAGCTAACATTCTTGCTGCCTTGAGACCGCTCTTAGGGAAAGTATCATTTTTTAGATAATCTCCTTCATGAAAATTAACATCTTTTCTAATTGACTCTCTACTTACTTCATTCAATGCTATGTTTTGTGAGCTTGCTTTTGCAGCAGCAGCAATTATGCCAGCTCTTTTAATTTTATCAGGGAATGTAATTGCCCATTGAAGCGCTTGCATTCCTCCCAAACTCCCTCCTAAAACACATGCCCAAGAATTAATTCCTAATTTAGTTAGTAGCATTTCTTGAGAGTTCACCCAATCTAATACACTAATAGCTGGAAAAGCCTTTCCATAAACCTCACCTGTTTCAGGACAAATACTAATTGGACCAGTAGAACCAAAACAGCTACCTAGATTATTAGGAGAAACAACAAAGAATTTATTTGTGTCAATTGCCTTGTTGGGGCCTATTAATTCGTCCCACCACCCAGATTTTCCATCATCGCTCCTGCCAGCAGCATGATGGCTTCCTGAAAAGGCATGGCATACCAAGATTGCATTTGATTTATCATTATTTAACTCCCCGTATGTATCAACCATCAGATCAAAAGAGGAGAGAGCTTCACCAGTTTCAAGAATTATTCCAGAACTAAAAGTATGAAGTTCTCGCTGTGACTTCATAACAGGGCTCTTACGATTTGCGCTAATAGGACATCTACTTGGTTAAGCAATATTAATACAAGAAGGGGTGAGAAATCTAAGCCCCCCATTGAAGGTATGTAATTTCTTATTGGTGACAAAATCTTATCAGATATTTCTTCAATGAGCTGAAGCAGAGGATGAGGATTTCCTGGAGCAACCCAGCTTAATATAACTCCTCCAATAACAGCAAATAAAAGAATCTGACTAATGCTGCTTAATATATTGAAGATTGCATACACTATTAAGTCAGATATTTCATAGGCAGAGCCTGTAATAATATAAAAACTTATAAACTTAAATAAAAAAGCTGCAAAGAGTATTCCAAAAACTCCTCCTGCTACAGAAGTAAATATAATAGTTAGGGGTGTTAAAAAGTTTACAAAAGTTTTTACTACAGGATTAAAGTAGTTCACTCTCAGTACCCTAAATACCAATAAAATCACAAACGCATAACTCAGTGATCCTATTAAAAGCGCTATAATATTTATTAAATTAGTATTCATCACTTATCTCTTTTGATCTTCTAACAGCACTAATTATGCCTTTTTCGAATAATTGAAGTACATTATTACCTTTTAAAGAATTAATTCCAGCCTCTGTAGTGCCTTTTTTAGATGCAATGATATTTATAGCCTCATCCATGCTTATATCTGCTGCAACTGAAGATGATATGCCATCAAGAAAAATACTAATAATTTCATTAGCAACTTTTTTATCACCTTCACATAACTTAAGTACATGCTTTTCATATACTTTGAGTAAATAAAAGAAATATGCAGGCCCGCTCCCAATCAATCCAGTAAAATTATTAATCTCCGATTCTTTCTTTAGAATGATGCTTGTACCAACTTGATTAAATAATTTTTTTGTTTTATTTATTAGTATTCTTGCAGCAGGCTTCCCATATATTGCTGTTATACCTTTCCCATATGCAGAAGCAGTAATTGGCATAGCTCTTGCGACCTTAGCTTTCTTAAAATGCTGCTCTATTTTATGAAGCTTAATACCGGCAACAAGACTAACAATATTCAAGTTATCCATCTTTTTTGCAATCTCTTGGCATGCCTGAAAAGCATCCTTTGGTTTTACAGCTAGGATAACCATGTCAATTTCATTATTTAATTTTTTTTTGCTAACAGATTTGATGCCTATTTTTAATAATTTCTCTGTATTAACAGGATTTCTGTCTATGCATAAGATATTTTTTTTTGAAATACCACTATTAATCAATCCTTTAATTATTGACTGACTAATATTTCCTGCTCCATAAAATAGTATTTTTTTCATAGCCTTTTACCAAAAATAGATTCGCCAATTCTTATCATATTTGAGCCACATTTTATTGCTGATTCAAAATCAGAAGTTGTTCCCATTGATAAAAAATTTGCATCAGGATTAACCAATTTTAAATTAGCATGAAGGGCAAAACATTTTCTCATTACTTTTTCATTATGTGTCAGGTCATCAGATAATTTTGGAAGAACCATCATTCCTCTTAATTTGAGGTTGGTATGTTCTTTTATAAAAGCAGAAAATTCTAATAAGTTATCAGGATGTATTCCAGATTTTGTTTCTTCATTATCAATATTTATCTGGATACAAACATTCATCACTTTATTATTCTTTTTGCATGCATTATCAAGTTTTGAAATTATTTTTTTACGATCAATTGAATGAACCCAGTCCGCACTCGAGGCAACTAGATTTACTTTGTTAGATTGAATGGGTCCAATAAAGTGCCAGACGATATTAAGATCTTTTAAATCTTCTGATTTTTGAGCAAGCTCTTGAGCAAAATTCTCACCAAAATTTTTAAAGCCGCTCGCAAAGACCTTTCTAATAATAGAATTTTCTTTTTTCTTAGACACGGCAATTATAGATATATCTGATGCTTGTCTTGAAGATTTAGAGCAGGTATCCAGAAAGCGCTCTTTAAAAACTTTTATATTATTATTTATTGGATCGTGCATTTTGTTTTAATAATGGGGGATAGGCCAATTCTAATTACAACTTCTCTAGCATTATTTACATCTGATTTATTTAAGAATGGACCAAGCATTACTCCAAATAATATTTGATCTATTTTGTCTATTTCTTCAATAAAAGGATTTAAATCCATACTTGTAAGCTTATAAAGCATTTCAGACGCAAACTCTTCCTTTCCATAAGCTTCTACTTGAAGTAGAAAAAGGCAATCTGAATTATCCAGGACTTCTTCTATTTCAACTAAAACTGTTTCTCCTTTAAGGCTTTCAGGAAAGGTTATAGAAACTGTATTCTCTGAAAGAGGAGTTGGCTCAAATATTTCGAGATTAGTATTAAATAAATAAAAGGAAGTAAAAATTGTTAGTAGCGATGTTACTAAAAGTGAAATAATAATTTTTTTTGCAAATACAGGCTTGCTTCTATCCTTAGTCCTAAAGATTGTTTTATTTTTTTTTAACTTCTTTCTGCTTGAAGAGATTTTTGGAGCAAAATCTTTCATAACTACATTTTTTCTAAGGCTTCAATGCCTAAGAGGCTTAGACCATTTGATATTACTAACTTGACTAAACTAAGGCTCTGCAATATTGATTCTTGGTTTTCTTGTGACTCTTTAAGGATTGGATTATCGTTGTAGTAGCTATGAAGTTGTTGCGCCAAATCTCTTAAATAAAAAACGATAATATGAGGCTGCAAAGTTTCACCCGATCTTTCAACAACTCCTGGAAATTTTGAAGCGGCATGAATTAATTTATCACATGCTGTGTATGATCCATTTCTAATTTCCTCAAGGTCATTTGGAAGAGATCGATTTGATTCTAAATACTTACTTTGAAGAGAAGCTATTCTTGCATGCGCATACTGGATATAAAAAATTAAATTTTCTTTATTTTGAGATTTCGCTAACTCAATATCAAAGTCTAAATGTTGGTCTGCTTGTTTTGAAAGGTAGTAAAATCTTGCTGCATCCGCGCCTATTTCAGCAATAAGATCTTTTAAAGTATAAAAGCTGCCACTTCGAGTGGACATTTTTACTTTCTGTTTGCCCTGATAAAGATTGGCAAATTGGACCAATTGGACGTGAAGTTTATTTTTTGAGAATCCTAAGCCCTCCAGAGATGCTTCAATTCTCTTAATATAACCATGATGATCTGCGCCCCAAACATTAATTAACTTATCAAAGCCTCTATCTACTTTATCTTTATGATAGGCAAGATCAGCTGCAAAGTATGTGGCTCTGCCGTCATCTCTAATTAGAACCCTATTTTTATCATCACCAGCTTTTTCTGTATTTAGCCATATTGCACCCTTTTCTTCATAAGTTAATCCTTTTGTTTTTAGCTTATCAATAGCAGAAGAAATTTTAGAATCTGAATCCTGAAGAGACCCTAGGCTAGACTCATAATACCAATTATCAAAATCTACCTTAAAATCTTTTAGATCATCTTCTATAGTTTTTAGTACCATTTTTAAAGATATATCTTTTATCTGTTTCCATAGACTCTTATCTTCTTTTTGGAAAAGCTTTATAAGGACGTCAATTTGTTCTTCTGAATCTTCTGGTAGGTTCGAGAGGAGGCCATCTATTTTATTACTTGCAATTTTTAAGTTGGAATCTATCTGATCAGCAATATCAATAATATATTTACCCCTGTAGCCGCTTTCTGGGAAAGATTTATCATCAAAGCAATTATGCAAGCGCAACCATACGCTAGCAGCAAGTATATCCATTTGCCTGCCGGCATCATTAATATAGTATTCCTTAGAAACTGCATAACCATTTGCCTGAAGAATCTTCCCAATAGCATCACCAAATGCCGCCCCTCTTCCATGACCAACATGAAGTGGCCCGGTTGGATTAGCTGAGACAAACTCAATTTGAATACTTTGGCCATTGCCCATATCAGAATGCCCAAACTTTTCATTTAATTTTAATGAAGCATTAACAGTGGTAGCCAAGTATGATCGTTTTATAAAAATATTTAAGAATCCAGGGCCAGCAACCTCAACATTATCAACTTCTTTTAATATTATTAAGTGGTCTTTAATACTTTCAGCAATCTCTCTTGGATTTCTTCCAAGCAAGCTTCCAGACACTAACCCAATATTAGTTGTAATATGACCTTTGCTTAAATCATCTGTAATTTCAGTCTTATATTTACTTTTGATAGCCTGAATATCATCTTCATCAAAACCACTTTTTTGATCTAAGAAATTACAAATATGATTATTGAAAAGTTCAATCATTATTAAACTCTACTAACATAGGTTTCAGTTCTTGTATCAACCTTAATTGTTTCACCCTCATTAACAAACAGAGGAACTTGAATACTTACTCCCGTTTCAAGTTCAGCTACCTTGGTTGCGCCTGATACTGTATCTCCCCTAACCCCAGGTTCTGAGGCTGTAATAACCAAATTAACAAAAACAGGAGTCTCAACAATGATTGGCTGTTCATTCCACAACACTATTTCACATCTTTCTTGACCCACTAACCATTTTTTAGCATTCCCAATAATCTTAGAATTAACTTCTAGCTGATCAAAATTATCTGGGTCCATGAAATTCCATGTCTCGCCATCTGAATAAAGGAAATCCATTTCTCTATGATTAATATCAGCCGTTTCGACGCTTTCACCTGATTTAAATGTTTTATCTATAACATTTCCTGTTAAAAGATTTCTGTATTTTACTCTCATTACTGCCTGACCTTTGCCAGGCTTATGAAACTCATGGTCAATAATTGAGCATGGAGCGCCATCTAATAAAAGCTTAGTTCCGTTTTTAAACTGGTTTGTTGAAATTTTCATAATATACTATAAGTCTATTTTAAAGGGGTGATTGCCAAATGAACAAATTATTTATCTTAGTTATAACAATTTTTATTACAGTATCCTGTTCTAATAACGATTCTAAAGTTAAGACTATATCTGATGTTGAGTCTTTTTTAGAGAAAGTAGAGCAAGAGGATAAAACTCTTGGCCCAGTTGCTTCTTCTGCCTATTGGATCAGTTCTAATTTTATAACCTACGATTCACAAAAGATAGTTGCTGATTTTGGTAAACGTTACTCACTTATGTCTGTTCAAAGAGCTAACGAGGCTGCAACATTTGATGATTTAGATCTTCCAGAGGATATGAGAAGGAAATTAGACCTCATAAAAGGAGGTTTTGTTATGCCAGCCCCATTAGATGAAACACTTGCTGGCGAGTTAGCAAATATAGAGTCTGAATTGGGAGCAATGTATGGTTCAGGAACGCATTGTTTCAGTGAAAACGATTGTTATGACCTTGAAGCTTTTGAACAAATAATAGATTCATCAAGAAATCCTGATGAACTTTTAAAAGCATGGACTGGTTGGCGTGAGATTGGCAAACCTATGAAAGATAAATATTTACGCATGGTTGAGATAGGAGAATTGGGCGCTAAAGATCTTGGTTATGACGGATTGACTGATCTATGGTTTAGTAAGTATGACATGCCAGCAGAAGATTTCTTGGATGATACTGATAGAGTGTGGGAAGAGGTAAAACCTCTCTATGACGCCCTTCAATGTCATGTAAGAGATAAGTTACATGATGAATATGGTGATGACATAGTGCCTTCTGAAGGCATGCTTCCCGCTCATATTCTAGGAAATATGTGGGGACAATCTTGGGCAAATATTTATGACATTGTTTTTGAAGAAAATCCAAATGCCGAATCTATTGATTTAACATCAATTATTCAAGAAAGAAATTTAACTGAAATAGAAATGGTAGAAATAGCAGAGGATTTTTTCTTATCTTTAGGTTTTGAGCCCTTACCAGATACTTTTTGGGAGCGATCTTTATTTGTTAAGCCTGTAGATAGGAATGTTGTTTGTCATGCATCAGCATGGGACTTAGATCCAGCAACTAAAGATGTAAGAATTAAAATGTGCATCGAAAAAAATGCAGAAGACTTTGTTACCATTCATCATGAACTAGGTCATATATTCTATTATCAAGCTTATAATCATCTTCCATCTGTATACAGAAGTGGAGCAAATGATGGCTTTCATGAAGCTGTAGGCGATTTATTAGCTTTATCAATTACACCAGATTACCTGACTCAGATTGGTTTTGTTACAGAGGAAAAAGCAGAAGCGGCGGAACAAGATCCTATAGCTCTTTTAATGAAACAAGCTCTAGATGGCGTTGTCTCTCTTCCATGGACTTTAATGTTGGATAAATGGAGATCAGGCGTCTTCACCGGTGAGATCACAAAAGATAATCTTAATTCTAGCTGGTGGGAATTAAGAGAAAAATATCAAGGCATTGCCTCTCCTATGGAAAGAGGTGAAGAGTATTTTGATCCAGGTGCAAAATATCATATCCCTGGAAATACTCCTTACACTAGATATTATCTTGCAAAAATTATGCAGTATCAGTTTCATGAGGCATTATGTAATGAGATGGGTTTTGAGGGTCCTCTTCATGAATGTTCTATCTATGATAATCCTGCGGCAGGGGTGAAGATTAGGGATATGTTAGCTATGGGTCAGAGTAAGCCATGGCAAGATGCATTTGAAGCTCTGACAGGAGAAAGGGCGTTGAGTGGAACTTCAATTTTAAATTATTATAAACCTCTTCAAGAGTGGCTAGAGAAAGAGAACGAAGGCCGATCATGTGGATGGGAATAGGGAGTAAATTATGCAGTCATTAATGTATTTAACTTTTGCAGTAGTAGGTTTTGTAATTCCTTTTGGAATAAGCCTAGCTATCGGTAATGAGCAAGTGCAAAATATAGTCTTACTTGTTTATATAATCCAGTGGGTTGCTTTTATACCAGCCTATATGCTCCAAACAGAAAAATTTTTTGATCTAACTGGCAGTATTACTTATTCAAGTGTATTCATTTATTGTATTTATTTGGCTTCATCGGGTGATCTTAACTGGGGCTCACTAGTAATTTCAATCTTAGTTATTTTATGGGCAGGCCGTTTAGGAACTTTCTTGTTTACAAGAATAGCTAAGGATGGAGAAGATAAGCGCTTTAGAACCATCAAGCCTGACATAGCTCAATTCTTTATGACATGGACACTACAAGGGATGTGGGTTTCACTCTGCTCTTTATGCGCCATTACAGGTATAGCAAGTGATACAGGCATTATTGTTAATAATATTTTTTATATTGGGTTGGTAATGTTTATTGGTGGCTTTGCAATTGAAATAGTTGCCGATCAACAAAAAACAGCATTTAGAGCCATTCCAGAAAATAGAAACAAATTCATTACAAGCGGCTTGTGGAGCAAATCAAGACATCCAAATTACTTTGGTGAGATTGCTTTATGGACTGGAGTTGCAGTTATGTCTTTTTCTTCATTATCGGGCATCGAATACTTAACTTTAATATCACCAATATTTACATATTTACTTCTAGTAAAAATAAGTGGAGTTAGGATGTTAGAGGGAAGAGGCCAGAAGACATGGGGAGATGATGAAGAATATATTGCGTATATGAAAAATACGCCCATGGTGATGATTAAATTTTGGTAAACTAAATGATAAATTAATGCAAATAATTGAGACCATTCTCAATAAAAAAATTTGTTAACATTTGCATTAACTTGTTAGAATGACAGAACTTTTTTAGTAGTTAAAAATAATTAACTACAAAGTAATAGGGAGCAACTTAATATGTTGAAATTACGAGCCATAATAATGTCTCTTGCCTTGATAATTCCATTTGCAGTTCATGCAACTGATATGGAAGCAGTATTAGAGGTTGGAAGAGATAATTCAAATCAATCAGCTGTATCGCAAGACAAAATCGATTCTACAGAAAAACAAACAGATAAAATTATAAATGAGTGGAAAGTTGTTTCTAAGCAAGTCGAAGGCTTAAAAATTTATAATGAACAAAAAAGAATTCAAATTCAAGCTCAGCTTGATTTAATGGACAAGTTAGATGATCAACTTACACAGGTAGTGGTCATGCAAAGACAAATACCACCTCTAGCTCAGAGAATGCTTGAAGGGCTTGAAAAGTTTGTTGAACTTGATGTTCCTTTTCATGTTGAAGAAAGAAAGCAAAGGCTTGATTTAGTTAGAAGTTCATTATCTAACCCTAAAGTGACTGCATCAGAGCAAGTAAGACAAATTTTAGAAGCCTACAACATAGAAAGTGAATATGGTAGAAAAATTGATGCTTTTGAATCTTCCATTGTTATTGATGGACAAGAGATCGTTGCAAATGTTTTAGTCATAGGAAGAATAGGCATGTTCTACCAAACAAAAGATGAAAGAACCAGTGGAATATGGGATAAAGATGCTAATGACTGGGTAGAGCTTGATAGCGGGTATAGAACTGCTATTAGAGATGGGATCAGAATGGCTAAAAAATTAGCTCCAACAGACATGTTGATGTTACCAGTAGTTGTTAAGGAGCAAAGCTAATGAAATTTTTAAATTTATTTTATTTCGTACTAATTATTACATTCTCTACTCCATCTTTTACACAAGATGCTAATGATGAGAATGTTGATCAAGAGCCAACTACTGTTGAAGCTCTTCTTGCTCTTGTTAAAGAGGGTAAAGTTAAAGAGCAGGCTGAGAATGTTAAAAGAGAAGCAGCTTTTTTAGCAAGTAAAAATAAACAAGCTAGTATCTTAGCCGCTGAAAAAAGAGAACTTGCTAGACAAGAAAAAATTGCAGATAAGCTTGAAGCAGAATACAAAGCAAATCAAGAAATTCTTAGAGTAAAAGAGGAAGCTTACAAGAAAGAGCTTGGTTCTTTAGTCGAACTATTTGGTCATTTGCAGAGTTCTGCAGGAGAGGCTTCATCAATGTTTGCTGACTCTATTACTTCTGCTGAGTTTGGACTTGAAAGAGTTTCATTCTTAAATAATCTTACTGGCAAAATGTCTGAAACTACTGAACTTCCTACTATTAGAGAGATTGAGCGTTTATGGTATGAACTGCAAAATGAGATGATTGCAGGTGGTGATGTAGTTAAATTCACTACTACTGTTATTGATGTTGATGGTGAGACATCAGAATGTGAAGTTACACGAGTAGGCTTATTTAATGCTGTTTGTGATGGCAAATACTTAGAATTTGCTTCATCGAAAGGACAATATGCTTTTCTTCCAAGGCAACCGGCTGGTAGATATACTAAAAGTGCTAAGAATTTAGGAAGTGCTGCAGGTGGCGAGCAAGTCAAGTTCGGAGTTGACCCAACTGGACCAACTGGTGGAAGTTTGTTAGCAAACCTTATTCAAACTCCTTCTTTAGCTGAAAGAGCAGCTCAAGGTAGAGAGGTTGGAGCAGCGATTATAGTTGTTGGTATTATTGGTATTGCTATTGCTTTTTGGAAACTTTATAGCTTATATATGGTGGGCTTAGCTGTAACTAAGCAAACTAAATCCAAAACAGCCACATCTAATAATCCACTGGGAAGAGTCTTAAAAGTAGGACAAGATAACTTCAAGAAAGATATAGATACATTAGAGCTGCGCTTAGCCGAAGCAATAATGGCAGAAAGGCCCTCAATAGAAAGAGGTATTAGTGTTGTAAGAATAATATCTGTGGTTGCGCCCCTTGCAGGACTTCTCGGAACTGTTACAGGCATGATCGTAACTTTCCAACAGATCACACTATATGGTACTGGAGATCCTAAGCTAATGGCTGGTGGTATATCTCAAGCATTAGTTACAACAGTTTTAGGTTTATTAGTTGCTATTCCAACAACTCTTCTTCACTCTTTTACGGCTTCTTCCGCTAAAGGAATTATAAGTGTCTTAGAAGAACAGAGTACAGGTATATTGGCTGAACATTCTGAAACTAGCTAGTTTTATATATGTATGAAATAAGTGAAGCATTTGTCTCGATAAGAGACTTCATGGAGCAGGGCGGTGACGTCCTCTGGGGAATTGCTTTTTTAGTTTTATTTATGTGGACCATGATCTTTGAAAGAGTTTTTTACTACGCTCAAGGCTACAATGAATATATCAATGGTCTAGTTCAAAAGTGGGAATCTAGAGAAGATAAAACTTCTTGGTACGCCCTCCAGATTCGTGAAAAATACATGTCACAAGCAAAAGTAGAAATTAATAGAAATTTATCACTCATACAAACTTGCGTTGCTGTAGCACCCTTGTTTGGTTTGCTTGGAACAGTTACAGGAATGATAGAGGTCTTTCAGGTTATGGCCTTCAATGGTGGTGGCGATGCTAGGTCAATGGCAGGAGGAGTTTCAAAAGCAACACTTCCAACTATGGCTGGTATGGTTGTAGCTTTATCAGGGGTTTTTGCAACAATATATTTAAATAGTGCTAGTTTAAAAAGAGAGCAAATGTTAAATAAAGTTATTAAAAGATATTAGGAGAGTATTGTGAGAAGAGGATCAATTTCAAGTGCAGTAAAAGAAGAAGAAAGTGAGATTAATATGACGCCTATGCTTGATGTTGTATTCATCATGCTTATTTTCTTTATTGTGACAGCAAACTTTATTAAAGAGCCTGGTTTAGAGATCAATAGACCAGATTCAGAGACAGCAGAAACTCAAGAGAATGCCGCAATTTTAATTGCAGTTGGAGCAACTGGTGAAATATGGATGGATGGCAGAAGAATTGATGTGAGACAGGTTAAAGCTAATGTTGTGAAGATGCTTGCTGATAATCCACAGGGTTCTGTAGTCATTCAGGCTGATGAGAAGGCTGTTGCAGACACAATTATTAAAGTTATGGATGGTGCAAGGGAAGCTGGAGTATCTGCAATTTCATTAGCCTCAGAACCTAAATAGTTATTAATTAAATATGGCGACAGAAACAGTAAATTCATCAGAATCAGTTTTAGGCTTCTTAGCTAAAAATAAATATATTTCTGGTGGTGTTTTAGCTTCATTAGTTGGGTTAGTACTTTTCTTTGTTATGGTTTTGCTGATCTCATTAGGTGACAGCGGTATCAAAGATGATAAGTCGGTTAAGCTTGTAGATATTGTTATGCCGGAAAGGGATATAGATACACTTTTGCAAGAAGTTGACAAACCAGATGAACCTGAAGAGCAACCAGATGATATTGCTCAACCAGAACTAGAACTTCAGCCACTTACAGGTGTTGATGTGACGATTGCAAAACCAAAAGCAAATATTCAAGCTGGAGGTTCATTCTTTAAAGATGGAGAATACATGCCATTATTTGCAGTACAACCTCAATATCCAAGAAGGGCCCAAGAAAGAGGCACAGAAGGTTATGCGATAATTAGTTTTACTATTACCGAACAAGGAACTGCAGAGGGAGCTAGTGTTGTAGAAGGAAAATGTGGAGATATAAATGATCCTGAAGTTGTTATGAGAGATTGTTCAATTTTTAATAATTCTTCAATAAGGGCTGCAGCTAAATTAAAATATAAACCAAAAATTGTTGATGGCAATCCAGTCAAAGTAGACAATGTTTTATATAGATTTAGATATGAGATGGAAGACAGTGATTAGTATGAAAAAATTAAATTTATTAAGACTCTTTAGCGCTCTTTTAGTCGCTTGTATTTTTATGCCAGTTGATACCTTTGCTCAATCCTCTGAGTCGAATAAATCTAAAAAACAAACTACATATAAAAAAGCTAGAGTTCTGCAAACAGCAACTGCTAAAAAGATTACAAAAGTTACCGAAGCTTTAGAAAGAGTAAAAATTGTAGAAATTAAAGATACTAACAAAGAATCAGAAACATATGGTCAGATGATACCTACCGAAGAGCCAGATCCTGATATGCCCACTGTAATTAAAATTTTAACAGAGATGAGATCTAAAGCATCTGAGATGAAAAGTTATGACAGATCTATCATGTGGAACTACTGGGGATATGTTTACTATACTGAAGAAAATTATCCTGAAGCAATAAAAGCATATACAAAGGTTATTGATGAAGAAGAGGTAACACTTCCCTTAAGAAATGGAACACTTTTAACTCTTGCAACACTCCATATGGTGGAAGAGAATTATCCAAAAGGCATTGAATTAATTCTTATATGGATGGACGAGGTAGAAACTGTTACAGCTCAATCTTGGTCATTACTTGCAACTGCATATTTTCAAACCGAAGACTATAAAAAAGCTCTAGATGCATCAATCACTGCTGTAGATATGGCAGAAGTTGAAGGTTATACACCTAAAGAGAACTGGTATGTAATCATGGCAGCATGCTACGAAGAATTAAAAAAGCAGATTGGTGAAAAAGAAACTTTATTAAAACAATTAGATATTTATGAAATCTTGGTTAATTTATATCCTAAGAAGCGTTACTTTCTTCAATTAGGCCAAACATATGGAGTCCTAGAAAGAGAAAAGGATTATATGGTTGCTTTAAATGCAGCATATCAAAGCGATTATCTTGACAAAGAGGGTGAATATTTAACGCTTGCTCAACTACTTTTAATGAATGGCAATCCCTACTGGGCAGCAAGTGTAATTGTGAGCGGCCAAGAAAAAGAAGTTCTTGTAACAAATCAAGAAACAAAAAAAGAAGAATTACAGCCTGTTGTTAAAGATACTGAGAAAAATCTCAAACTTCTTGCTGACTCTTGGAGAATGGCACAAGAAATTGATAAAGCTATACCTGTTCTAGAAAAAGCTGCAAAAATATCTGAGGATGGAGAGACCTATGTTCTTTTAGGTAACTTATATCTATCTGAAGATAAGTTAAAAGATGCTGTTGATGCCATAGAGAAAGGTATCAAAAAAGGTAAACTTAAAAAAATAGCGCAAGCTCATCTAACTTTAGGCCAAGCCCATTATGAATTACAGAATTTTGAAGAGGCTAAGAAACAGTTCAGAATGGCAGCTCGTGATAAGGATAAGAAAATTAAGAAGACTGCAAATTCATGGATTAAATATACTGAAAATGAAGAAAGCAGAGCAAAGAATCTTGAATTAAGAAGAAATTATATTAAGCAGTCATAATTTTTTTGTAGGTTTCTACAGCAAAATCATATTGATTATCTTCATTCTTTAAAAACTCATCTGAAGAAATTAATTCCCAATTACTAAAGTCTATTTCAGGGTAATAAACATCACCATCTATTGAACAATCCACTCTTGTTAGAATAAGCTTATTAAAGGAATCTATTGAATCTCTAAATAAGTACCCGCCGCCAATAATTGCAACCTCATTAGCAATCTCCTGATCAAGATTGTATATTTTAGCTGCCTCAATAGCGTCTTCTAGACTTGTAAATATTGAAACACCTTCAATGTCTTTTAATGTAGAAGAAATTACATAATTAACTCTATTAGGAAGGGGTCTGCCAATAGATTCATACGTTTTCCTTCCCATTACAATTATCTTCCCCGTTGTATACTTTTTAAAATGAGCAAGATCATCTTTTAAGCTCCACGGCAAATCGTTATTAACTCCAATCACCCAATTATTGGACATAGCAACAACATGAGAAATAATTAAATCCATATTAAACCGCCATTTGTGCTTTTATAGCAGGATGATGCTCATAATTTTCTAATATAAAATCATCGACACTTAATGAACTTATATCATCTATTGAATTAATTTCTGGAAGCTTTAAGTTTGGAAGATCTTTTGGTTTTCTAGATAGTTGCTCTTTAACCTGATCAATACTATTTTTATATATATGCGCATCTCCAAAGGAGTGGACAAATTTTCCAGGCTTTAGTCCACATATTTTTGCAAATATTGATACAAGCAAAGCATAACTTGCAATATTAAAGGGCACGCCTAAGAACATATCAGCACTTCTCTGATACATATGACAACTTAAAGATCCGTCCTTAGTAACATAGTACTGAGACATAACATGACAAGGAGGTAATGCCATCTTTTCAAGCTCAGCTACATTCCATGCACTCAAGATATGTCTTCTTCCATATGGGTTTTTTTGAATTCCATCTAATAATATTCTAATTTGATCAATATTGCCCCAGTTCCTCCATTGGACGCCATAGACAGGACCTAATTTTTTTTCAATATTATTATTTTTATAACCAAGCTCTTTGCCCTGTTTATCTGCATTGTCTGTCCAAATAGTTGAGTATTTTTCTAAATCAGCAAGCGATGTTCTATCTTTACCAAATCTTATCTCCGCAAGCCTTCTTTCATCATCTGAACCTTCTAGGAACCACAGCAACTCTGAAACAACACCTTTCCAAGCTAAAGATTTAGTTGTTACAGCTGGAAACCCTTTCTTTAGATCAAACTCTAATTGATGCCCAAAAGAAGATAGAGTTCCCGTATTAGTTCTATCCTCTCTTTCTTCTCCAGATTCAAGAATATGCGATAGTAAATCTAAATAAGCTTTCATGCTTTCCGTAAAAAATAAGTTAGTAGTACAAATCCTGCAAAGATCATTGGCAAGCAAAGCAATTGACCCATACTCAACCATTCTAATGCAACAAAGCCTATATGTGCATCGGGCTGCCTAAAAAATTCTATAAAAAATCGTGTTAAGCCATATAAGATCAGAAATGAAGCTGAAACTATACCTCTCCTAGATGTTTTTTTATTAATTATAGTTAGCACTACAAATAGAATTATTCCCTCAAAAAAACTTTCATATAATTGAGATGGATGTCTTGGAAGACCAAAAGGATCAGTAGGAAAGATAAAACCCCATTCACCTGAGGTTGCTCTTCCATAAAGCTCCCCATTCAGAAAATTTCCTATTCTTACTAATCCCAAGCCAATTGGCATAGCTAAAGTTATTCCATCTGTAAGCCTAAAGAAATCAAGTTGAAATTTTTTAGAAAAAATAATTGTGCTTACAATCACTCCAGCAAGACCACCATGAAAACTCAAACCACCTTGCCAGATATAAAAAAGTGAGAGAGGATCATTTACAAGTTGATCAGTTCCGTAGAAAAACATATATCCAATTCTGCCACCGATCATAGCTCCAAAGATAAGACCATAAAGAAATACAAGATCATTTACCTGATCAACAGATAACGCTAACTCTTTAGTAATGGGATGTGTTTTCAAAAATAAATATATAAAGTATGCAGAAAGCACCCAAGTAACAGCATAATACTGAATATTTAACGGCCCCAATGAGATTAAGCTAGGGTTATTAAAAAAATCTGATAATTCAATAATCATATTGCTAGCATATACAATGCACCAATTATTAGGAATAAAGAAAATAAAATTTTTAGAACTAAATCACTTAAACTGTGAGTGATAGCTACTCCTATTTTCGCAGAGAAAATACTGGTAGCGGATATACCTATGACTGCTGGTAAATATATATAGCCTAGCGACATTGAAGGAGTGTTTTCTATACTCCAGCCAGTATATAAATATCCCAGAGATCCAAAAAAAGCTATAGGTACACCACATGCCGCAGCTGTTCCTATGCAAAGTTTCATCTCATAACCAAAATACCTTAAATAAGGAACAGTGAAACTACCACCACCTATACCTATGATTGATGAAGCCATTCCTATTCCAGATCCAGATAAAACAGAAGAGATAGAATGACTCTCCCTTTTAGAAGCTTTTATTTCAAAGCTAGAAATTAATTGTATAGCCACGATTATTAAAAAAATTCCTACTAAGTATCTCAAGCTATCACCTGAAATATTTCCTGCAATAAAAGCTCCTAATATAGCTCCAACAGCAATGCCAGATGAGAGTGGATAAAAGATTTTCCAAACCACTCCTTTTTTTTGATTATGAGAATATGCTGAAGCTATTCCAGTAAAAAAAATACTAGCTAAAGAAGTTCCTATAGCAAGGTGAGTAGTAATAACTTGATCAAATCCCAAATAGATAAAAGTAGCTATCAATGCTGGAACTATGATCACGCCTCCACCAATACCAAACATTCCTGCAAGTGTTCCAGCAAAAATTCCTACCGAAAGAAATATTATTATCTCCATACCCATTTAAGAAATTACCTCTATGTAAGGCATACAGAATTCTTTTAACACTGAACGATAAACATCTTTTTTAAAATCCACAATTGTGTGAAGAGGGTACCAGTATGATGCCCATTTATAATCATCAAATTCCGGGTTTGCATCATTTGTGAAATCTATCGAAACATCATTTAAAAGTTTGAACATGAACCACTTTTGTTTTTGGCCCTTAAATTTATTTTTAAAGAAATATTTTTGTATACTCGCTTCAGGAAGATCATATTTGTACCAGCCTTCAGAGCTTGCTATCTCTCGAACATCAGAGCGATCTATACCAACTTCTTCATAAAGCTCTCTCAAAGCTGCTGCTTCTGGTTTTTCACCAAGATCAATACCTCCTTGTGGAAATTGCCAATTCTCAGAATCTTTTCTTTTGCAAAGCAATAATTTGCCTATATCATTAACTACAATAAGGCCAACGTTCAATCTGTATCCTAATTCTTTGGTCATAAATAGATTATGTTATATGAGTGATAAATTAATAATATTTGACCTTGATAATACCATTCTTAATGGAGATTCTGGCCATTCATGGATTAAATTTATGATTGATTCTGGCCAAGTTCACCATGATGAATATACAAAGAAGAATCAGTATTTTTATGATCAATATTATCAAGGAGATCTAGATTATGATGCTTGGGATGAATTCGCTCTTTCAACATTTATAGATAAAACACCAGAAGAATTAAAAGAATTATTAAAAGAATTTCTAAATTCTATAATTGAGCCAATGATAAACATTTATGCACTAAGACTTTTACATGAACACTCTCATGATAATGATTTTATGCTTCTTGCCTCTGCAACCAATTCAATAATTGTTCAACCGATAGCAGAGAGGCTAGGCTTTAAGCATATTATTGCTACAGATGCTGAGATTATTGATGGTAAATATACTGGCAGAATAAAAGGGGAGTCAGCATTAGGTAAAGGAAAATTAAATAAAGTAAAACAATGGATGAATAAAAATGGGTTTAACAATTTTGAAAATACTACTTTTTACTCAGATTCAGTTAATGATTTACCTTTATTGTTAGAGGTCTCTAACCCGATAGGTGTTAATCCGGATGAGCAATTGAGAGCTATATGTTGGGAAGCTAATTGGGAAATTATTGAATTACCAATTCACTAAAAATCATCCATAGAAGGACAGCTACAAATTAAATTTCTATCACCATAGGTATTATCGACTCTACCAACTGGTGGCCAGAACTTATTATTTTTTAAACTTTGAACTGGATAAGCTGCCCGAATTCTTGAATAAGAGTGCGCCCACTCATCACTAGCCATCTCTTCTGCTGTATGCGGAGCATTTTTTAGCATATTGTCATTCTTATCAAGAGCGCCACT
>Ga0209631_10002175_pt1 | contig 23819 bp, 24 predicted proteins | sample COG_08_FD_184752 | JGI IMG/M metagenome (GOLD analysis project Ga0209631, IMG submission 184752) | Pelagic Microbial community sample from North Sea - COGITO 998_met_08 (SPAdes) (version 2) | ecosystem: Environmental > Aquatic > Marine > Neritic zone/Coastal water | place: Helgoland, sampling... | reverse complement strand
ATGAATTTTAGAACAATAAATAATAAAAAGGTAAATCCAGTTAATTATACAGCTAAAATAATTCAAGAAAATCCTTTTGTTGAAACCCATATAGGAACCGATTCACAAAGAGTAGGTTCTTCTATTAATTATGTAACAGCTGTTGCTTATCGTTACCCTTTAAAAGGAGTACATTATATTTATTGTAAAGAAACAATTCCTCCTATTAAAGATGATTGGAGCCGTTTATGGTTAGAAACAGAAAGAAGTATGCAAATAGCTGAACTTTTATCAAATAATCTTTCGGGCATAAGATTTGAGATTGATATGGATTACAATGACGATGAGTATTTTATGAGTAACAAATTAGTCTCTGCTGCAAAAGGATGGGCATCATCTTTTGGTTATAAGGTTAATATAAAACCTAATAAACAAATTGCAACAAGGGCCGCAGACTACCATTGCAGATGAAATATTGGACATATACTACAAGTTACGACGGTTTAGAAATTAATTATATTTATAACCATGGAATATCAATTAATAAAGGCTATAAAGAAGCAAGCGGAAGCGGACAAGGAAGAAGCTTTACTTACACTACAACTTCTTACTGAAAGTCCCGCAGGTATAGGAGAACATACTTCAGGTCATTTTCTCGAAGAAGGAAAAAAAGCACTTCATAAATTAGGAGAATCTGAAGATTTACTTGAAACAATAGAACGATACTTTGGACATCAATAAAATATTTGGGGCTTTTAATTCATCATCTAAAGATGAAGGGTGGGATTATAGAGGGGCAAATTATTATAGCCCTAGGAATCTCCCTGAAATAGATGAAAACCACCCCAGTTATTTTATAAATATATTCCAAAAATTAGTAATAAACTATACTGGTTATAGTGATAAGCTTATTAATTTTTTTGCTAATGCTGATCCTGAGATTGATGTATATAATGTAAAAAAAGCAGGGGAAAATATGCTTTATAATAGAGCATATGAGTATATAGTTAAAATTGATCTTCAAGATAAGTACCATATCAAAATACTTTTTGAAGAAACAAACCCAAAATTAGAAGAATCTTTAAATAAAACTCTTTCTTACTTTGAAAATGAAGAAGAATATGAAAAGTGCGCTATTCTTAAAAAATATCTTGATTTCCTAAATTTTTCATCGTAACTTCAGTTATAAATATAAAAACTATGTATTTTAGACAACACATCCAAAAAAAACTCGAAAATCTTGAGGCAAAATTAAAGCATATTGAATTCCATAATGGAAGAGGGAATAGGCAAGAAATTAATGAGGTTAAAAATCAATGTGAGGAATTAATTGAAGAGATTAAAGCATCTATTGAACGTGAACCTATAACTCCTAACGAACAAAACAAATACTAATGCTTACAGCTGAACAAATCCAAACAAATTGGGAAGAATTCTGCAACAATATTGAGTTGTGGATCACTGGGGATCGTCAAAAGAAACTCCTTGAGTTTTATAAAAAATATGAGGGCCGCATTACTATGATGCCTGCTTCCCATAAAAAAGAATACCATAATGCTTTCCCAGGTGGTTATGTTGATCATGTTAATAGAGTTGTAAAATGTGCTCTTAACATTAATGATGTTTGGGTTGACATGGGTGTAGATAATACAACTTATACCCTTGAAGAACTTGTATTTTCTGCTATTAACCATGATCTTGGTAAAATGGGAGATGAAGAACATGAGTCTTATATCCCTCAAACTGATAAGTGGAGAAGGGAAAAATTGGGTGAAGATTATATGTTCAATAAAGCCCTCCAATTTTCTTCAGTCCCAGACCGTAGCTTATTTTTACTCCAATCCCATGGGATCCAGTATAATTTTAATGAAATGGTTGCCATTCAGACTCATGATGGTTTGTATGATGAAGCTAATAAAAAATATCTTTTCTCATATATGCCCGAACAAAAACCACGAACTTCTTTACCATTTATTCTTCATCAGGCAGATTTAATGGCGGCTCGTATTGAATTTGAACGTGAATGGTTACCTAAATTTAAAAATCCCGTGCCTACCCAGGAAAAGGATTTTATATTAACGACAGAATCTAAAAAATCAACTAAAGATAAAGCACTTTCACAACTAGAAAGCAAAGGTCTTAAAGATTTATTTGATAAATTATGATAGAAACAATCATCATCATATTAGGGGTATTAGTTGTGATCTTAGGATTTACAACTTTTAACCTCTTACGTAAAAATGAAAAACAAGAAGATATACTTACAGGGTATATGAATTATCTTGATCAATTTAGTAGAATAGTAGAACTCTCTGATGAAAAGCTTAAAAAAATAGATGAAAAAGGAATTTTTAAAAGTGATGATGAAATAGGTTTTATGTATGAACAAATAAAAGAACTTCAGAGGGTTCTATCCCAATTTAGGATAGACAAATTATGAGCACATTACCCCCAAAAAGAAGAAAGAAAAAAAGTAAAAATCAATATTTTACTCAAGAAACAGAAGATGCTATTGTTAAATACAATAGCTCTTCTGATCCCGAAGAAAGAAGTGAAATTTACCGTACAGGTATTCATTATGGGTTTTTTAAACTTACCGAAAATATAATTCATACTTTTAAGTTTTATTATACAGAAGTAGATAATATTGAACACCTCCAACATGAGGTAATTACTTTTTTATTAAGTAAAATCCATTTATTTGACCCATCACGTGGAGCTAAAGCATTTTCATACTTTGGGACGATTGCTAAACGATATTTGATTATACAAAATACTCAAAACTATAAAAAAAGAATTGATAAAGCACCACTCGAAGATCTTCATCATGATTTAAAATATTCTTATGATATGGACTATGATCCTACTGAGAAAGATGATTTATCAAATTTTTTAGATGAGTATTTAGAATATTGCACAAAAAATATTTATGTTCTTTTTCCCAAAGAAAAAGATGCTAAAGTAGCAGATGCTATATTAGAAATATTTAGAAAAAGAGAAAATATAGATATTTTTAATAAAAAAGCTATTTATCTCTATGTTAGAGAAATGGTAGATGTTAAAACTCCTCATATTACTCGTATTGCAGATCAATTAGGTAACATTTTTAAGAAAAACTTTATTTTTTATAAAGAATACGGGTACACAAAATTCAATTGATCCCTATATTTATTATCATGGGACAATTAGATAAAAATATATTTGGTAAAAAAAGATTCTCTGATATTTTAGAGGAAATTTATAATAATCAAAAGAAAAAAGAAGAACAAATCTCTACTCTTATTTCTGAATTGAAACCTTTAATTCAAGATATTGGGGATGCTACTTTAGTTGTACCTCTTTTAAAAGAATATTTAGAAATTTCTGTTAAAAATGATGAACAACTTATTAAAATGGCTACTATTATCCAACGTGCTGTTCAAAGTGAAAATGGTGATGATGGGAATTTTGGTATGACAGAAGATGAAAAACAACAGTTATTAAATGAGGTAAAAAAATTCGGAGGAGATAAAAATAAAAAATAATGCCCGAACAATTTTATGGTGTTTCTGCTCTTACTCGAACTACAGAAAATCCCCTTAATATACAACCAGATGGGGGAGCTGATATAATTTCTGTTAGGGTAAAAGATATTATCTTAGATGATACACATCCCGAATTTAAAAATTATGGTGAATGGAATGGAGTGGGTACTATATTTTTTGATTTAGTAGATTTCCCATTTGGTGAAGAGGTAGCTAATACCGCTCGTCCTCTTTACTCTAATAATAAATTTTACCCATTAATAAATGAATTAGTATCTTTAGTTTTCTTAGCATCTACAGAAACACAAATTAATACTAATATTACAGAAGCATATTATTTCCCCCCTATTAATTTATGGAATAGCCAACATCATAATGCTCTTCCTGATCCCACAGAAGAACTTAGTGAGGATACTAAGCAAGATTACCAAAATGCAGAAGGAGGAACTTCCCAAGAAGTAAGAAGAGTTTATGATAACTCTACAGATATTAATTTAGGTGAGGGATTTAATGAACAAATTAGTACTCATCCCCTTTTATTTTTTGCAGGAGATAATTTAATTGAAGGAAGATGGGGTAATTCAATTAGATTAGGAAGTATTATAGAAAGCAATACTAATTATCCTATCACTATTATTAGGAATGGTCAGCCTGTAGATACTAGTAAAGAAGGTTGGATACCTATTAAAGAAGATATAAATAAAGATATTTCTTCTATTTATTTAAATGAAACCCAATCATTAAGTTTAGAAGCTGCTAGTACTTCTTACTCTAGTTATAATACTACTCCCGAAGGAATCACTTCTTACACCCAAAATCAAATTATTCTCAATTCAGGAAGATTAGTATTTAATGCTAAATCTAGTGATATTTTACTTACTTCAAATAAAAGTATTAATTTAAATACCCCTACAACTGTTAATGTAGATGCTAAAGAAACATACATAGCCTCAGAAAAAATATATTTAGGAGATAAAAAAGCAACAGAACCTTTACTTAAAGGAGACATAACTATAACTCAATTGAATACTATGATTGATAGTTTAATCCAATTTTTTACTGTTTATGGTAAAGAACCTTCTCCTTACAAACCAGGTTCAACTCCTTTGGCTAACAGTATAGTAGGTACTTTAAATAGTGTTAAATCTACTTTAAGTAGATCGGGACAAGGAGGAGCTAAATCAAACCGTAATTTTACTAAATAATGGCTAGTAATTTTTGTCAAATACCACCTTCAGATAATACTAAAAGTATTTTAGAAAATTTACCAGCACTACCTAGTGTAAATCAACTTGTAGATTTAATTAATAAAGAAGTAAATAATTTAAAAATTAAATCTGTTAACAAAATTAAAGAAATATTATTAAACTTTACAGAAGGAGTATGCCCAACTCAACCCCAAATTGATAAATTTATTAAGATTAGAAATGATATAGTAGAACAATTAACTAAAGTTTATAACAAAGTAGACAGAGTATCTAACACTTTATCAGGGGTAAGTAATACTTTAACCACTATATTAACGGCTATAAAAGTAGCATCAGGAATTGCAAGAAGTTTAGCTATAGGTACACTATTCTCACCCTTTCCAATACCTGGGTCAATATCTTCGGGCATATCATCTGCTCAAAGTGAGGTCGAGAAAGCTAAATTTAAAGCAGATGGTGCTCAAAAATTAGTCCCTATAACGGGAGGTATAATTTCTGCCAACATAGCAGTTAAATTATTTGCTAACATTTTAAGGGAACTAATTTGTGCTATAGAAGCATTAGATGTATCTATGTTAGAGTGTTCGATCCCCCCTATAGATGCAGATGAAGAAGAACCTACTCAAGAAGAAATTCTTAAGTTTAGGGAAGAAGTTCAAGCAAGATTAATTCCAATTCCTATTGAGATTATAAACTTTGTTGAACAAGATGTAATTGAAGAAGAACAAAGCCTAATAGATACAGCTTATAGGGGATTTATTTTTAAAATAGAAGAAATTCCCTTCTCTCCTACAGTCAATAGAAGAAGAGCATTAGCCCTTAATCCTGATGGAATTTCATTACTTCAAACTGAACTTTCATTTACTTCTACTCCAAATATTCTTATTGAAGAATTAAAATTTATAATAGATAGAGATAATTTAAGAGCAGATTAATTAAATATTTATAAACAATGAAACAAAATGCATTAAAATTATTAATCAAACAAGCTGTCAGGGAAGCTATCCAGGAAGAATTAAAAGATATTCTTCTTGAAGCAGTTCGTTCTCCTAAACAGCAAGTTATAGAACATACCCAACCTCAAAAAGTTAATGATGGTCCTTCTATGGGTTCTAAAGAGCAAAGAGTAGCTTACAAAAATATAATGGGAGAAATGCAATCCCAACTTACATCCCAAAATGTTCCTAAGCCTTTTAACCCCCAAGGAGGAGCACCTGGTATGGATCTCCCAGCAGGAGAAGTTAATATGGACCAGATAATGGGACTAATGAATAACAAATAATGGCAATTAAGCAAACCAACATATTTCCTATTGATCAACAACCAAGAAATGCTGTTGGGATTGCATATCCCTTTTCTTCCTTTGCCATCTCTGGTTCGGCCACGGATGAAACCAGAGTGGGAGATGTTACTCCATTTAGATTAAATTATACTACTAAGGATCAAATTAAATCTAATCTAATCATATGGTTTACAACTAACCCAGGGGAAAGACCCCTAAACCCAGATTATGGAGGGGGATTAAAAAATATACTATTTGAACAAATTACTACTAATACTTTTGAAATAGTAGAAAAAAGAATAAAAGATGATTTATCTATTTATTTTCCTGAGGTATATTTAACTGATCTTGAGGTATTGGAAGATATTGATAATAATACATTAAATATAAATATGTCTTATACTGTATTTAATACCAATGAAGACAATTTAGAACTTAACTTTAATTTATAATGGCTGAAACTAAAGATATAAAATATATTAATAGAGATTTTAATGACTTTAGGAATAGTTTAATTAACTTTTCTCAAACTTACTTTCCTTCTACCTATAATGACTTTAGCCAAAATTCTCCTGGGGCTTTATTTATTGAGATGGCATCTTATGTAGGAGATGTATTATCTTTTTATTTGGACAATCAAGTCCAAGAAACATTTTTACAATATGCTAGGCAGGAACCTAATTTATATGAATTGGCATATATGATGGGTTATTCCCCTAAAGTTAGTACTCCTTCTCTAGTAGATATAGAGGTATTCCAAGAAATCCCATCTAAAGATGAGGGGGGCACTGATGTCCCAGATTTTGACTATGCCTTACTTATAGATGAAAATTCTTCGATTTCATCTACTTTAGGATCAAACATTAATTTTTTAATAGAGGATCCAATAGATTTCACAATTTCCTCTTCTTTAGATCCTACAGAAATAAGTGTATATACTACTACTAATGGGGGAGCAGATGTAAATACTTTTCTTCTAAAAAAGACACGTAAATCAAAATCAGCTACTATTAATACTATAACTCAAACATTTACAAATGTTGAACGTTATCCCACTATTACAATAAATGATACTAACATAATAGGTATATTAGATATAATTGATAGTGATGGTAATACTTGGTATGAGGTTCCTTATTTAGCGCAAGAAACAATTTATAACCCAATAAAAAATAAAACTCCATATGGATATGATCCTAACACTATTAGTGATATAGAAGAAGTACCATATTTGTTAAATCTTAAAAAAGTTCCTAGGAGATTTGTTACTAGATTTAAATCAAAAACTCAATTAGATATCCAATTTGGGGCAGGAACTAATTCTAATGATATTAATGAGCAAATTACACCAAATCCCGAAAATATAGGGATTGGATTACCTTATACTCAAAATAAATTAAAAACTGCTTTTGACCCCCAAAACTTTTTATATACTAATACTTACGGGATTGCACCCTCTAATACAACCTTAACTATTAGATACTTAACTGGGGGAGGAGTTACTTCAAATGTTGAATCCAACATATTAAATACCTTAACAGGGACAGTTAAATTCCAACAAGATAATTTAACAAATGGTACTGCCCAAGACATTTTTAATTCTTTATTAATTACTAATCCTTCTGCCGCAACAGGAGGAAGTGATGGGGATTCGGTAGAAGAAATAAGAAATAACTCTTTAGGTAATTTTGGAGCTCAATTAAGAGCAGTTACCCCCCAAGATTATCTTACTAGAGCTTTAAGTCTTCCTGCTCAATTTGGAACAATAGCTAAAGCTTATATTGAAAAAGAAAAAGCAGAATCTGTTTCTCTAGGAGAAACTTCTTCTTTGCTAGATTTATATGTGTTGTCTTATAATTCCCAAAAACAATTAACTATTGCTTCTCCTACTTTAAAAAAGAATTTAAGTACTTACATATCTCAATATAGAAGTGCCAATGATTCTATACAAATTAAAGATGCCTTTATTGTAAATATAGGGATAGACTTTGATTTGATAATTTTACCCAACTATAACAGTAATGAAGTAATAAATAAATGTATTACCTCTTTACAGGACTTTTTTAATATAAACAATCAACAAATTAATCAACCTATTATTTTAAGAGAGGTATATATTCTTTTAGATAAAATTGAGGGAGTTCAAACTGTAAATAATGTTGTTATTACCAATAAGGTAGGTGGGAATTATTCACAGTATGCGTATGATATACTTGGAGCTACTCAATCTAATATTATTTATCCTTCTGTAGATCCTTGTATATTTGAAGTTAAATTCCCTAGTACTGATATTAGGGGTAGAGCAAGAACCTTTTAATCATGGCAGTATATAAATTATTTCCCACTAAAGACACTACTATATATTCTAGGTACCCTGCTAGAAATACAGGGTTAGATTCTATTATTGAGACTATGGTTGATCCTGATTCCTATTTAAGTAGATATTTAATTCAATTTTCTCAAGATGAAATTGACTCATTAATAGATAATAAAATAGGTACTTCTTCTATGGAGGTAAATCTAAAAACCTTTGTAGCTAATATAGAAAATCTTAACACAGATACTACATTAGAAATATACCCCATATCAGGATCTTGGAATATGGGAACAGGATATTTTAATAACTCTCCTGAGACAGATAATGGATGTAGTTGGGCATTTAAATCATATTCAGGATCTAACGCTTGGACTACTTCAGGTTATGAAGCTTATTCAACAGGTTCATTTGGAAATGTAGCAGGAGGAGGGACATGGTATACTGGATCATCTTTAGGCTTAAATGTGACTGAGTCACAGATTTATAATTATACTAGCAACAAAGATTTAAATGTTAATGTAACAAACACTATTAAAACTTGGTATAGTGCCTCTAATAGTTTAGGTGGATTTATTAATGATGGTTTTATAATTAAACAAAGTGAAAATAATGAAGAAGGAAGCTTGTATAATCAAGCTATTATTAAATTCTATTCTATAGATACTAACACTATTTACCCACCAGAATTACAATTTAAATGGGAAGATGCTATATTTAACACAGGATCTTCTTCTACTACTATAATTAATACCTCAGAATTAGTAGCTTCTTTAGACAACAATCCCGGGACATTTAGAAGTGAAAGTATTCATAGATTTAAAATTAATTGTAGACCCCGTTTTCCCACAAGAACTTATCAAACATCTTCTATATATCTTACAAATTATTATCTTCCTGAATCATCTTCTTATGCTGTAAAAGATTTAGATACTAATGAATTTGTTATAGAATTTAATGATAATTACACTAAAATTAGTGCTGATGCTACTAGTAGTTATTTTGATTTATATATGAATGGGTTTGAACCTGAGAGATATTATCAAATTTTACTTAAAGTACCTATAAATAATGAGATTTTAATATTAGATAATAACTATTATTTTAAAATAATAAATGGCTAAACAAAGAGTAAATTTAACTAGAATAGTTTATAATAAGAGTGATTATCAAAAAACAATTGATACATCCTTTAATGAATTATTACCCCCTGTAATTACTATAGAGGAGGATACTATAACTGTTGATCAATTTTTTGTATACTACAACCAATTATTTTTTGATATACCTAAAACAGGTATTAATTCTCATAATACCCTTATAGAAGAAAGTTCAGAGTATGTAGGTGACGAACAAACCAATGCTGAAATAGAGGCTTTAGTTCAAGAAGTAAATTCTTTAAGAGCACAATTATTAGAAACACAGACTGAATTATCAAACACTCAAGAAGCAAACGCCTCATTAGCACAACAATTACCAAATGGCTGAAGTTACAGTAAATAAAATATCTACTACAATAGTAGAAAATTACTCAGAAGCAGATTTAAATTTAATTCCCTCTTTTGATGTAATATCTCAATTTAATCCTGAAACGGATGTTGTTGAATTTTCTATATATAATGAGCAAAAATTATTACAGTATATAAATTATAATTATATTGATTATACTATAACTTTAGATTATAATACTGAGAAGAATGCTTATTCTTCAGTAAATGTAAACCCCGAAAAAGACTTAATCAAAGAAGGATATGACCAAGGGAATTATACTGTAATATATAATTTTTTAAGAAATCAGGTATCTTCATCTCAATCTACTCCTTATTATATAAAAGAAATATCTTCTGATAGGACTGAGATTAGAGTAGCTAATAATAACATTTCTAATATAGAACTAGAAGAATTAGTTAATAATTTTAAGACTGAATTAAATGAATCTCCTTATTTTGAGGATTTTGAAATAAATTTTGGAAATAACAAATTATTTTTAGCTAATAATATTTTAATTGACACCTCAAGTGAAGCACAATATACAGTTTTAATTAAATTATATGAACCCTTAGAAACTCAATTTAGTCTTAAAGATACTTTAAATATTGTCCTCCAAACAGCTGAAGAAGTATCGTATGCCGTAAATTTTCCTGCTAGGATAATACCCTCACCCTCATTTAAAAAATTAAAAGGGCCTAATTTTAATTTAAACGAACAAGATGTAATTAATAATTCTACAGTATTTATAAATCAATCTGAATTATTAAGTACAACTTCATCATGGGATGGGAGCACTCCGTGGACTGGTTCTTTGGGAGAATTACAAGGAGTCTTAAAAAATAAGGGAATTACCCCTAATATTGATTATTCTAATTTTAATAATTTTATATATTTTTCTTCTGCAGAACAAAGGGTTAGAAATTTTTATTATAAAGTAGGTCAAGTTCAATCTTATAGTGCTTCTATAGCAGAACTAGAAAATCTATCAAACGCCGATAGCTCTGGGAGTATTGCATACTATCAAACTCAAATTTCAAATATTCTTACAAATTTTGATGAATTTGAACAATACCAATATTACTCATCAGGATCAAATAATATATATCCAAAAACTAATAATACTAAACCTTATACTTTAGCTTTAACAGAAAGTATATCAACTGCAGATTGGTTATACGATCAGGCTACTATATCTGGGTCGGAATATGATTTAGAAAATGTAGATAGATTATATAACTCTCTTCCATCATATATTCAAGATGACACCAGAAATGTACAATACTTTCTATTCATAGATATGATTGGTCAGCATTTTGATAATATTTGGGTTTATACTAAAGATTTATCAAATAGGTTTGATGCTGATAACAGATTAATCTATGGTATCTCTAAAGATATAGTTGCGGATGCTATTAGAAGTATGGGGGTTAATTTATACCAAAACAACTTTACTTCAGATAATTTATTTGCGTCCTTTACGGGGTTGAATCAAGGTGGAGGATTATTACCCCCTACTGGTTCTGAAGTAATTGAAACTTATGTAAGTGCTTCAAATAACCCTACTATAATAGATGATGTAAATAAAGAATTTTATAAAAGAATATTTCATAATTTACCTTTATTACTCAAACAAAAGGGTAGCACAGCAGGATTAAGAAATTTAATTAATACTTTTGGTATCCCTGATACTGTTTTAAGAATATCTGAGTTTGGGGGAAAGGATAAAAATAATTCTAATGATTTTGACTATTTTCAAAATACTTTTAATTTTGCTTGGGATATTAGTGGTAGCTTAAATGCCCAAAATGATGGGAATGGTGGGGAATTTCCCTTTAGTCTAAATACTTTATGGAATTCTGCTGATGATAAGCCTGAATCTCTTGTTTTTAGATTTAAACTAAACTACCCTGGTGGTATCCCTAATGAAGATACTTACGTAGCATTAGCTGATTTTAACACAGGGGGAACCAATGGAGTATTAGCCTTAGAATATACAGGATCTGGATTTTCTAGTGCTTCCTACTCAGGTTCTATTCCTTCTGCTTCTAATCAATATGCTAGTTTAATATATTATGATGGATCTACTAGAGTAACATCTGTAGATGCCCCTTTTTACAATGGGGATTGGTGGTCCCTTTATATAAATAAGGATTCAACAACATATACTTTAAGAACAGGAAATCAAATCTATAAGGGTGATGATGGGTTTAAAGTAGGTTTTTACTCTTCTTCAACATCAACTAATGGAGGATCCTCTTGGTCTTCTACTTCAGATTTAGAAATCCCAGGAGCAAATGTTACTATAGGGAGTAACGACTATGTGGGGTTTACAGGCTCAATACAAGAAATTAGATATTATAATTGTGCCTTAAATGAGGGTACTTTTTATGATTATATAATGAATTCTGATTCTATTGAAGGATTAAATTATTCATCATCCGCAGATAATCTAGTATTTAGAGCTCGATTCAAAGAAACAGGGTCAATAACAGAATCAACTCACCCTAAAATTACAGGTTCAGCAGCATATATAACCCAATCGTTCGCAGCAGATTCAGATTATAGAATATGGAATTCAAGACCAGAATTTTTTTCTTCTCATACCCAATTTATATATCAAGATCAAACTGCAGCAGGTATAAAAAACAGAATATCTGAAAAGGTTAAAGCTGTTGATCTATCTCTCCCCTCAGGTAATACTTTGTCTTCTCAAAAAAGCATTCAACAAAATTATTATACCAAAGAAAGTGGAAGTTATACAAAAGACATAAATTTATTAGAAATAGCATTTTCTCCCCAAAATGAAATCAATGACGACATTAACTCGTCCATGGGATACTTTAATATAGGGGAATATATCGGAGACCCCCGTCAAATATCGGAATCAGTCACCTCATATCCTGACTTGGATAGATTACGCGATTCTTACTTTAATAAGTATTATAATAATTATAATTGGAATGATTATATTAGATTAATTAAGTTTTTTGATAACTCTTTATTTAAAATGATTAAAGATTTTGCCCCGGCAAAATCAAGTTTATCAACAGGCGTAGCTATAAAACAGCACATTTTAGAAAGGAATAAACAAAAACCACCATCAGTAGAAACTACCCAATCCTACTACTCAGCATCTATAGAATCAGGATTTACTTCAGGTGGAACAGGTGGAGTATTTGATAATATTAACATGCTAACTAGTAGTGTATCTCCTCAAATTACTCAAAGTTGGTATTATGAAACCCAAACACTTTCAGGTTCTCTTATAGTTACTCAATCTACTCAAGATGAATTTTATAATGGGGAATTAAGTGGAAGTGAATATGTAGTAACTACTGGGTCTTTATTTTTACCAAATACAGATCCTTTAACTACTTCTTCATTTACTCAAGATCGAGAAAATTCTAGTGGTAATGATCTTTTTAGTTTTCCTTTAGATTGGGCCAATAACCCATTAGGAGGAAAGGCTAGTATAATAGTAGATGTAAATACTAATAAAATTACTACAATTGGATTAGGAGGAGCTGCTACAGATGCAGGAAGTCTAGTAGTTTTTGATTTTAGGGGGTATTATGATTTGTTAGGAATTGGTGATATAATTACATTTTTCATCCCGGGCCCTTCACCTTACACAGCCCCTGCTTTAAATTTTACTATTACAGGAAAAAGAAAAATTGATAATGGTAGTTTTAACAATTACATATTCTCAGTAGAACATGATTGGCAACCGGTTGGAGGATGGGCTTTACTTATAGAGGATATTAAAAATAATCCTCCCTGGGGTTCGAATAATGGGTATATACCTTGGAGTGGGTTAACCCAAGTTTATGATGGTTCCCCCATAAATTTAAGAGAAATTTACCCGAATCCTATATTAAATACTGTTGAAAACAGTAGATTGTCTTCAATCTATCAAGATGTAGATTATAATAGTAATTTAGTTCTTCCTACTAACTATAATTTATTAAAAAATAATGGTGCTTTAAAAGCCCCTGTTCAAGATTCAAATTATACCCAAAAAGCATGGACCACTAGTAGGTATAATGGAACCCGAGTGTCCTCTTTAGATTATAACATCACTATAGAAAGATAAAAAATGTCAAATTATACAAGTTACACTTCAGAGGAATTAATCCAAGCCCAAAACCAATTATCTACCCAAACAGGAGAAGATATTAATGGAATTTTAGGTGGATTACCCGTTGCAGAACAAAATCAAGAATATTTTTTGGTATTTGATGAAGCGGGTTCAACAGGACCTGAGATTATAGACAAAACTCAATTTAGAATTACATATTTAGTTGATTCTAATTTAAATACTTCTAAACCTACGGATGAAGGTGATGCTGCTTTAAATGCTACACAAAACTTTGAAAAAGGAGCATATTGTAATGTTAGAGCGGATAACGCTACAGTACTAAATCAAAACCTAACAGGAAGACAATCTACATATGATATAGGTTCCCTCCAATTATTATCTACTACAGAATATGGAAAAGGTAATGATGAATATATCACTACTATGAGTTTTAATTCTGTTGGTGGGCAATTAGTAGGTACAGCCCAAAATATATCATCAGCACATAGACAAGGTACTCCAACATCTATATATAATGATGTCACCCAAAAAATTGAAATGTCTACAATTGTAACAGCTGTATCTGAGTCTAATGGAGGACCTGAATGGGTAGAGTGGGATGGGGATGAATTAGAAGTTTTACAATCTACTTTATATGCTGGTACTAGGTTAAGAACAAATTTAGCAGGAAATCTTTATATTGTAGATGTGTACGCAGGAAATACAGTTGAGGGGAGTATTACAATATATAGTGACCCTGTAGGGGCCACTCCCGCACAAGAATTATCTTCATTCCCTTTTTTATTCTCAGTTCCAGATATTCCAACGGCCCCTCAAGGTACAATTTTTAGTTTTAATCTAATTACTCCTTATCAAGATTTTTCACAAAATGATAAAGTGTATGCCGAACTTAGGATTACAGGAATATCTTCTAATGCTAATACTTATGTTTATTTTAAAAATATCTCAGTATCTTTTCAACAGGAAACTCCTTCTGGTGAGGTATTAATTGCGGGTGTTAATTCCACCACATCCTCATATTGGGAAGGAGTACAAACCATTTCAGGGTCTGGTATAAATCCAAATGATTTAAATAGAGCATATTCTATATTGACAGGCTCTGATGATATTACTTTATTTTCTAATGGAGAATATATCCAACGAATTAATACAGCTAGTGAAGCATTTGATCCTGAGAATGATGGTAATACTTTTAACCCCATTCAATTACCATTTCAATTTTTAACAGGGGATGAAATTCGGTTTGAATATAACCAAAATAAAGTTCATAAAGTAATAAAAACTGAACTTACAGATGATAGCAAATTAGCTTTATTTATTACCCCTGGGGTTAATACTCAAGCAATAGCTATTGAAGGTTCTACAGGAACCCAATTAAATCATTTCACCCATTATAGAATTGTTCAAAATGGAGGGTATTTATTTATTAATACTAAAAAAGATAATATAGCTGGGGTTGAACAAGATTTTAAAGGTATAATTACTCCTCAATACCCCTCAAAAAATCTTAGCTTAAGGGAGGATGAATTAATTTTTGCTTTAAAAGAAGCGGGTATAATAGAAACATAATTTTGTGATATTTATAAAATATATACATACAAATGGGATATTTAAACAATCAAATAGTAACAATAGACGCTATTTTAACTAATAAGGGAAGAGAATTATTAGCTAGAGGAGATGGTTCCTTTAGAATAACACAATTTGCTTTAGCAGATGATGAAATAGATTACACTTTATATAATCCTTCTCATCCTTCAGGAAGTGCTTTTTATGGACAAGCTCTAGAAAATATGCCTTTGTTAGAGGCCTTTCCTGAAACAACTCAGAATTTAAAGTATAAATTAACAACATTACCTCGAGGTACAGCTAAAATGCCTGTGCTTGATGCAGGTTTTGCTGCTATTACTTTAAAACAAGGAGCATCTTTAGCAATTACTCCTCAAACTTTAAATTATTTAGGTAATAATCAAGTATTTGAAAATAGTGGGTATACTGCTACTATAGCTGATGTGAGAACCTTAAGTAATTTTAATGGGGTGGGTATTAATACTGAACAAGTACAAACTTTAAACTCCACAGACACTGTTGGAACTAATGTATCTAGAACAGTTGTAGGTACTACTATTAATTTAACTGCTACTACTGTTAATACTTTATTTGGTTCTAATACTCAATTAAGTACTACTTTACAAATAGTAGGAAGAGATAGTGGAGCTCGACTTACTATTCCTGTAACTATAACTAAAACAACATAATAAATGTCATTTAAAAGACTAGACCCGGAAGATTTTTTAATAAGTGCAGATAGTATAACAGCAGGAGCATGGACATCAAATGCTCCAACATTATCAACTTTTTTTACTTCTTCAACTCAAGAGGGAGGTAGTAGCGGGAATTACTATGTAAATATCTTAGACGAAGACCCAGATACTTCTTCAACTGCTTCTATACAATTTTCTGCAGCATTCGGAAATTCTGATGGATCAGGTTCTCTTTTATATGATCCTGGTATATTAGGTAAATCTCCTACCTCTACAATATATGGACAATTTCAAAATATTATTTTAGGAGATGAAAATAATTCATTTGAGTTTGGAGGAATAACCCCAGTTACTCAAAGTGTATATGCCCTTAGCATAGCAAGATCAAGATATAAGGGTAACATGTTTTTAGGTACTATGGATCTAACTCTTACAAAAGGTGGTACTACTATTAAATTAACTGATAATAGTAATGATGTTTCCACTGTTGTTTTTAATGAAGCTGGTAGAGTATATCAAATAGTCTCAGGATCCCAAGGAAGTGCTGTTGGAAGTGGTGACAGCGCAACCGATGCTGTTGCTAATGGAATGACAATATCAGGGTCATATGGTTTATTTCTTCCAGATATAGGAACTATATTATTAAATGCTTCAGCCTTAGACCTTGCTTCGGGTTATGGAGGTATAGCATTAAATACAGGAAATGCTTCAAATACATCAGATAATAATAATCGAAAAATCTTCCAAGCAGTTAAAGAAGGATTAGCATTTTCTCTAAACAGCCAAGAAAATATAACTTCAGATTTTATATTTTGTAGAGCTCGAAATGCTGAATATAACTACTCTGAAAATCCTTCTTTTGTTAGTGGATCAGCTGGTGAAGTATTATATACTAGTTTTATAAATTCACCACAAACTTTCATAACAAGTGTAGGTCTTTATAATGATGCTAATGAATTACTGGCAGTAGCAAAGTTAAGTAAACCTTTAAAAAAAGATTTTACAAAAGAAGCCCTTGTCCGAGTTAAGTTAGATTTCTAATGAATGAGCACCTACAAACAATTCCTTTCTTCAGACATTATTGTTTCTCCCTTTGAAGTAAATAAAAGTTTTACTATTGAGAGTAACACAGATTTTATAGCTAAAGGAATTGATAGATTTTTAGGAACTAATACGGGGGAAACTAACTTTAACACAGGGTGGGAAACTACAGGACAGATTGCTTCCGAATATAAATTTTTAGTTTATAATTCTGTTAAAGATTTATATTATGGTAATTTTTTAATTACATCTGCTTCTAATGGAACTAGTACAGCAGAATCAGGAAGTTTTTTTAATTATCCCCAATCCAATTTATATTTTTCTAAGTATTTTCCTACTGGGAGTGGTGAGAGTGTGGGAGTTATATCAATAGCTTCTAAACTATATGGAAATAGAATCCAACCCAAATCCTTCAAATTAATTTCAGGTAGTAATGCTACTATTACAGATGATGGTGAAGGAAATTTAATATTTAATAGTAATATATGTGGTAATATAATATATAACCAAGGGTTAGCTATAATTACAAGTGATGGGACCCCTGGTGATGATGGAGGTGTTGAGTATGGGGAAGCGACATTTGGAACTAGTATTTATGGTCCTACTGATGATTTAAATTTTGTTTCTAACTTTATTAGTGAAGGAAATGAAATAACTTGTTCCTTTAGTTCTTCTTATGATATTTTAGAAACTCAATACAAATGTACTATAAATTCTAGTGAATTTAATTATTCATTAAATCCTAGTTTACTTTCCTCAACACTTAAAGGACAAAATAAAATACTAGATTCAGGAAGTGCTACTTATAACGATTTTGTTACTTCATCAGCATTTTCTCCTTTTGTTACTACTGTTGGATTATATAACAATAATCAAGAATTATTAGCAGTAGGAAAATTAGCGCAACCCCTTCCAACTTCACAAACTACAGATACTACAATATTTATCAATATAGACAGATAAAATGGCAAAAACATTATCAAATACAGGCATAGCAGATGGTTCAACTCTTTTTGCGGCCCAATTAAGTCAATCAATAGAGGCTCTTAACGGCTCAGAAGATTATGATATTACTATAAGTGGAAGTTTAGAAGTAGATGGACCTCTTACCCTTTTAGATCTTGACAGTGCTACAGGTGTATCAACTATTTTAGTATTAGATGGAACCTCAGTAAAAACTCAAACAGGGGGTGGAAGTGGTTCTTCAGGAAGCTCAGGTACTTCAGGTAGTTCAGGTTCTTCAGGTACAAGTGGTGATGCAGGTAGTTCAGGTTCTTCAGGTACAAGTGGTGATGCAGGTTCATCAGGTTCTTCAGGTACTTCAGGTAGCTCAGGTTCCTCAGGTACTTCTGTAGCTGTTGATTTAGTAGCAAATCAAGTAACATTTGCAAATTCCACTACTACAATATCAGGATCAAATAGATTAACTTTTGATGATAGTTTTAATACATTGGTTATTGAATCTACAGATGGAAAACCTGGTTTAATACTAAAAAATGATGATACTAGTTTAGCTGGTGGTAACGATTTTGCCCAATTAACACTTCAGGGCTATTATGGTTCAGGATTTACTGATGGTATAGTCATAGTAGGGGAAGCAACAGGTTCTTGGGGAGCTAGTAGTAAACCTGCTAGATTAGTTTTTAAGGTTAATAATGGATCGGGCGTCACTGAACATACCACATTTAATGCTGATGGTTTAATTGAAAACGCGGCTTTGGGGGTAAATGATGATACCCATTTAGTAGGAGGTGGATTTAATAATACAGGAGCTACTCCTCGTAAGGTTGTAAGTGGAACTACTGCAGGAGCCTTAAAAGTCATTGCAGGAGGGCGAATGATGATGGGAAAAATTGATGGTGGGACTTTAGATTATAGTTCGGGAGAAAGAACAGTAACCTTTGATAGCACTTCTCAATCTTTTTGGGAAGGAAGTATAGATAATGTAGATGGTACCTCTGATATTATCATAGAAATGTCTGATACAATTACTGGAAGTTACTACCCAGGAGATGTATTCTTATTTGGAATGAAGATATTTGCGGCAACAAGTGGGCCTGCTACTCTAAAATGTAGATATAAATTAAATGGGGGTACAGTAAACGAAACTTTATATGACCCTCAAGGTAATTCTGTAAGTATTACAGGTGCAGATAATAATGCAAACCATGTTATAATGGGTCAACTAACTTATTGGAAAAGAGGTACTTCTGATTGGGGATTTTTCCCATCCTCTCACTTTATAAAATTACAATAATAAAATATGAATTGGTTATATAATGGAAAAGAAATTATAGACATATCACAGTTTCCACAAAACACATTTGGATTTGTTTATGAAGTAATTACCCCCGAGGGCAAAAAATATGTGGGTAAAAAAGTTTTATATCACAATCAAAAGAAAAAACTTACTAAAGTAGAATTATCTGAACAGACGGGACGTGGGAGAAGAAAAACATTTAAAATAGTTCAAAAAGAAAGTGATTGGAAAAAATATTATGGATCTAATTCACACCTCAAAAACCAAATCAGCAAAGGAGAAGTTACGTTAGAAAGTTTGCAAAAACAAATTATCCAAACAGCTTCTAATAAAAAACATCTTACATATCTCGAAACTAAATATCTTTTTCAACTTGAAGTGTTAGAAAATCCTGATTTGTATTATAATGATAATATATTAGGTAAATTTTTCACATCAGACTTTGCTCCTTAAATTATATTTCGTATATTTACCCTAATGGTAAATCAATTACTAGTATCTTTAATGGACTCTGTCCTAGGAAAAGGTAAACAAACATCCAGAGGTAACCATGCTTACCACTGTCCATTTTGTAAACACCACAAACCCAAAATGGAGGTGAATTTTACAGAAAATAAAAAGGGACATAACCCTTGGCATTGTTGGGTTTGTAATACTAGGGGTAAAACCATACCTAATCTTCTTAAGAAAATTGAGGCATATGATAAAATTGAAGAGGCTAAAAGATTAATCCCCCAAGGATCTTTTGTTGAAGAAACAACTATTAAAAACAATCTTCACCTCCCCAAAGAATATACTCCTTTTATTGATAATCCTTCCAGCTTAATGGCTAGGCATGCTTTAACTTATTTAAAGAAAAGAGGAATTACAATGGAAGATATGATTAAGTACCATATGGGTTATTGTGAAGAAGGAGAATATCGAAATATGATTATTATTCCTTCATATGATGTTAATGGTAATTTAAACTATTTTACAGCTCGTAGCTTTGAAAAACAGCCTTTCCGTAAATACAAAAATCCATCAGTATCGCGTGATATTGTGCCATTCGAAATGTTTATAAACTGGAATAGCCCATTGGTATTATGTGAAGGACCATTTGATGCCATAGCCATCAAAAGAAATGCAATCCCGCTGTTAGGAAAAAATATACAAACTAACCTAATGAAAAAAATTGTTTCTTCTAAGGTTGAAAAAATATATATTGCACTTGATAGTGATGCTATTAAATCATCCTTAAAATTCTGTGAAAAATTCATGGATGAAGGTAAAGAAGTTCATTTGTTAGAGATGGATGATAAAGATCCTAGCGAGATGGGATTTGAACTTTTTACCAAACTAATTCAAAAGTCAACCCCATTAACTTTATCGGGGCTTTTGAGTAAAAAATTATTTATATGAGTACTTTAAAAAAGCACTACGGTCGAATCTTAGAAATTTCTGATGACCACAAACAAATTACATTACCAGATGGTAGATATTATCAACGAAATGGTGAATATTATCCTTCTGTAACTTATGTATTAAGTCATTATCCCAAAGGTAAATTTTTTGAGGATTGGCTTAAAAAAGTAGGATACGCTTCAGAATATATTGTAAAAAAAGCAAGTGAAGAAGGTACACAAGTTCACGAAATGATTGAAGCCTACCTAAATGGTGAGGAATTAAAATTTTTAGAATATGGTATTCCTATGTATCCTACTTTAGTATGGCAGATGTTTTTACGATTTGTTGATTTTTGGGAAGAATATAAACCTACATTAATTGAAGCTGAAGTTCATTTATTTTCTGATAAACTTAAAATTGCAGGAACCTGTGATATGGTTTGTGAAATAAATGGTGAATTGTGGGTTATAGATTTTAAAACATCTAACCATTTACAAACTACCTATGATTTACAAACAGCTATTTACGCCCAATGTTTTGAAGAATGTTTTGGTAAAAAAGCAGATCGTACTGGTGTATTATGGTTAAAGTCTTCTAAGAGAGGCCCTAAAAAGGGTGTTATGCAAGGTAAAGGATGGGAAATGTACGAATCATCTAGATCGCAAGAAGAAAACCTTAACATTTATAGAGCGGTACGACAATTATTTGATATTGAAAACCCAAAACATAAGCCTGCATTTACAGAATTTCGCACCACAGCTAAAAGGGATTTGTAATATTTATAACAAATACTTTTTATGAAATTATATGATATTTTAAAAGAAATACAAGGTAAACCCAAAGCTATCATATTAGCAGGAGCCCCCGGAGCAGGAAAAGGATATATCTTAAGGGGTTTAGACTTAGGAGGTTTAAAAGTATTAAACGTAGATGACATTTATGTCCCTATGTTAAAAAAAGCTAATATAACATTAGATTTAAAAAATGCTACCCCTGAAGAAAGAAGCCAACAAGCCATTGCTATGGGGGCAGCTAATAAAGAATTTAAACAAGATGTAGCCAATACTATTGAAGAAAAACAATCCTTTATATTAGATGGTACAGGAGCTTCATATAAACAAACATCTAAATTAAAAACTGAATTAGAAGAAGCAGGATATGAAGTATTCATGCTTTATGTTTATACTGATTTAGAACGTTCTTTAAAACAAAATCAAGATAGATATGAAAAATCTGATGGCAAAGACAGAAGCTTAGCCCCAGGCATTGTAATGAAAACTTGGAAAGACGTAACTCAAAATTTTAAACCTTATCAAGATCTATTTGGTTCTAATTTCACTTCAGTAGCTAATACTTTAGAAGACCAAGAAATCTCGGATTTAGAAGATATAATGAAAACATATCTTGATCCTTTTAAACCTAAAGGAACTAAACTCAAAACACCTAAACAACAAGCTAGTTCAGATGCTCGTAAAGCTAAAGATGCTGAAGAAATAAAAACTATGTTAAACGATAAGTTTATAAAAAATGTAGTAACCAATTCAGTATCAGCTGAAGAAGCACAATCTAAATTAAAATCCTTTTTAGCATGAACGATTTAGTTAAAGCATTAATAGAAGGTATTATAAGTGAAGACGAATCTTCTAAGAAAAAAATAATCGGAATGTTTGGGGGAGGATTTAAACCACCTACATCAGGTCACTTAGAAGTAGTAAAACGTGCTTTACAAGAAAATCCTGAAATGGATGCTTTTATTATATTAGTAGGTAGTGGAACTCGAAATTCAATTAGTCAAGAAGAATCACTTGCTATTTGGAATATATATAAAAAATCTCTTCCTAATAAAGTAAGAGTAATGGCATCCCCAGATAATAAACCCCCTATCGGTGCTATATATTCTTATGCTAAAAAAAATCCTGATAAAGAAGTTTATTGGTTTATAGGAGCTCGAGAAGGTAATGAGAATGATTTTCAAGACATAGCAAATCGTACTAAATCCCTTCGTAAAGGTGATTATTCTAATATTAAAGTTAAAGAAATAATAACAGGAGGCTCAGTTAGTGGTACTAAGGCTAGGCAAGCATTATTAGCTAAAGATAAAGAAACATTTGCTCAATTTCTCCCAAATATCCCTGAAATAGATGAAATTTGGGATATGCTTACGGATATAGTTAAAGAATATAAACATAAGTATGATAAAGAAGAGTTAAGGAAAGGGATTGAAGTAGAAAAAGAACATACTGATGATCCCCAAATAGCTTTAAAAATTGCTTTAGATCATTTAGATGAAGACCCCCAATATTATACTAAATTAGCTACGTTAGGATTAGAGGAACGTATTTCATTCAAACCTGAATTTGATGAAACAGAAGTAGAATTTATAGAAGATTTTGCAGACGATAAAATGCAACCCGACGTAGATATAGATCTTTCAGGTCAACATTTTTTTGATAGATTAAATGATCCTAGAAATTACCCTGACATAGAACCTTATGAGTTAGAAGATTTTTTCGAAAAACTTTCAGATAAAAAAGACGAATTTATTGAATTCTTAAAAAAATATAAAGAAGTAGTAGCTAAGGATAAAGAAACTAATATTAATATTCCTTTTATGAAAATAGCAAATAAAGCTATTGCTAAAACTATTATGCGTAAGAAAAATTTTTTATCTCAAACACCTATTTTACCACTTGAAGAAGGTAAATATGATGCTGAAGTTACTATGATATCTCGTATGGTAGTAAATGTTTTTAAAGATACTTTCGATGAAAAGTTTGAAACAACATTTGAAGATGCAGGTGAGTTAGATGGTGATACCTTTGAATTGGAAACCTATTTTTACCCAACACCTTTTGATGAATTAGGTCCTATTCCTTTTATAGTAAATGCAGCTGGTGATGGAGATGGAATAGCAATCCAAATTAACTACAACCCAGATTCATTCCCAACAGCATATAATGAATTAATTCCC
>Ga0209631_10002174_pt1 | contig 23825 bp, 21 predicted proteins | sample COG_08_FD_184752 | JGI IMG/M metagenome (GOLD analysis project Ga0209631, IMG submission 184752) | Pelagic Microbial community sample from North Sea - COGITO 998_met_08 (SPAdes) (version 2) | ecosystem: Environmental > Aquatic > Marine > Neritic zone/Coastal water | place: Helgoland, sampling... | reverse complement strand
ATCTTGCAGCTCAAGCAGGTGTTCGATATTCGTTAGAGAATCCTCTGGCATATATCGATAGTAACATTGTTGGTTTTGGAAATGTCATTGAAGGGTGTCGACATAATAAAATTAAGCATTTAGTTTATGCTTCATCAAGTTCAGTGTATGGACTAAATACTGAACAGCCGTTTTCCACTCATAAAGCTAATAACCATCCAGTGAGCCTTTACGCTGCAACAAAGAAAGCTAATGAGCTCATAGCTCATACCTATTCTCATCTTTATAAGTTACCCACAACAGGGTTAAGATTCTTTACTGTTTACGGACCTTATGACAGACCAGATATGGCACTTCAAAAATTTACAAGAGCCATTATGAATGGTGAACCGATTAAAGTATTTAACTATGGCAAGCATAGAAGGGACTTCACCTACATAGATGACATTGTTGAGGGTATAGTTAGGGTTTTAGATAGACCAGCACTACCAAATTTAGATTGGGATAGTAATAATCCCGATTCAGCTTCATCGAGCGCACCATACAGAATCTATAATATTGGTAATAACAACCCTGTAAATCTCATGGATTACATTAAAGCACTTGAAATCTCACTAGGAAAGACATCAAAAAAAGAATTATTACCACTTCAACCTGGGGATATTCCTGATACCTATGCGGATATAGATGATTTAGTTAAAGAGTTTGGATATAAGCCAAGCATGAGTGTTCAGCAGGGAGTGGAGAATTTTGTGGCGTGGTATAAACTTTACAATAATATTTAAATACTTACTTATGAAAACGCCAAATATTTTGTATCATAACGCAACCGTTACTCGACAAAGACGAAATCAACTAAATAATCATAAGTCTATTGTTATGTGGTTTACAGGTTTATCGGGCGCAGGCAAGTCAACGCTTGCTCATTCCGTTGAGGAAGAACTTCATAAACTGCGTTGTAAGACCTTTGTTTTAGATGGAGATAATGTGCGTCATGGCCTATCATCAAATTTAACTTTTAGTGATGGTGATCGAAAAGAAAACACCAGAAGAATTGGTGAGGTAGCTAAACTTATGATGGAGGCAGGTATTATTACTATGACTGCGTTTATTAGCCCATTTAAGGAAGATCGAAATATTGTCAGAAGACTGTTGTCAGAAAGCGATTTTATTGAGATCTTTTGTAAGGCTAGCCTAAAAACTTGTGAGTCAAGAGATGTTAAAGGCCTTTACAAGCTTGCACGTGCAGGAGAGATTAAGAATTATACAGGTATTGATTCCCCCTATGAGGAACCTGATAACCCAGAACTTATAATTGATACCGAGAATGAGTCATTAGAGCAATCTGTTGATAGGGTTATTGAATTTTTGAAAGCTAGGAAAATTATATAGTTTAATTATGCTTAATCAGATTAATATTAATGATATTGTCACCATTGCCAAAGAAGCTGGTAATGCAATTATGGAGATCTACAAGAAAAATTTTGAAGTTGAATACAAACCTGATTGCTCTCCAATAACTATTGCTGACAAGAAAGCGAATAACATTATAGAAAATGGTTTAAATAGACTCTTTCTTAACCTTCCTATTTTGTCTGAAGAAGGCGAAGAGATAACTTTCGAAGCCAGAAAGCATTGGGAATATTTTTGGTTGGTTGATCCATTAGATGGTACAAAAGAGTTCATAAAAAAAAATGGTGAATTTACTGTTAACATTGCCTTAATTAGAAGAGATACACCAGTGCTTGGTGTTGTTTATGCCCCTGCTCTAGATATATGCTATTGGGCAAAGCAAAATGAAGGAGCATTCAAGGATAAGCAAAAGCTTCCTCATAAAACTAAAAACCAACGTAATACTTTTAAGATTGTTGCAAGTCGGTCACACAAGTCAGTTAAAACACAAGCATTTATTGACGCTATAAATACTAATAAAAAAAAAGAAGTGGTCACAATTGGTAGCTCTCTAAAAATATGCATAGTTGCAGAAGGCGAAGCAGATATATATCCAAGATTTAGCCCAACAATGGAGTGGGATACTGGAGCTGCGCACGCTATTTTGAGTGAGGCAGGCGGAAAAATAATTGACCAAGAGAGTAATGATGAGTTGAAATATAATAAAGATGAAAGATTACTAAATAATAACTTTATTGTTTTAAATTAAAAAAGGAAAGAATGTGAATTGGTTAATAACAGGTGGTTGCGGATTTATTGGATCGAGCCTAATAAAGATGTTGGCAAATGAAGATAATCATAATATTAGGGTGTTAGATAATCTAACGACAGGTACTCGAGAGGATTTATTTGAGGCCTGTAAATATTCTGAAGTAAATGTTGAAAGTATTGATAGTTTTAAGGGAGTCGAACTAGTTGTTGGTGATATCCAAGATGAAAAATTAGCTGTTAAAGTTACAAAAAAAGCTGATGTTATAGTTCACTTAGCAGCTAATACAGGTGTTGGTCCTTCAGTAGAAAATCCGAGGCTTGACTGTATGGCGAACGTAATAGGCACTTTTAATTATCTAGAAGCTGCTAGGATTAATAACGTTCCAAAGTTTGTTTTTGCATCAAGCGGTGCATCTACTGGTGATGTTGAGCCGCCAATTCATGAGGAACTGCCTCCTCATCCAGTATCACCCTACGGAGCAAGTAAGTTAGCAGGAGAAGGATACTGTTCCGCATATTACAAAACATTTAATATACAAACAGTAATGTTAAGATTTGGAAATGTTTATGGCCCAGGTTCTGTTCACAAAAATAGTATTGTAGCTAAATTTATAAGGCAAGCATTAAATAAACAAACATTAGAAATCTTTGGGGATGGAAAACAAACAAGAGATTTTATTTATATAGATGATCTAACTAATGCAATAAATCTGGCAGTGGTTAAAAATAATATAGGTGGAGAGGTGTTTCAAATTGCCAGCAATCAAGAAACAACTATAACCGATTTAACAATTAAGATTAACGCTATTTTAAATCAAAATGGTATTAATGATATAAATGTGATTAATGGTGATAGCAGATTGGGAGATGTTAGGCGTATTTATTCTGATACCAGTAAAGCGAAAAATAGATTGGGATGGCAGCCAAGGGTTAGTCAAGAGGAAGGCCTTAAAAAAACTGTGGAGTATTTTATTACATGAAAATTTTTGATGGAAAAAGTTTGTTTATAACGGGCTCATGTGGAACTATTGGAGCTGAGCTAGTTTCGCAACTATTGATTAATCCTAAATATAATCCAAAAGAAGTGATAGGAATCGACAATAATGAAAGTGCCCTTTTTTTTCAAGATCAGAAATTTTTAAATGATACTAGAGCTAAATTTTTTGTTGTTGATATTAGAGATAAAGATGAGTTATCGAAAAGAATGCGAGGTGCAGATATTGTAATTAATACTGCAGCATTAAAGCACGTAATTTTATGCGAAAGATCGCCTGAACAAGCAGTTCAAACGAATATCAATGGTGTACAAAATGTTATCGCAGCAGCTGATAAAAATAATGTTGAGGTAGTGATATTTACCAGCTCGGATAAGGCGGTAAACCCCACAAATGTTATGGGTACAACTAAGCTAATGGGAGAGAGATTGATGACAGCTGCCAATAGTAGTAAGCGAGAGAAAGGCCCAATATTTGCATCAACAAGATTTGGTAATGTGCTTGGATCTAGTGGATCAGTTATTCCAATTTTTCGCAATCAAATTTCAAATGGCGGCCCAGTAACATTAACGGATAAAAATATGACACGTTTTGTAATGAGTGTAGAGGAGGCTGTTGAGCTGGTATTAAATTCAATTGTGGAGGCTAAAGGAGGTGAAGTGTTTGTTACAAAAATGCCAGTAATGAAAATAAAAGACTTAGCTTCAGCAATGATTGAAGAGCTTGCGCAGAATAAAGTAGATATTATTGAAATTGGCAGTAAGCCTGGTGAGAAACTATATGAAGAATTAATGAGCGATGAAGAAACCAGGCGCGCTGTTGAGCTAGATAAATTTTTCAGTATTATACCTGCATTTAGAGGGATATACAGCGATATAAATTACAATTATTCTAAAATAGTATCTGAGGTTGTTAAAGATCCATATATTTCAGAGCGACAAGTATCGTTAAATATTAAAGAAGTTAAAGGTTTCCTTCGCTCTAATAAACTTTTAGTTGATACCAATACAAGTGATCAGAATGCTAGGTACTGGCCAGGTGATAAAGAGGAAAAATTATGAGTCATGTGTTAATCCTTGGAGGTGATGGATACTTAGGTTGGCCAACAGCTATGCACTTTTCGAAACGAGGTTACCAAGTTACTGTAGTTGACAATTATTTCCGGCGAAATATTTGTGAAGAAGCTGATGTCGGCATGCTTTACCAGATACCTTCTTTAGTTGAGCGCGCTAAAATATGGCATGAAAAGACAGGTTATGAAATCAAAGTAATTATTGGAGATTTGTCTGATCCTGAAATAATGAGATCCTTGTTTACAGGTAAAAATTTAACTTATCAATGGTGTTTAGAAAATAAATTTACTGGGGCTCCAAAGACTGTAGTTCATTATGCAGAGCAACCATCTGCACCTTACTCACTATTGAATTATAAAACCGCAAATTTTACATTGAGCAATAATTTACTTGTTACAAACAACTTAATGTTCGCGGTTAAGGATTTATCAAATGATACGCATATTATTAAGCTTGGAACAATGGGGGAGTATGGAACTCCTAATATTGATATTGAAGAAGGTTGGATTAATATAAAGCATAAAGGTAGGGAAGGTAAATTTTTATTCCCAAGGCAAGCTGGGTCCATCTATCATACAAGTAAGATTATGGATACTGATTTGTTATGGTTCGGATGTAGAACATGGGGTATTAAAGTAACGGACTTAATGCAAGGGCCCGTTTATGGGATAGAAACTGAAGAGTCTAAAATAGACGATAGACTAAAACCTATATTTAATTATGATGAATTGTTTGGGACTATTGTAAATCGATTTATAACTCAAGCTGTAATAGGCTATCCACTTACAGTATATGGAAAAGGTGGTCAAACTAGAGGCTATCTTAATATTAAAGATACTTTGCAGTGTGTTCACATTGCAGAAAATAACCCAGCAAAGCCTGGTAATTTAAATATATACAATCAAATTATGGAGACCTTTACAGTTAATCAGCTTGCTGAGTTAACATTAAAAGCAGGTCAAGCGTTAGGTTATGAAGTGAATATTAAAAATATTGAAAATCCTAGGATTGAATTAGAGGAGCACTATTACAATCCAAGCTATCAAGGATTAATAGAATTAGGAGTAATACCAAATTATTTGACTTTAGATACCATGAAAAAAATGTTTAAAATAGTTGCAAAACATAAGGGAAAAATTAAAAAAGACGTTATTTTTAAAGGGGTGAAGTGGTAACAACTTGCAGCAAACAAATTTTAATAAAATGAAAGAAAAAAAATGAAGAAAGTATATGTGTCAATGATTGCAGACTTATTGCATGCAGGCCACATCAACATCATGGAAGCTGCCGCAAAGTATGGTGAAGTTACAGTTGGGCTTTTAACATCAGCAGCTATTAATGAGCTGAATGATACTGCATATCTTAAGTATCAGCAACGCTTAGATGTTATAAAAAACTTAAAAATGGTGGCGAATGTTATTCCACAGGAGGAAGCTAGTTATAAGACAAATTTAACAAAAATAAAACCTGACTATGTTGTTCATGGAGATGATTGGAAAGATAATAAACAGTCTAAATATAGAACAGAAGTTATCGAACTGTTATCTGAATGGGATGGAGAACTGATTGAAGTTTCTTACAGCTCAGATATAAGTGATCAAAACTTAAAAAATCAATTAATGAAACTTGGAGTTACCACTGTAAATCGGCTTGGACGTTTAAGACAACTCATTAAAGAGAAACCTATAGTTCGCATCTTGGAGGCACACAATGCACTTAGTGCATTAATAGCTGAAAATACAGTGGTTGAACGCAATGGGCAGGAGGTATCATTTGATGGTATTTGGTCAAGTTCGCTCACAGATTCAACTGCTAAAGGTAAACCAGATATTGAGGTAATTGATATGACTTCACGCATTAATGCTGTTAATGATATCTTTGAAGTAACTACAAAGCCGATGATTTTTGATGCTGATACTGGAGGGAAAACAGAACATTTCGAATTTACTGTAAAAAGTCTTGAAAGAACAGGCGTTAGTGCAGTCGTGATTGAAGACAAAACAGGACTTAAAAAAAATTCATTGCTTGGAAATGATGTTGCACAAACACAAGATACTATTGAAAATTTCTCTGAGAAAATTTTTCGTGGAAAATCAGCTCAAGTTGGCGATGATTTTATGATCGTTGCCCGAATAGAGTCTTTGATTTTAGAAGCTGGCATGGAGGACGCCCTTATTCGCGCAAAGGCCTATATTAAAGCTGGTGCAGACGGTATTATGATCCACTCTCGCCATAAAGATCCGGCTGAAATTATTGAGTTTATGCGAAAGTTTAGGGCAGAGGATAAAGTTTCACCTGTCGTGGTGGTTCCTACTAGTTTTAATTCAGTGACCATTGAAGAGTTTATAGAAATGGGTGTTAATGTAGTTGTGACAGCAAACCATATGCTGAGATCTGCATATCCTGCAATGCTGAATGTTGCAGAATCAATACTTAAAAATGGCAGAAGTTTAGAAGCTGAGCCTAATTGTATGTCAATTAAAGAAATTCTGGAATTTATTCCTGGCACAAAATAAGGAGTAATAATGAAGAAGCGTATTATGGTCGACATGTCTGCCACCTTAATTCATCACGGGCATATTCGTTTGCTAAAGAAAGCGTCTGAATATGGCTCAGTAATAGTAGGTCTGACTACTGATGATGAAATTATTAGCAAAAAAAAATACCAACCGGAGTTGGCATTTGAATATCGTAAAGAGTTACTGGAGTCAATTAAGTATGTATCTGAGGTGGTTCCAACACCTTGGCTACTGGATGAGAAAATTCTAGACCAATATCAAATTGATTTACTAGTACATGGCAATGATAATTGTAATTTAATCAATAAAGAGAGACTAAAAATACTACCTCGCACTCAGGGTGTTAGTAGTGAAGAAATAAGGAAGAGTGGTCAAAGAGCTATCACGCAAATAAATAACCAAAAATTAATGCTTACCCCAGGTCCTGCATTAGTTTTGCAAGAAAATATAAATCACTTGAAACCACTATTCGGCCGCGGTGATGATGAATATACCGCAATGGAAAACAGTGTAGTTGAATGGATAAAAGAGATTAGTGGTCAGGATGAAGTGGTAATGGCGCAAGGCTCGGCTACTTTTGCTTTAGAACTGGCGGCTCATAGCTTTGTTAAAGGGAAAGTACTGTTAATTTCCACTGGTTATTATAGTGATCGACTTGAGCGACTATTGCCAAGAACATGTGAGGTTACGGTTTGTAAATATGAAGATATACAAAACCTGAGTGAAAAATTTGACTGGGTCTTATGTGCTTACACTGAGACTTCAATAGCATTTAAGTCGGATTTACAAATGATTAAAACCAAGGCGGATGAATGTGGGGCTAAGTTATATGTTGATTCTACGGGCTCTATTGGCCTGGAGGACGGGCATGAGTTGGCTGATGTCATGGCGTTTAGTTCCTGCAAAGGTTTATTTGGTCTAGCTGGCGCTTGTTTTGTAGCACACAAGTCAGCTCTTAAGCCAAAGTCCTCCGATTACTTTTATTTTAATTTAGAAACTCAGAAAAATAAAATGACTACAGGGCCTTACCATGCCATTGCTTCGCTGTATGGTGTTATTGAGTCTCACAATCTATTAAAGAAGAGAGTTGTTAACAGCAAGAATAAAATACTAGAACAATATAAAAACATCGTCAGGGATAAGAACCAGCCCTTACTTTGTACCTTTCTTGAAGGTCAGGTACTTGCAAATGATAATCGTGTTGTGCTTTATTCGCCTAGGTCTGAATTAAGTGGCTCGGTTATTTGTCATTTAGGCGAAATTCATTATGATGAAATAAACATTATTGAACGTATAACAGTCCAATGCTAAATACGAATGATTTTTTTGACCGTTTGAGTCAACAAGGGTACACGCACTTGTGCGCCGTACCTTGTAGTTTTGCAAAAAATATAATTAATGCCTCTATCAATAATAGCAGTAAAATCACTTATATTCCTTGTGCGAGTGAGGCGGTTGCCTGTTCTGTAGCAGCAGGTTTAAAAATGTCAGGTAAGCGTCCTATAGTAATTGTTCAGTCATCTGGTTTGACCAATATGGGCAGTTGCATGACAAGCTTGTTGAAGCCTTATGATGTGAAATTTCCTGTTATTGTAAGTTGGCGGACTTACAAAGAAGGTGATAGCGAAATACAGCATCAGCACTTGTCAACAGAATTACCGAAGTTGATCAGCGCATATGGTTACAAGCACCATATTTTGGATAGCCAAAATTTGAGCAATGCTATCAATCAAATCAACGACAGTGATAAAAGTCATACAATCTGCATCATTGAAAAAGATACCTTTGACAGAGTTGAGCTAAAGAAAGAATATCAACTTGATGTAACTGACTATATTGCTAGAAGTGAATTCTTAATTTCTTTGAACGACACTTTTAAAGAACAAAATGTGTTACTTATAGGTACCACGGGTAATACAGCGAGGGAGATGTACAGCTTTATGCCGGATACAGATAATTTCTATATGGCAGGTAATATGGGTGGGGCGCTCAGTATAGGTTTTGGTGCTGCCATAGCAGGAAAAAAAGTAGTTGTTTGTGGTGGCGATGCAGAGTTTGTCATGCACATGGGCGGGTTAACTACGGCTGGCAGAGAAGCTGAAAAGATTGATTTAACTTACATCCTGTTTGATAATGAACAAAACAAATCAACAGGTGGGCAAAATACTTATCAAAAACATTTGGATTATATTGGAATTGCAAAAAGTGTAGGTTTTGATACTTATGACAAAGTGGTCACTTCAATAAAAGATTTTAAATCAATTATTAGGAATGTTAGTGGGTTGAAATTTGTTTCTGTGAAGTGCGGTGTTGATGATGAAACACCAAGACCACCTTTAGATATTGTGAAAAGGAGTATGCTCTAATATTTAATTCAGAGAAAAGAATTGTGGTTGATATGTTTTGCGAACTTGATTCATCAGGCGCATTTTCGTTTGTTAAAAAAAAGTATCTAAATTTAATATCAAACTATAAATGTACGGTCTTTGCTCTATCTTTAATCTAGTATTTTTCAATGCTTAAAAATGTATTAAATATATTTTCTGTAAGTGCAATTTCTGCGGGAATTAGATTTGTAGTTGAGGTTATTATTGCAAGGATAGTAAGTGTAGAAGCTTTTGGCTTGTTTGCTATAGTTACAAGCTTAATAGCAATTTTTCAGGTTCTGGTCTCTGGAGGGGTAAGGCCAATTCTACAAAGAAAATTGGCGATTACTTTTAATAATAACAATTCATTTGAATTCTTTGAGGTTTTATATAAGTCTTTATTTTTGTTTTTTATAGTAGTGTTGGTCGTATTTTCAATATATAAGTTTGTAGATATAAGGGCTATTAATAGTGAAAGTTTATCAACAGTTGATTTGTATTTTAATACCATTCTTATAGGGTCAATTGCTACAGCCATATTATATATGGTATCTGATATTTATAGGGTGATTGGAAATTTTAAGTCTTTTATATTCTACAAGGAGGCAATTTTTCCAATATTTTTCTTGATCATGGTTTCTTTGGTTTGGGTTTTCAATCTTATAAACGTTGAGTATATCTTGTATGCACTTATTGCATCTTTAATTTTGTCCTGTGTTTTAGGAGTCGTTAGATTAAAACATGACTTGAGTAAAAAAAATATTGCAACAAATAAGCATGAGTTAAAGATATTTAAGAACAAAGACTTGTTGATGTTTTGGGCCTCATCTGAAGTTCTTGGGATAATATGGATAGTGAGGGATAAATTTGCAATTTTATCAGTTTCAGAATATATGAGTGCTGCGGATATTGCAGTATTATTTATTATGATCAGATTAATAATGCCGATCTCTATGATTAAATCATCTTTCAACAACATCATATCACCTGTTATTGCAAATCTTTCACACAGAAGATCTTTTGACAAATTAAGTAATAAATATAGCCAATTAACAAAGTTATTATTTCTGTTTGTATTCCCTGTATTTGCAATTCTTTCTACTTTTGGGCCTGAAATAGTTTTCATTGTTTTGGGTGAGAAATATAAATTGGATTTATTGCCAACTTCATTACTAACTTGGAGTGTTGCAGTTAGTGCAATGCTTGGACCGTCAGGTGTTGCATTACAAATGTGTGGCCGTCCAAATATAGAAAGTATTTTTCTTGCTGGCTCTCTTTTGGCAATCGTGCCGTTGAGCATGTACTTGGTCCCATCTTTTGGATTGGTGGGAGCCATTTTGTCAGTCTACATGTTAATTACTTTTGTGGATTTATTAAGATATTTTTATGTTAAAAAAGCATTGCATATCAATGCACATGAAGAAAAATTTGGTTACAAAGTAATCTTAATTATGACAATCGCATTACTTATTATTGCTAGTAATTTTCTTTCTCCTTTATATAGTTTGGTAAGCTTAATTTTGATTTATAGTATGTTGTTTAATAAGGAGATCTTCTCAGTGGTTAAAAATCAGAAAATATTTAAATACTAAAAGATATGACATTAGTAATTTTATTTATTATTTTTGGATTTTTGCAAAGTGCAGTTTTGGCAATAAGTCAAAAAAGACAATTTTTATCATTAGTTAGTGTTATCAATATAATATTTTTCTTGGGTTATGTTTTTAGACCTTTGCTTATCATTTATTATTTTGATGGTTATACTTACAAGGGTTTGAATGTTATAGAAGATCCTTATACTCTCACCATTATTTTGGCAATAGCAAATTATTGTTATTTATTCTTTGTTCTAGGGGTAATCTCAACCAGATCAGGATTTAAAACCGATTATTTGAGCTTAAGCAATCGTTCTGCAATTCGTTTATCCATAACATTAATGATATTAGGCTTAACAAGCTTTATCTATTTTTTGTATTCATCTGGTTTTTTTAATGGAGGGATTTTATCTTTATTTGAATATATTTATGGGGAAAGAGGATTTTATTATTTCAGAAGTTTTTCATTTTTATTTATCTTTGGAGTTTTTGGCTATTTATCTTTAAGAAAAATTAACTCTTTTAACAAAGCGATACTAGTTCTGATTTGCATTTTGATCAGTCTTTCTTTTTATGCCAGACAACATTTTATAATTTTTGTTTTGTTGGCCTTGAATTTGATTGGAGTTTATGGTTTTACAAAACATAAAGGCTTTAAGTTACCATTAAGAAAAATGATTATTGCTGCTTTAATAGCACCGTTGTTGGTTTACTCAATGATCGTAATGTTGGATTTTAGATCTCAATTATCTGGAGGTAAGAATATTGATATCTCTAATATTCAAGATAAAGAAATTTCATTGATTGATTACGTTGTTAATTCAGGCCAATTAACTTTTCTAGATTTAAGTATTGACGCAATGAAATATCAACAAAATAATATAGATTTGGCTGGACACAGTTTAAAAAACATTTTATTTTTACCAGTGCCCAATTCATTATTTCCTGATAAGCCAGAAAGTTTTAATAGAGCATTGGTCAAGGGTAATCCTGGGAAAAATGCACCCTCACCAGCATTTGGCTTTACCAGTGAAATATATTTTAATTTTCCTTATATATATCTATTTATAGGGCCCATTCTGATGTATATTGCGGGGAGTTTTTTTAGAAAGTCATTTATTTCAATACAAAAAAGTTTCACTTTTTATATGTTGTATTTATTTTTATACACATCTTTTTTTATGTTTATAAGGTCGGGCTTATTTTCTTCAATTGGAGGATTTATTGAAAAAATAGTACCGTTCTTATTTATTGTTTTTGTGTATAAGTTGATATTAATTAAGAAGCAGGATATTACTTTATGAAGTTGATTTATATTATGGGCTATGGCAGAAGTGGGTCAACACTTTTAGATATTGTTTTGGGTGATAATAGGCACATTGTTACTACAGGAGCACTAGATAACTATCATGTGTGGGTTAAAAAAAACTTAAAATGTGCTTGTGGAAAAGATATAAGAGAATGCGTTTTTTGGGGAAAGGTATATAAAGATAAGAAATTTTTAGAAAAAGATATAAAATTGGTACAGAGAATGGATTCATTGCTTTCATTTTTTATATTTAAGAGCAGTGAAAATGTTAAGAAATATTTTCAGTTAAATAAAGCTTTATTTGATTCTATATCAAACAGCTTTGGTAAAAACATAATTGTTGACTCATCGAAGACAGCGAGAGATTCTATATATAGACCTGTAATGTTGTCAAAATTTTGCAATTTTGATTTAAAACCTATTTTTCTTGTTAGGGACCCTCGAGGTGTTGTTTGGTCGGCAATGAAAAAGCACGGCAGTCCAGAAAGACAAAAGAAAGACATTAGGGTGGTTAGGTTCCTAAGAGCCTTAATCGCATGGAATTTAACAAATTTAATGACTATCTTCATTGAGAAGGTATTTTTAAATGAATGTCTTTTTATTAGATATGAGGATTTTTGCAAAGACCCGATAAATACACTACATCGTATTAGGAATTTTACTGATATTGATGTTGATAATGTTGTTAATAAAATTATTCAGAACAACCCGATAGATATTGGGCACAATATAGGGGGCAATAGATTGCGATTTTCTAAATCAATAGATTCAATTCAAATAGATGAATCCTGGAGGGATGGCATGCCAAAATTTTACTGCAGCATTGTTGAAGTTATTTCATATCCTTTAATTAAATATTTTAAATATTAAGATGCATGTACTGTTAGTCATAAACAGCCTTTCACCTGGTACTGGTCCTTTCCAAAGAATAATAAAGTTTAATAAATCTGTAACTGTGTCTGTTGCTTCACTTTTTGACAGTCAAGCTGATTTAGAAGGTATTGCAACTCAATTTGGAGTTGATGTCTCTCATGTTAATTTAGTTGGTTTGGGCTCAAATACTAAATTTAATGCACTTGTTGGACTTTACAAGTCTGTAAGAAAAATCAAGCCAGATATTATTCAGTCTGTGCACACATATACAGATATAGTTTGCGTTGTTATTAAATATTTAACCAAGATCCCTGTTATTTCATTTGAAGGGACTTTGATCAGCAGATGGACTTTTTTAAAAAAATATTTGGTTTTATTTGTTCACTCATTAATGGACGCTGTGGTCTGCGTATCAAATAATACTAATACAGAAAATTCTAATATTAATTATATTTTAAACAAGGTGACAAATAGGCGAACTATATACAATGGTGTTGATATAGATTTAATTGATAGTCTAGCTAGAAATACTCATAGTGAAAATAGACCCATCACTATAGGCTATACAGGGGATCTTAAGTCTGTAAAAAATCTTACTGTCTTATTTCATGCTTTTAGTAAATGTTACAAATACAATAATAATATTCGGCTGTTGATAGTTGGATCTGGGCCTGAGTATAAAAGTTTGAGAAATTTAGCTTTTGAACTGGGGATAGATGTTCAGTTTACTGGCCAGATTTCAAGACTGGAAGTATTTAAAAATCTAAATTTATTTGATATATTTGTGATGCCATCTTTAGTAGAGGGTTTATCTGAGTCAATTGTCCAGGCAATGGCTTCAAAAGTACCTGTAATCGTATCCAACATAAACCCAAACAAAGAACTAGTTGTACATAACAGAACTGGACTACTGTTTCAAAGTGGTGATTCAGATAGTCTAGAATATGAAATTTTAAGGATAATTAATAAAGAAGTAGACATTGAATTTATGGTGGACAATGCACGAGTATTTATTGAAAAAAATCTAGATATTAATGACATAACAAACAAGTATATTGAATTGTACAAGGAGTATATAAGATGAGTTTTTTTAGAATAAAATCAAAGATTTTTGATAAATATGGCGACAAAAAAAAAGAGGATAGTCAGGAATACTTTGCCTATTACATGATTCGTCCAATATCTTTTTGGCTAGCTCCATTATTTGCAATATTTAATGTTAGTGCGAATTCTGTTACTTGGTTGTCATTAATTTTTGGGTTATTAGGGTCTACATTGTTTTTTATCGGTGGATATGAGTTGCAAATTGTTGCTTCAATTTTTATATTAATTTGGTTGATTTTAGATCATGTAGATGGAAATTTAGCTAGATACTATAAAACACAATCTTTGTTTGGGGATTTTTTAGACTCATTGGTCTGTTATATTGTATTTGCACTAATTCCAATTTGTATTGCACACTCTGTAGCTAATGACAATCATGTGTTGGCTATTGGAGAGCTTTATATTCTTGGCTGGATGTTCTCGATCGGTTTTATACTTTCAAGATTAATTTATCAAAAATTTAAGCAGATTGATAATAAAAGGTATAAAAACATTCTGTCAGGATCCAAAAAAACCTCTTTTTTCCGTTGGCTTTTTAATTTCGTAAACAATTTGTTTAACCCTTCCGGGATGTTGGTTCCCTTGCTGGTATTTTCTTCAATATTTCAACAGTTAGAGATGTTTCTGTTTTTTTATGGGGTGGGGTATTTTTCTGTACTAATTTATAGTTCTATTGTCTTTATCCTTAAATCTAGAAACTTTTAATTATGAAAAAAATAATATACTTTACAAATACAGCAGAATCCCTTGTTACGCTAAGAATGAGTCTAATGAAGAGTATGAAAAGTGAGGGTTATGATGTTTATGCTGGAGCACCGAGAGACCAAAATTTCAACATTATTATGAATCAAAAAATTAGTTTTCATAATGTAACTATGTCACAAATGGGCATGAATATTTTTGAAGAAGTCAGGACTGTAATTAACTTTATAAAGGTACTTCGTAAAGTAAAGCCAGATATTATTCACTTTTTTTCCGTAAAACCAATTGTACTAGGAGGATTGGCATCTATTTTTTTCCCTAATAGTAAAGTCATATCGACATTTACTGGTATGGGGATTTTAAAAAATTCTGGTTTTTGGTTGAGAAAAATATTATTTAAAATTATTAAGCTTTCTCACAATAGTAAAAAAATATATGCTTTTCAAAACCAATCTGACTTAGATTTTTTTCAAAAACATACAAAAATTAGGAAACGCACTTATATGATAAGTGGGTCAGGTGTTGATATCGACAGATTTAAACAAACTCATGATAAAAAAAGTGACAAGATAACTTTTCTTATGGTAAGTAGGATGTTATATCGTAAGGGAGTATTTGAGTATCTGCAGGCTGTAAAAAGTTTAAATAAAAATCTATTTAAAAAGGCAAATTTTTTGTTATTAGGTGGGGCTTATCCCTTAAATCCAAATCATATTCAAGAAGAGTGGCTTATAGGGAGTGATGCTATAGATTCAAGATTGCTGTTATCAAAGTCATTAGAGGCAAAGGTTGAATGGATAGAACACAGTAATGACGTTTTAAAATATTTAAACAAATCTGATGTTGTGGTCTTGCCATCATATTACCCAGAGGGTCTCCCAAGATGTTTGCTTGAAGCTATGTCATGTGATAACGCAATTATTACAACAAAAATGCCTGGTTGTGAAGATGCTGTTGATGGGTCTAATGGTTTTTTGGTTGATCCAAAAAATGTAGAGCAATTAACAAAATGTATAGAAAAATTTATATTAATGAGTAACTCTGATTTACAATACATGCAGCAAAGATCTAGAGAGTTAGTAATTGAAAAATTTTCTGATGATATTGTGATTAATAAATATAAGAAACTTTATTGTGAGCTTGTTAAAAAAACTGAAAATAAGATTGCTGTGAATACTTAGCTAAAAATATAAACTAAAACCAGCATCAATTCCTTTCTTAGTTATTCTCAATGGACTAAACTCTTTTAGTTTGGCGTTAAAAAAAAATGTTAATTTATTATCATCAAAAATCTCATGTGATTTAAAAAAAATCTAATGTTATAATTTCAAGATATAATTTTTAATAACAGAGAACAATAATAATGAAAAAAGATAATTCGTTCTACGACAATCTAGAAGATAGAAAGAAAAAAGAACTTGAACATCATAACACTCATAGAGAAATCGTAACTGGTTACGAGTATGATACTGATGCCTATGGAAAAACTGAAGAAGAGAGGCGTAAATATGTGACCGATCAAGAGGAGTATGAATATCACTTCTCTAATGCAAAGTTTTATAGTATCACTAACTCAAGTTTCGCTTATCGAGATAAAATTTTATTTAAAGATATGGAAAATAAAATTGCACTTGATTGGTGTTGTGGAAATGGTGAAATAGGCTTAGCAATGGCTCAAGCGGGAGCTAAAAAAGTTTGTGGTGTTGACCTTTCTGATGTATCTATAAATAATGCTACGAAATTGGCCAAAGAGAATAATGTTGGTGAAAAATGTAATTATCAGCAGATGGATGCTGAGAATATGTCTTATGCTGATAACACATTTGATGTTGTTCATGAATATGGAGCATTGCATCATGTGGATCTTGAGGTTTCATTAAAAGAAGTATCTAGAGTACTAAAACCAGAAGGTAGATTTATTTGTACTGAGGCATTGAGACATAACCCCCTAATTCATGCCTATCGAAAGAGAAGTATGCACTTGCGAACACAATGGGAAGTAGACCATATTTTGGGTGTTCAAGATATTCTTAAGGGAAAAAAATATTTTAACAATGTAAATATTAAGTATTTTCACTTGTTTGCATTAGCGGCAATACCATTCAGAAAAACTTTTATTTTTAAACCTCTTTTAAGCGTGCTTGAGTTGTTAGATAATGTCTTTCTCAAAATACCTTTTGTTCAAAGGATGGCTTGGGTTGCTGTGATTGAGTATTCACAACCAAAACTTTAGGCTAATCTAGAAATTGACGTCATGACTTAATTTTTTGTTCTTCTTTGAGCCATATTGCTTCATCTTTAATTTCATTGAAGCCATTTTAAAAAATTGATTGAAAAATACAACAAACAATTCTGGATACAAAAAAGTGAAATATTTCGGTGTTATAATTCGTTCAACCTATCTTTTATTAATAATTTTTAGTAGGAAGAAATTGGGCCTACTCTCAAATTATATTTACAAAGTTATTAAGATTACAAAATCAGCTTTTTTAAAATTTACAATGAGCGCAAATGAAAAGTAATTTAAAAGAGTTATCTAATCCAAAAAAATATCACAATTCGATATCAATTAAAAATCAAGATATTGGCATTTTAAAAAAAATGCTAGGCACAATGCTTCTAATTAGAAAAACTGAACAACATCTAGCCTTTGAAAGAAAGAATGGAGTAATTGGTGGTCCAGTCCATCTTGGTGCTGGGCAAGAGGCAATTGCTGTTGGCATTTCTCAAAACCTTAAAAAGACTGATCGTGTATTTGGTGCACATCGTTCACATTCTCATCTGCTTGCACTAAATCCTGATTTTTATAGATTATTTGCTGAAGTATTGGGTAAAGAAACTGGATTCTCAAAAGGTATGGGCGGGTCAATGCATTTGTATGATCAGCCCAATGGATTTTATGGGTCAGTACCTATTGTTGCTGGTACGGTGTCCTTAGCGGTAGGAGCGGCAATGGCTGCTAAAATGCAAGGAACAGATGATATAGGGGCGGCGTATATTGGAGATGGGGCAGTTGAAGAAGGTGTTGTTCATGAATCTTTTAATTTAGCAAAGATTCAAAAAGCACCAATGCTATTTGTTATTGAAAATAATCTATTCGCTAGCCATATGCATATTTCATTAAGACAGCCAAGTAACATGATTTCAAGATTTGCTATAGCTAATGATATCCCTTATAAATTGGTAGATGGAAATGATGTAGTTGCGGTGGCTAAAGCATCTAAAGAGTTGATTGATGATATGCGTACCGGTAAAGGGCCTGGATTTATAGAATTGGTGACTTATCGATGGTATGGGCATGTTGATTGGCGAGATGATGTTGATGTGGGTGTTGATAGGTCACTTGACGATATTGAGAATTGGAAAGCTAGAGATCCTATTGCACGCTTATCTAAATCAATGATCAAATCTAAAATTTGGACCGAAGAGCAGGAGTTAGAACTAGGCAATAAAATTGATAAAGAAATACAGATTGCTTGGAAAATGGCGATGAATGATCCATATCCTTCATCTGATGCAACCTTAAAATATGTATATTCATAGGCCCAAGTAAATGAAAAGTCAAAAATATAATTACGGCACAGCTATATTGGCAGCATTTGAATATCTATTAGAAAATTACCCAGAAGTGTTTGTAATCGGACAAGGTTTATGGAGTCCTTGGTATGTAGGTAACTCCATGACTGATTTAGAAAAAAAGTTTGGTATTGAGCGCGTTATTGATACACCTGTATCAGAGTCTGCTACTACTGGTGCAGCGATTGGAGCTTCACTGGCTGGCATGAAACCTATAGTGGTGCATCCTCGTATGGACTTTATGCTTTACGCGATGGACGCAGTGGTTAATCAGGCGGCTAAATGGTCTCATATGTTAGGCGGGCAGGCGCATCCTGGCGTAACAATTCGTAGCATTATTAATAGAGGTGGAGAGCAGGGTGCGCAACATTCCCAGGCTTTGCATGCGTGGTTTGCTCATGTACCAGGTTTACGTGTGGTTATGCCATCAACTGTTGCAGATGCGCGTGATTTACTAATTGCATCGGTATTGTGCAATGACCCTGTAATTTACATTGATGATCGATGGTTGTATGGTCAAAAAGACGAACTTCCTCCTGTGGTTGAGCTTGATTTAGCCTCTCAAAAGCCTGTTGTTTGCTTGACAGGGAGTGATATCACTATTGTTTCCTCTGGACACGCCTCACTATTGGCGAGAGAGGCTGCTGGGAAACTTGGAAGTGAAAAAATTTCGGTGGAAGTAGTTGACGTGAGAGTGTTAAATCCATTTAATAGTCAAGAGATTATTGAGTCTGTTAAAAAGACAAAGAATTTATTGGTAGTTGATTCTGGCTGGATTTCTGGAGGTTTCTCTGCTGAGATTATTACTAGAGTTGTGGAACAATTACCTATGAATTGTTTGAATAATCCACCAGTGAGAGTTGCCTTACCTGATGCCCCTGCACCAACTTCAAGGATTCTTGAAAAAGCTTATTACACTTCAACTGATGATGTGATTAAGGCAGTTAAAAAAATATTGAATAGTTAAAATTACAAGGAGATATGATGTCAATACAAGTTCCATTTTTTGAATACCCACGATTATGGTCTGATGATAGAGAGGAGTTTTTATCAATTATTGATAACGTGTCTTCGTCAGGTGGCTTTATTTTACAAAAGGCTGTTTCTGATTTTGAATCAGAATTGGCTAATTACGCAGGCTCTAATTATGCTGTTGGTGTGGGTAATGCGACTGATGGTATGGAGATATTCTTAGAAGCAATTGGGATTAATCCTGGAGATGAAATTATTATCTCATCGCATACAATGTTGGCAACAGCCTCTGCGATTAAAGTTGCAGGTGGCGTGCCTATTCCTGTTGATATTGGTAAAGATAACTTAATTAGTATTCTAGCAATAGAAGATGCTATTACACCAAATACTGTTGGAATCATGCCAACTCAGTTGAATGGCCGAGTGTGCGATATGGATTCTATTTTAGCTATCGCTAAAAAACATGGATTGTTTGTTGTTGAAGATGCAGCGCAGGCGTTAGGAGCAAAGTATAAGGGGAAACATGCGGGTACATTTGGATTGGCATCCGATATTAGTTTTTTCCCAGCGAAAGTGTTGGGCTGTCTTGGTGATGCAGGAGGAGTACTAGTAAATGATAAAGACTTATATCACCAAATATTTCAATTGCACGATCATGGTCGTGATACTGATGGAGAGGTGAGAAGATGGGGTAGAAATTCAAGACTTGACAATATACAGGCTGCAATATTAAGCTATAAACTAAAAACTTATGACAAAGTAATTGCGCGTAGAAGAGAGGTAGCCCAAATGTATCAAGAGCGTTTGGGTGGCATAGAGGAGTTGCAACTTCCTGCTGCACCAAGTTCAACATCAGATAATTTTGATGTTTACCAAAATTATGAATTAACGGCAGACAATAGGGATGAGCTAAAAGCCTTTTTAAGTGAGAAAAATATCGGGACACTTATTCAATGGGGTGGAAAAGCAGTGCATCAATTTACACAATTAGGTTTTAATCAAGTTTTGCCGGATACAGAGCGATTTTTTGAACGCTGCATTATGCTCCCAATGAATGTATTTATTAGTGATACTGATATCGACTATATTTGTGAGTCGGTTACGAAATTTTACAGAAAATGTTAAAAAGACTGGTTGATATTTTGGCATCACTCTTTGGATTGATGGTCACTAGCCCAATTTTGTTGCCTGTTATGTTTTTGGTATGGAAAGAAGATAAGAGGTCACCTTTTTACATTGCGCCAAGATCTGGCATAAATGGTTCTATATTTAAGATGGTTAAATTAAGATCAATGGCGGTTGACGCAGACAAAACTGGCGTTGATTCTACAAGCGGCAATGATATGAGAATTACTTCAATAGGCCATAAAATTAGAAGATACAAACTTGATGAAATTGTCCAACTCTGGAATGTATTGAAAGGGGATATGAGTTTAGTTGGCCCCAGGCCTAATGTGAAAACCGAAACTGATTTATATACTAATGTTGAGAAAGAATTACTATTAATAAAGCCAGGAATTACTGATTTTTCATCAATTGTATTTTCAGATGAGGGTGAAATTCTTGAAGGTAAAGATAACCCAGATCTTGCCTATAATCAATTAATTAGACCTTGGAAAAGTAGACTTGGATTAGTTTATATTAAAAACCAGTCTTTTTTTTTAGATTTTCAGCTCGTTATATTTACTTTAGTAGCTATAATTTCAAAACAAAAAGCACTTTCTTGGGTGTCTAAAAAATTAAGCAAGTTAAATGTTGATGAAAAAACTGTAAATATTTCAAAAAGAAACTTGAACTTATACCCCTACCCGCCGCCAGGTTCTGATCAGATTGTAAGTTCAAGATAATTAGAATTCACTTTTGATAAATACCCTTATCGACTTGAAAAAGCTTATAATTAAAAAAAAATTAAGCTAATTAAATATCACTTTGCTAAATAAACTTCTTACAATTCCACGTCTATATAAAAAATTAATTATGTTTTTTGTTGACACTTGCACTATTTTATCAGTGCTCTGGTTGTCTTTTTCGTTAAGACTTGGTCAATGGTATTTCCCGGATAATAATTTTATTGTTTGGATGTTATTTTCCTCTCCAATTATAGGCACCGTTATTTTTAATTATTATGGCTTGTACCGATCAGTTACTCGCTATGTAAGTTTTGACGCCTTATGGGGTATCTTTCAAGCAGCCACTTTATACTCGCTTGTTTGGGGGATTATTTTTTTAGGTGGGCATGGCACGCCTCGCTCTGTTGTTTTTATAAACTGGATTTTAATAATATGTATGATAGTAGCTTCACGATTTGGTGCGAAATGGTTATTGACCGAAAGGAAGAAAAATACTAAAAAAAGAAAAAGAGCCTTAATATATGGCGCTGGTAGCGCAGGCGTCCAGCTTGCTGGAGCCTTAAGCCACTCTGGTGAATACAAAATTTTTGGTTTTGTTGATGAAGCAAAAGGATTACAAGGGGTGAAAATTTTAGGCATAAATGTCTTTTCCAATGTTGATGTTGGCAATGTAATAAATAAATTTAAAATTAATGAGATCTTACTTGCAATACCATCATCCTCTCGCACTAAACGATTTGAAATTCTTGCTCAATTAGAAACTTTTCCTGTTCATGTTCGTATGCTTCCAAATGTCACAGACTTAGCTGGAGGTAGGGTTACTGCGGATGATCTACAGGAAGTGAGCATAGAGGATTTACTTGGACGTGATGCCGTGAGTCCAAATGAACAATTATTACGTAAGGCTGTCACGGGAAAAGTAGTTCTAGTTACCGGTGCGGGTGGTTCAATTGGATCAGAAATTTGCAGACAAGTCATAAATTTGAAACCAAACAGGTTAGTCTTGTATGAAATGAGTGAATTAGCCCTCTATTCTGTTGAAAAAGAACTTTCCAACTATAGCTCGTTGCAAATAGATATATATCCAGTACTAGGAAGTGTTAATAATGAAGTCCGGCTTAATAATATATTTAAACATTTTAAGGTGAATACTGTTTATCACGCGGCAGCATACAAACACGTTCCTATGGTTGAATTTAATAATACCGAAGGAGTTAACAATAACGTATTTGGAACGTTGAGCTGCGCTCAAGCAGCTATTGATAGCAATGTTGAAACTTTCGTATTAATTTCTACAGATAAAGCGGTCCATCCCACCAACACTATGGGAGCAACGAAGAGATGTGCTGAGTTGGTATTGCAGGCTCTTTCAAAGAAACAAAGAGGCACGAAATTTACGATGGTGAGATTTGGAAATGTACTTAATTCTAGTGGGTCTGTAATCCCTATGTTTAAAAGTCAGATTAAAGATGGTGGTCCGGTCACAGTTACAGATAAAAGCATCACTCGTTACTTTATGATGATATCTGAGGCGGTGGAATTAGTTATTCAAGCAGGTGCTATGGGAGAAGGTGGTGATGTTTTTGTTCTCAATATGGGTAAGCCCGTAGAAATTAATTTGTTGGCAAAAAAAATGATTCAACTGAGTGGCTTGGAGGTAAAAGATGAATCAAATCCAGATGGTGATATTGAAATCAAATATACAGGCTTAAGACCTGGCGAGAAACTCTTTGAAGAACTTCTTATAGGAGAAAATACTATTGATACTTCTAATCCACTTATCATGCGTGCTAAAGAAGTTATGTTGCCTTGGGGTGATTTAAAGCCAATTTTAGAAAACCTTAAAGTGGAAGTTGAAAGTGGAAATAATGAAAAAATTCGAAAGATATTGATTCAACTTGTGCCGACTTTTAAGCCCCAAAGTAAAATTGTAGATATCTTAAATAACAAACTCTAAATTGCAATCTTGCAAAATTCATAATTTTTTTTATTAAAAAAAATTACTGTAAGCGTCTATAAGCTTTTTGTAAATTTGAAGAGCAATAGCTGAGCGATTAGAAATCAAATTAACTGAAGGATCTCGGAGAAATTTTGGATCTCTTTCTTGATATTTACTTTTGACCAATCTTGATCTTGACCATATCCATATTGTGCCAAAATAAAAGGTAACTGATTGAGGTTTGCTGATAAACCATCATTCACAGTATCCCCAATAAAAAATGCTTTATTAAAGTTATTTTTTTTTAAGATTTCTTGAATCATTTCGTCTTTATTCCTTATTTGGCTTTGGCTATCGCTACATTCAATAGCAGTAAAATATTGCTGCCAGTTAAAATGATTAATAAGTTTAACGGTAGGTGCATATCTTTTATTAGTAGCAACTGCCATTGATATTCCTTTTGATCTTAATTTTTTTAAAGTTTCAATTACTCCAGTGTACGGTTGGGTATTTTTAATTGCATGATCGTCATGCATTTCAATAAATTGCTTTATAAATTCATCTAATTGACCTTGATTGTGAGGGCCTAATATTTCAGATGCAGTATCACGGAGCGGGGGGCCTATGAGAATATTCTTGGCATAATCAACTCTTTCAGGTGCAAGATAAGTTGTAATACTTTGAAAGCACTCATAAATCGTAATTTTAGAGTCAACCAATGTACCATCAAAATCAAAAATTATGGCTTTACTCAAAGATTTATCCAAGAATCTTTTTTAATGCTTTGTTGAATGCACTCAAGTGTTTTTA
>Ga0209631_10002167_pt1 | contig 23881 bp, 28 predicted proteins | sample COG_08_FD_184752 | JGI IMG/M metagenome (GOLD analysis project Ga0209631, IMG submission 184752) | Pelagic Microbial community sample from North Sea - COGITO 998_met_08 (SPAdes) (version 2) | ecosystem: Environmental > Aquatic > Marine > Neritic zone/Coastal water | place: Helgoland, sampling... | reverse complement strand
CAAAGGGGAAACCATTAATTAAAAAATAAATTGAAATTTAAAAAACGCTAAGACCCCTATAAACAACACACCCTATTTATTTAATTAAATAGACCCAACCAACGACCAATATAATATATGGCGATGTATCAACAAAGCAACGAAGCGAACGGCAAGGCAAAAAAGGTGCAATTATTTAGCGTTGAGACAACAACGGGAGATCATTATGTGACGCCAAATTACGCCTGGCATTGGATTAAAGACGTTATTCCCTGCAAAAATATTTACGACCCCTTTTATTGTGACGGCAAAAGCGGACAAATATTTAAAGACATGGGATTTAACGTCTATCACAAGCAAGAAGACTTCTTTTTAAACTCCCCTAAAAATTGGGAGGAACAAAAGGAGGACTATTGTATTGTGAGCAATCCGCCTTATTCAATTATGGGCAAAGTATTTAAGGAACTTAAAAAGCGTGATCGCCCCTTTATTATGCTCGTCACTATTCAAAAGACCGCGACAAAATATTTTAGGGACACCTTTAAAAACGGCGAATGCTCTATTGTCTATCCTCCCGCCCCTATTAAATTTGTCTATAAAGGCGCCAAAAAACATTCAAATATCCCTAACGTCTGTTATGTATGCTATAAGGTCCCTAACATCCCCTATAAATTTTATATGCTCCCTGACCTTAATAAAAAAGATGACGACGCCAGGAAAGCGGAGGACAAAAAATATGCGCCTAAATCAACAAGGGTTATTTGTAAGCATTGTGACACCGAGGTTGCGTCAAGTTATTTAACAAAGCATTATTTAACTATTAAATGTATTAAAATTAAAAAGGAGAGAGAGGAACAAAAAAGAGAGATTCAGCAATAAAAAGACAGAAAGTCTCTTTTGATAATTAAAATATAAATTGGACGGGTTATATTTTTTTTATTGTTGAAACTTAAAAATAATTAATTAAAAAATAAATTGAGTTTTAAAAAACGCCCAGCAACCCTGGCAACAACAACAACAATAAATATATTTAAAATGGATGACTATCATCAAATCGTTCGTGTATGCTGTAGATGTGGAAAGTCATATTATAAAAAGGCAACAACGCAAACACAAGCGTGGAAGCAATTAAATATTATTTTGCGTTGTCACGACAAAAAATGCACAGGCAGACTTAATTTAACAGACGAAGAGATGGGCGTTATTATTCAAAAAGAACTTTATCAGCATGGTGCATCAGATAGAAAGACATGCTTGATATTGGAATCATACAAAGCAGACGATGGTGAGATTATAAGTTCCCAAATTTATTCAGGTCGGAGAGGGACAATCCAATAAATAAAAGACAGAAAGTCTCTTTTGATAATTAAAATATAGTGCGTGTAGATTATATTTTTTTTTTCTTTTTTAACTTTATAAATGAAATTATTTGAGGGAGATTGTTTAGAAGTTTTAAAAGACTTTTCAGATAATAGCGTTGATTGTATCATCGCAGATTTACCTTATGGGCGTCTGACTTCTGTACTAAAATGGGATATTCCAATTGATTTAGAAAAGATGTGGGAGGAACTTTGGAGAGTTTCTAAACACAACTCGCCAATATTTTTATTTGCTGACTTTAAATTTGCTGTGCATTTAGTTCATTCGCAACCAAAATATTTTAGATATGAAATTGTATGGGTTAAAAATAAAAGCACCACCCCACTTTTGGCGCGGAAAAGGTTTGGTATGTCCACCGAATATATATTAGTTTTTTACAAAAAATTACCACCATATTATTATTTAGATCATCACAAATTAATTAAAAAAAAAACAAGTAAAAAAAAGCACCGCATGTGTATGGGATTAAAAAAGAAAATACAAATGAAATGTAATTATGAACCATCTTTGCCTTTGAATGTAGTGGAACAAAAGGGAGTTATGACCCGACCTTATAAAGAAACGGGAGGGACATATGAACCGAAACTCCCTTTAAATGTTATTGATTTAGAAACCGCTGGGAAAAAAAACATTATTGAAAATGAGATAGTGCAGGCGGAGCAGATAGATAAACATTCAATATTTAAAACATCAGACTGCGTTGGAGGTAGTATTTATGATGGTATGCCACGCCTTGCAAAAGGACGAATGTATGATCCTTTATTACCTTTAAATGTAATCAAATCTCCTTCTGTATGTAGAAACAAAATCATACGCAATATTACAGAGAAACCGCAACTTGTTTTAGAAAGAATAATTAAATATTATTCAAAAAAAGGTGACGTTGTTTTAGACTTCTGTATGGGGTCAGGATCATGTGGCATCGCTTGTCTTAATTTAGAGCGACAATTTATAGGCATAGAAAAACATCCTCTCCATTTTCAAAAAGCAAAAAAAAGATTAGAAGAACATATTGCAAAAATAAGAATTGAAGAAATCAATACTTAAAGGGGGTGTCATATAATATTTTATTATGGAGAATTTAAAAAAATATTATATATACCGCATACCCCAAATAAATTACATTGGATCCACATCTGATATTAAACGAAGAAAAGCGCAACACAAATTAAAAAGAAAAATAAAATGTGATTTAAATATATTGTGTGCAGTTTTTGTTGGCGACAAGGTAAGACGCGTTATAGAACAGAAATACATTAATATATACGACTCTATAAATCAAGGCGCTAATAAATTAAAAAGTTATATAACAACAGAGGAGAAAATAAAACAAAAAAAAATTTATGTTGAAAAAAATAAAAAAAAAATTGTTGCTATGTTTAGAAAATATTATTTAAAAAACAAACATAAAATTTTAGAAAACAAAAGAGCATATTGGAGAGAAAAGATTAACTGCAATAATTGTGGGTTAGAAATGTGTAGAGATAGTATTTATAAACATAAAAAAACTTTTAGGTGTAAAAATTATGTTGCTGTTTAATATAATGGAAGAACCGATGCTTATTGAAAATGTTTCCCGTTTCTCTCTTTTTCCAATAGTTCATAATGATATTTGGAAGTTATACAAAAAGATGGTTGGTTGCTTTTGGACTCCCGAAGAAATAGATTTATCCAAAGATATGAAAGATTGGATAAGTTTAACAAACGATGAAAGATATTTTATTAAAATGATTTTGGCGTTTTTTGCATCTGCTGACGGCGTCGTCATGGACAATCTTGGCACAAGGTTTTTATCTGACGTTAAATGGAGCGAATTGACGTGCGCGTATTCTATTCAGTTATTTATTGAAGCAATACATTCAGAAACTTATTCTTTACTTATAGATACTTATATAACCGAGGATGAAGATAAAAAAGAATTATTTAACGCAATAGAAAACTTCCCCTGCATAGAGAGAAAACAAAGATGGGCAATGAAATGGATTCAAAGTTCTAAATCTTTTGCGGAGAGAGTTGTTGCATTTGCATGTGTTGAAGGTATATTTTTTAGCGGTTCTTTTTGCGCCATATTTTGGTTAAAAAAAAGAGGGTTGATGCCAGGATTAACTTTTTCTAATGAATTAATTAGTAGAGATGAAGGTATGCACACAGACTTGGCGTGTCTTGTTTATAAGAACCTTGTTAATAAATTAGATAAGGAAACTATATATAAAATTGTAAGGGAGGCGGTGGAGGCAGAGAAAGAGTTTATTATTGACGCTTTGCCTTGTCGTTTAATAGGTATGAACTCTGATTTAATGTCGCAATATATAGAGGTGGTTGCTGATAGAATTATAATGCAGTTAGGTTATAAATCTATTTATAATAAAAAAAATCCTTTTGGTTTTATTGAATTAATTAGTTTGGAACAAAAGACAAACTTTTTTGAATCCAGGGTCGCATCTTATTCGTTAGATACTAATGTTAAAGATGATGATTGTTTTAATTGTGATGTTGAATTTTAAAAGTTGGTGTCATCATTATTTTCATTTGATTTTGATTCTTGTGGTTCATCGTCGGACTCGGAGGGGGGGTCACCAGGTAGTATATTTTCTTGAAGGTCATCATATTCATTCATGGCGCTGATAAAACCATTCCTAAAATTTAACCAAAATCTATATTGTTCATTTTGCTGTTGTATTGTTAAATTAACATTATTCATTACTTGGTGCATTTTTTGATTTGACTTATTATAATATCTTTCAGCAACCTTTCTTTGTTTTTTTCTTGTATCTTTTATATATTGATTGTAATTTTTTGGCACAAGACCGCGTCTATAATCTCTTATTGTACTAAATAAAACAGGCATTTTATTCATTCTTGATGACATAACACCTAATTCAAGCATCGCCATTGCAACGTTGGCATTTTCTACTTCTAATAAAGTTAATGCACTCTGTATCCGCCATCCTATTCCTACCGAGTCCCAATCAAAATCAACAATATTAGTGTAATGTCCCAGTGGTCCGCCCTTGCGTCTTTTATTCGGTTCGTCATCTTCATCTTCACCGCGTCCTCTTTTTGGTTGTAATGCATATCTTGGTTCTTCCATTTTATATTATAAATATATATAATATTTTTATAATAAAATTTTAAGTCCATGATTTATAATAATCTTTAAAAAATAAAACATAAGCGGGAAAGCGTTTCCATATTATACTTTCTATACGGACACCTCCTAATTCTCTCCAAGTATTATCATATAAGTCAAAATTATTTGCATATCCAACTCTTAAAAATTTAAGTTCATTTATAACGTCAACATAAACTCCCTTATGGAGGAATTTAAAATATTCCATTTCCAGGGTGTCATAGTATAAATAATCTTTTAATCTTTTTCTGATGTCTAATGGTAAATCTAATAGCATTATATATATGATAATAAAATAAATAAAAAAATAATTTAATTTGAAATACTAACTTGGATTCTCCCGGAATTACTCTCCGTTGCGATTGCTTGGTAAAAACGAACGTATGCAGTTAGTACATAATTAGCATTTTGTTTATGTTTTAGTTTAACCCGTAGGGAGAGACTATTTAGGTTCTTCAATGCCAAGGCACCTTGTATGCCGTTGCTTTTATAAGCGTCGTTCGCAAAAGGTATCACATAAAAGTTAGTTGCTGAGCATCCGTTAATGTCGCGCAGGGCGCCTTCTTCTGTCGCGATACTTCGCACCGCTGATGCTGTGGTGTTGCTTGCTACAGGCGCGCCTGTTGTTAAAGCGCCCATTGCTCCTCCAATAAATGCCTCTTGCTGTCCGAACCAATTGGCGCCGTGACCCCCGTCGTTTGATAAAAATAAACCTTCGGCGTGTGTTTTTGATTTATAAAGGGTGCGCCCCGAACTTGTTAATTCAATCTCATCCAAGGTTTTGAAGTCCGATCCTACTCTACTGATTTCGTCTGCTGCCGAGTTTGATTGCACTAATGTTTTTGGTTCTGCATTTTCTCCGCATGCGATGGCGTGTAGAGCTGCTTGATCCGCTTCGTTTGGTATTTTTCTACAAACTACGATTATTGAGTGCGCAAGTTGTGTATTATAGAGTTGCATAGTTGTCTCAATAAAATTTGGTGTGTTTAAAGTGGTCGCAGCTGCCGATGTAAAAGGATGGTCTACTTTAACATAATTGGAAAATACCTGAGCGAGAGGCGATGAAGTTGAAAAATTCGCTTTTTCAATTGAGTCAAGTGTTTTTGAGGCAATTATATCAAAGTCAGTTAATAGCGATGCGCTTTTAATTGTTGGTAGTTGGGTCACTGCTCCGCCTGTGGGCGCTTTAATATAAACGCATTCAAGTTGCTTTCCCATAGTTAGAGATATGCTTAGTCGTTCTAAAAAGCGGGTGTCTAAATTTGACTTTGTTGGATGCCCAGCACCACCATATTCAAAGCAACTAAATGGTAGCGGACAATAAACTGTGATTGTCTTTTGTGTGTTAAAATGTGTGCCGTTAGTAGGGGTTGCGCAGGCGATGTTTTGGTAAGTGCCTATGCGTTCAACAACTTTACCTATTCCGCCCGCTAAACAATTATCTAACCCAGCAAGGCGATATTTGGCGCTTTCTTCCTGTGGCATTTGGTAGATTAAATTTTGGATAATATCATCGTGTAGCGATAAAATAACTCGGGAGGAATTCATTAGGTCAGCGCGTTTTACAAGGCGAGCAAAAAGTCCTCGCGCAATAAGAGCGTTGGTGTATTTTGCTTGTGCATCGTCACCGCTGTTTTGTGTCCACGAAATTTCAAATTTAAGCATTGCTCGGCGGAGGATACCATATGCTGGTATTTCTACCGAGCAGGTGCTGTCCCAATCGCAGTTGTTGATTTTAGTCTCGTGAAACCTGTCTAAAAAGGAATTACATTTTGACTTTGGCATTGAATAAATATACTCGTCAAGATCGGCGCTATTTCCAGCGATAGATGAATTGTATAAACTGCTTGAATTTAAAGATAAATGTGCAATCTCACTCATTATAATTTACCCTAACATAATTATTTTCAAAAAAAAAAAAATTTATCTGATATGATTTTCTAAATCATGCGGTGAATGATATTTACTCGCACGTGTATAACCAACATTCAATAAGTCTTTATAATAATTTATTCCTACACTAAATGGATCTTCCCTTGTTGTTAATACTCTTAAATTGGCGTCGCGGTCTTTTAAATCTGTTAATAATTGTAAAGTCCTTTCATTTTGAGAGAAATAGGGATGGTATAAAATTGTTTTTATTGTAGGATTTACCAAAGACGAATGCATAGCGTCATAAGATCCTAAACTATATCCTAAAATAATTACTTCCCCGCCTTTTCGTTGTGCTATTTGTTTCGCTTTCTCTATAAGTGTCCTACCCCGCTTTAAAGTATAACTATATTTCGGGTCGCTTTGAGATGCGCTGTTGCCTTTCCTTATAATATTTCTTACAAAATCTTTTTTTATATCTTTTGTTCCACTAAATGCTACATATACATCATTACCAAATTCTCTTAAAGCAACGTCCTCTTTACTATTTTGAACTTCCATCATAATATTTAAATCGTTGTTTATTTTATATTGCGGACCATTGGGCATTTGATTTCTATCATAATAAACAATACCTTCAATTAAATGGTTCATAAAATTAAATTCTTTTTGCATATTAATGGGTCTTAACTTATCACCTATGGTTGCAATTAAAGAGAGAAATAGACCATCGTTATTCATAACGTCATAAACAATACTATCTAATGTGCTTATACCCATCGCTATTTCGTGTAAGGTATGTGGGTTGTCTAAATTATCTAACAACCCTTTTAAGGTGTCACCCGCATTTTCTTTTTCTAATGCAAAATAAAACGCTTCGCCAAATAATTCTTTATATTTTAAATCTAATTTATTTACATAATTATTAATAGGTTGTGCCTCTTCAAAACTTAATGGTGTTATTTTATCTTTGTTTTTCTTAAAGGCGGTTAATAGTTCGGGTGGCAATTGTTGGAGAGAAAACATCGCAAACTGCTTTCCTTCTTCGCCTACATTCATCATAGTTAATAACGACATAATATAATCTCTTTTATATTTACCCATTACCCCATCCAAGTTTGGCATTTCAAAAACATCGGACAAGTTTGCTAAATAAAAACTAACACCAATAATTAAAATAGGATACATAACAGGATCACCTAACTTTTTTTTTTGTTCTATACCAACAGCATTATCTGTTAATGGTCTTGAATATCTGCTTTCTTGTGATGTTTCTACATATTCTCTTAACGCTTTTTTTAAAGGTGTTTTTATCATTTCGCCACCAGGGATACCACCAAGCATAAACATTTTATCTATAACACCCTCCGCCATTTCTATTGCGCCCTGATCTATACTATCTTTTAAATTTTCTTTTATAACTTTTGCACTACTCGCTAAAAGGTCCGCAAAAATTCCAGGATTAGCAATTGAATCATGTGCGTGTGCAAAATCTCGCATGTCGTTAGACTCTGTACCATTTGCTGTTGTTATTGTTTCTTTATTAAAAGCACTCGTTATATGCTCTGTTGGATGCACATTTGCTTGACGCTCACTATTCATTAATCCGGGTCCCCTATCTGATTCTGTATTTGATTCGGGCACCGGGCGTCTACTTTCTCGTCTGCTTAAATTTGAGTCTGCTTCGTTTGGCGTTCTACTTTGTCGTCTAAATAAATTTTCCTCTGCTTCGTCTGCGTCAAGAATAGCAGGTGGCGTTTCCGGACCATAAAATGGGATGTTCGTCTCAGCATCTTCCGCATCTTTTAGTTTTTGATTTAAGGCATCAAGTTCTTTCTCTTTACCAACGCCATACATATTTAATTCATCTCGTTGTCTTCTCAATTCTTCAATAGATTCTGTCGGCGCAGGTTCTCCATATTTTTTAAATAAATCGTTTCTTTGTTCTTTATTTAAATCGCTTGTATCTATATCATTCCCCTTTTGTAATTCATTAACTAAATCATTTATTAAATCATTTTGTGCATCATTAATATTACGCATTTCTTCTTTAATGCCTTCGTTAGTTGGATCGTTTTTTAATTGTTCCCTTAATTCGTTTTCTCTCTTAACCAACTCAGAGGCAGACGGCCTTTCACTCCGTGACCCTTTGGCGCCTTGCTTTCGCATATCACGTTCGTCTTGTATTTGAGGGTCATCATCAGAGTCAGTATTGATTGTGTATTCGTCAATTTCGGGGTCGGGATCTCTTAAATCTCTTCGTCGTGGCATTATATTATATAATAGTAAAATAATATAATTGATAATAAAAAAAGTAAAATTAAAAGAGAGAAACAAAAGGATAATCAAAATACAACACAACAGAATGAAGCGTTGCTTTTGCTGTTGCCCCTGCTCCAACCTTTGTTGCTAATAAAGCAGGTGAGTCGGTTTCAATAGGAACCAATTTACCATATGTTGAATTTGCAACAACAGAGTCCATCACTTTTACTCGTATATTAACGTGCTTATTAATTCTTTGTCCTACATTAAACGAAATAGGATTTAACCCCATTTGAATTGTATTTAAAGTTTCACCTATGCATAAAGGCAACGCGTGGATATGCTCGTATTCGTTTTGATTATCGGGATGAGGGGAAGATGCCACATGAAGTTGCGTCCCGCCCACGAAGTCTAGTTCTACAAAAACACGAGAGGGAAGAGTTGTGTCTGCGACGGCAGTTCCTGTTGGTGCATTTAAAATAACTTGATACCCTACTAAATTAATTTTCTGTGCGGCTACGCCCATATTAGATAGGAGAAGTTGTGACGATGAATAATCAGAAGTATCATTTATATCTGTTTTTTGTTTTGCATTAAATACTACACACATTAAAACCATTATGATATAGTTATATAAATTAAATAATCTAATTAAAATATTTTAAAACTTAATTTTTGTATTGGTTTAGATCGGGTTTGGATTCTGCTAAATGTTGGCGCCTCTCCCATTTGATTATTATGTGTCGGGAAACCAACACGTCCAAGTTGCATTAATAGATTTGGATTCATTCTTGTGTGCGTATTGAATTTTAATCCTTCGGGGTCTAACTCTTTCTTCTTTCTCTGTCTTGTGGATGTTCCTCTTGGTTGTGTCTTTTTATCATATCTAAATTTATTTAGTTCAGCACGTTCCCGTTTAGTTAGTTTATTTTGTTTATTAATAAGCGGTTTATTATTGCGTTTTGCGGGTGCTTGTGCTGGGTCGGTTTGTGTGCCAACATCTTCATTATCACCAAAACTATCATCACTATCACTATAAATATCAGCGTCGTCGGGGTCGCCACCTTTTGATTCACCTGCGTCAGGGGGTGGGGGTTGTGCTGCTGCTCCGCTTGCACCTGCTCCTGCTGCTTCTAAAAAGTCCATTATTCTATCTTGTCCTGCTCCTAATGCATTAAGAGGTATAACCATTCCAGGTTCCAAGGCGCCAGGAGGTCCGGTTTGATAATTAGGGTCAACACCCATCCGTTGTCCCATTTTAATTAATGCTTTTTTCCATGCTCGTTCTTCATCTATTACTTCTTTATAGATTGCTTTAAGGGCATATATTTCTACTGCTTCATCCATAGTATAATCTGTGTTAAATTTATCTATTTCAAAAATAGCACCATATTCCGCTAAACATTGCATCATCGCTGTCTTTCTTTGTGCATAGGATGTTGGCGGTGATTGTAAAACACCCGTCTCAACCAAGTTTTTATAATAAGTAAAATCACGACCATATTTAACAGCAACAAGAGAAACTGCGCGTTGGTGTCCGCTTGTACTGATTTCAGGTTTGTCGTCAGTTAAGTCTTTTTCTCCCGCCTCTTGTTCTTGTGCTTCTCTTTCTGATCCTAACGCTTTCTCTCTATTTTCTTGTTCTGATATATTAAATCTTATGTTTTGTTCTCTATCAGTTGGTTCAGCATAGGTTCTATCTTCGGGTGTTGTTGTTCTTGTATTTCCTCGCCGTTCTGATTCAAAGGCATCGCGCGCCTCCACATTGCGCATTCTTTCATTAATATTTCTTAAATCATTCATTTGAGATACAGCATTATTTTGTGCCGTTCTTCGTCGTGCTAAACCTTGTAAAATATTTGCGCTTCTGTTTGCATTTGTAGGGGATGGTCTCGGAGCAGGAGGAGGAATTGGAGCATTTATTTGCCCACTAATTGGAACGGGTGTTGGTGCGGGAGCAGGGACGCTTTGTGTTTGCTGTTGCCCTCTTACACCGCCAGGTGCTGTCCCCACTCCTCGCGTCACGGGTCTTGATGATCCATTCCGCGGGTTTTCATATTTAATTCCATCCCATGTCGCTACAATTGATGGGGCGCGGGGACCTTCTCCTGCTCCAGGAGCAGGTTCGGGGTCTGTATAAACCTTTGCATCGGGAGTAAAAGATTTTGAGGTATCGGGGTCTATCCATTTTGAGCGACCTTTCGTTGGGTCTTGTGTTTTAATTGCTCTTAACCCCGATGGTGCAATTGGATTTTTAGAATCTTGTTTATATTTATAATATGTTGTTATTTTGTCCTTACTCCTTTTCCATCTTTTTTCAACCCATACAGCAACACCTCTTTGTTGTGCATATTCTTCTCTTGTCGCGTCGGGGTATAAATTCTCATATTTAGCATAAGTCATTTTTATTGCATTTTTTTCCCTTTCAGTTTGGTTCGCTGTTTGTGTGGTTGCTCTGCCTGCTCCGAGACCCGCGCTTGATTTTTTTCTTCCTTTTAATGGCGATGGTGAAGAAGGGTTCGCTGACGTTGGTGGGGTTGCCATTTTTGGTGGGTCAGGTGGTTTTTGCTTTGCTATGGCATCGTTTAAATATTTAGTTAAAGTTGCGGTTAATTCCACCTCCCCCCCTGAGTCTTCTATAAGTTGCCCTTTTGGAATAAGCACAGCATCTTCTTCGTAAGTGTATTCATCATCTTTTTTTTTTGTTTTTGAAAAATTAACATACACTGACCCATCGGGGTTTCGTTTAAGAATTTTAACTACTTTGGACCTCTTGGAGTCCGCTTTAAATTTAGCAATACCATATCCAGATTTATCTTTAATAAAAGTTTTGGAGGGGTCCTTTTTAGGAGTTGCTTTTTTAGGTGTTGCTTTTTTGGCAGTTGCTTTTTTTTTGGGCATATTATATATATCGCCAACATCTTTTTTTTCTATTTTAGGATTTTTTAATTTTGTTATTTTTACAACATCGTCACTATCTGTTGCGTCAGACGACGATGCAGAAAGACTAAATCCTAAATCATCATCGGGGTTCTTATATGCTTTATCAAAAAAGGGATTTTTTTTAAATTCTCTTGATGGAGCATTTCCATTTCCTCTAAACCATTGCTTTGCTCTCTGATAATTATTATTCTTGTCCGCGTCAAATATTTCTTTTGTATAGGTAAATGCTTTTGCTTTGTGTATATCCCATTCATAGTTGTCGCTCATAAATTTAGCAAAGACATCGCGCGATTTACCTTCGCAATTCTTCTTAACATTGGCGCGCTCCGCTTTTGCCATCGTCCCACCATCTTGATAAAACATGCCAACAATTATACCGCCTTCAAGTGTTAAATTATATGTTGTATCTGTTTGTAAATATAGTTTCTTTAAATTATTCGTTTTAAAATCACCTCCTCCAAATAGTTTAGGCATTATTATAATATCCCTAAATATTATAAAAATGTTAAAAGTTATTTTAATTACGCTGGACCAAATTCATCGGGTTCAATATATTTACTTTTTGCGGTTCCTTGCATTGCTTTATATTCTCTGTTTTTATTTAAGTTTGTAAATTCACCAGGGTCTTCAACATATTTTTTAAAGTTATTGTCGTTATGTATCGCTTGCTTTTCATAGTTAATAAAATCATATCCAGCTGCATATCGCCCTTTCTTAATTTCTCTGCCTCGGTTAGTTTTCTCCATAATTTTCTTATTATCTGCTTGTCCTTTCTTTTTATTAAGTTTAACATATCCTCTCACTTCCGCACCTTCTTCGTCACGCTGTTTCTCTTCTTCTAAAATAGAATTATTGATTTCGTAATCCTTTTTCTTTTTATGTCTAAATTCTAATTTACCATCCACCCCTTTTGGATTCCATTTCATTCCGTTGTACCGCCCGTGTGCGCCATTGCCCCAATAGTTCCATGATTTAGTTTGCATTGGGTTCTCGCGCGGTTGGCATCTAACTTTTCTAAACTTCTTATCATAGTCGTTAAATTGATTAGACATTTCTGTAAATTTTGGAAATGTTTGCGTTGGCATAGCAATTGATGAACCTTTTTTTAATGTCTGTGGTGTCCCTAAATATTCGCGTTCAAGCGTTGGCATTTTGACGTGTCTTCTCTGTGGTCGTTCCATTTTAATATGTGTTTATATTAAATATTCTTTGAGAATTATTTTTTTCAATTAATTTTTCATTCGTCATATTTTTACCCTGTCTACCTGCTCCGCTTGCCCCGCCTTCTGCGCCACTAAATTCTTCATTCCTTTTTGACCTTCTTTTTTTTAAATGTTTCATTTTAAATTTTCTTTTTTTTTCAGGGAAAACATATTTACGACAATAATCAGATGTCTTACACACACCCGTTAAATGTCCTTCAATAACTAAACACTGATAGGGTTGCGAATACAATTCTTCAAACATCGCTTCCCGTTCGTCTTTGCTTTTTGCTAATGCGAGGTATTCCTCCGTCACCATTTTCTTATCAGTAATTGACTTTGGTGTCCACACATATGTGATTGATGCATTACACCTCTGCAATTTTGATACCATAGATCGTCCTTGAATTGCGATGATAAAATGTAGGTGATAATGACGTCCTGTCGTAGCTGCAAACTCCAATGCTTCGTTGTAGCGGATGTCTATATTTTTTTTTGAATTACTTTTGGACTTACTACGCAACCCGCTTACATCATCTAAAATAATTAGTATAGGGTCTTTACAGCATTTCTTTTCCATTTTAAAGGATTGCTTTCTAATTTCTATTATCCTATCTAATACATCCAGGTCGTCATAGATATTCTCTTGTTTCATAAAAGGGAAAGCGTCATTCATTTTTGCCGTATTTGATATGCAGAAACAATTTTTATACTTAAATTTTTTATCCAAATGAAATACCAACTCGGGGATGCCGTGAGACTTTCCGCTAAACCTTGCGCCAATCATAACAATATATGGCGCATGATTTAAATTAGTCATACAATCTTCAAAAGAAAAATCGGGCAACCTACTCTCCACTCTGCTTGATAAATTTGCGTCTTCCACCTTTGAGGTGTCGGTGTCTTCCAACTCCGCATATTCCAAATCATTTTTATTTTCCATTATATTATACATATATATATTATAATGGAAAAAAATAAAGTAATTAAACGAATGGATAAAAAGCAGGATGAAACAAAAAAAGAGATACAAGCGAAGCAGATACAATTAGTAAATAAAGTTTCATTAAAAAAATTAGAGGAAGGTGTTTTCCATGATGGAGAGAAAGCGTTATACACCACCCCGCCCGATGTTGAATGGAATTGCTGTTGTATCAAAGGTGATAAAGAATTATGTGTATTTATTTTTAAATGTGGCGTTATGTCATCTGTGTTGGCGTTTTGCTTTTTTATGCTTATAAATGGTAAAAGTGGATCGGAGTTTTATGTGAGCACTCTCTCGCTAATACTTGGTGGTGTGATGAGTGGAACAGATACAACAGAGAAAAAGGAACAGAAATCTAAAAATATTGAGTAAAGGTCAAAAGGCAGAAATGAGCATATTTTTTTGAGAGTTTCCCTTATGTGGAACTTTACATGGGAAACTCTCAATTTTTTATGCTCATTTCTGCCTTTTGACCTTTTGCCCCAAATAATACTAAAAAAAAACTAATTAAAACATTTAAACATTACCATATATTTCATTCTCTGCATACTCGTCTTGTTCTTCATCATCTTCATTATAGACATAGTATCCAATTAGACCATTAAATTTACTTTTATATCCACAGAGATGTCTTGCGTCACAAATAGATTTATCTTTAAAAGTGTTGCTTTTGCTTCTTAACAATACCGACCCTTTGTATCTTTCTTTACAAATTTCAATCAACCTTGTTTTATTGTATTTCTTTCTATCGTAAGTGGTAAGGGTGGAATAGATGGGAGAATCACGGAAGGCAGTATATAAATCTTTAAAGGAAACCATTTTATTATACCCATGCTTTGTGCCTATGTCTTCCTTAATAATGCTCTTAAAGAATTCTTCAATATCGCTTGATGTTTTATAATATTCTTCTGTCCATTTAGTTATTGTTTCGCAGTCTTTCATTTCTCCCTTTGTTCTTTTAAGAACCTCTATTAACATTGCCATAAAGACGCCTTTGTATTCTTCAATAAATTTATCAGATGTAAAATAATCATCTGCTTTAAATTCATAGTCATCTTCGTTGTCGCTTGGATTTTTACAAAATTTAGAGATTGTATGCACAACCCTTAACCTTCTTTTAATTGCGTTCTGATTTGTATCCTCTTCGTCCATAGATGGGAAGAAATTACAATCGCACATATGTAGTCCATATTGTATAACTTTTGAGTCATTAGAATGGTTCATCCTTGCTTTAACAACTTTATCACCGCTTAACAATTTGATTTTAGCGCAATTAAATTTTTTTCTTTTAGGTAGTTCGTTATACATTACTAACCTTTTGTAAGACATTCCAGCAACTTCAACATTAGATCCTCTCGCGTCTACCTTATGGTCAACCAAAATATCCGCGCTTGCTTTATAATAATATTCACCTAACACACCATTTATTAAATTCATTATCATTCCTTTGCCGTTGCCACCTGTGCCTTTTAAAATTATAAAGAATTGTTTATGCCTACCTAATAAGGCAAGTGCAAAAAGTTCCCACATCCATTTACTAACATCGTGGATTGGAAATACTTGCTTCATTAATGTTTTTAACACGTCTGATTTCTTTTTCATTTCTTCATTGTCTTTATTGTATGGTATATAATCATAGTCCAAAGAGAAAGTGTTGTAATTATGTTTGGTATGTTCGCCTTTTCCAAATTTAATACCATCGTTAAATGACACGACGCCATTTTTAAAAACAATACCACCCATCTCTTTATTTAATTGTTCTCGCTTAACACGATTTTTTAATTTAATTATGTTTTTGAATTCTATTTCAATATTCTTTTTCCACGATGTTTTTTTACATTTTAAACCAACCTCCGCTATTTTTTGTACATAATTTTGCATCTTCTCTCTTTCTTTTTCATCAACGATGCCAACTATCTTACTTAACACTTCGTTTTGTTTCCTGTAAAATTGGTTAAGTAAATCAATTGATATTTTTGAACTAATAATATGGCAACTATTTTTTTCGTCTGATTTCTTCCAATATCTCCCCGTCCAATGGTAAATGTGATTATCAACTTCATTATACATAAAGTCTTCATAACAAACATAATAAAGCGTCATTGCTATATCATATTCAGTTTCACTTTTACATGATTCATTTAAACACCAATTAATCATCCACTTTAATGTTGCTCCCATACAAACATAATCTTTATGTGTTTCTTCGTCATAACTATTTATAATGTTATTAACCCATTCTTCGCTATAATTTTTTGCAGGACGTAGAAACCCGTGCGCAATCTCTATAATTTCTTCGTTTTTTGTATTGACCGCTTGTAAAATATATCCAGCGCTTTGTGTTGTGTTGGTTATATCAATAGTCCCTTTATCTAATCCATTAACCCACCATTGCTTATAAATTTCGGGATAATATTTTAGTGGGTTTGCCTTTGTTTCGCAAAACATATTGGCGTTTGCGGTCATCATCTGCTTCGCTTGTCTTTTTATTTTTGTATTTTTTTTCTTTTTATTAGCAACCGCTTTAAATTTAATTAATTGTTCCTTAATATTATCATGTGTTTCAAATACTAATGCGCCTTCATATCGGGCAGATATAATAGGTAGGATTTCTTCGGTGTTAATATAATCATATGGGACTCTTTTTATTTCATCGTCATCAGTCCAAAGCACGTCATAATATTTAATAATTTTGTATGCCTCGTGATTAGGTTTCCTTGACCCATACACTTGCCAATTGCATGTGCCTTTGCTAATACCTTTATCTAAAACATCTTCGTAAGTATTTTGAAGGGGTAAACCACTTAATATTTTATCAATATCTTTTAACACTTTCTCTCTTAAAAGCAATTGTAAATCTTTACTCATTTGAATACCTATCACAATATGGAGACCATCCTTTGTTTTATTTTCTAAACAATTGACGTTCGGTTTTTCTAATGCCCACACTTTAATAGGGCAGCCCGTTGGTATGATGAAGATTTCTCTTAATTTTTCTAAATATAAATTAATAATGTCTTTTATTGTTTCATCGTTATGTTGTCTTTCTTTAACACTTGGTGCATAATTAAAATCTAAATCAATTAATAATTGTCCGTTAGGTATTTGCCTCTCGGTTAAATATTCTTTTTTCTCATTAACAAAGACATAATGGTTGTATAATTTCCAAAAGATTTTTAAATCATCTATATTATATTTACCACCATAAATACCTGCTCCGCTTGCACCGATACGCGTGTGAGTATGGACTTTTTGTTTTGTTTTTTTCTCCAATAAATACTTTTTAAAATCCATTCTATTTACCATATATATTACATTATAATATTTTTTTTAAATTCTTTTTTCTCATTCTATTTTATAATGAAGGTTATTATCAAAAAAAGCACACGAGCAGAAAAGAAGTTGATGGCAATATTTAGCAAAGATGGAAAAAAAGTTAAGACGACACACTTCGGTGCCTCGGGTTATACTGACTTTTTGATGTCCAAAGATAAGCAACGTCGGTCTCGTTATATTAAGCGTCACACCAACAATAGGGAGAATCATGGGGATTACAAATCGGCAGGCGCCCTTTCGCGTTTTATCCTATGGGGTCCTACAACATCTTTAACGTCAAATATCAATCGCTATAAAATGAGATTTAATTTAAGTTAAAATTATTATATTTTGTCTTATTATAATGTTTTCTCACAACGGCAAATCACCAGCAGTTTCTTTATTTACCGATATTATAAAATTTACCACTGATGGGACCTATAATTATACTACTGAAAATGGAAATTCGGGTGTAGCGCAGGGCAATCTCGTTCCACTATCAGCAACATCAAGAAGATTTATTTTAGTAAGAACAGATACTTATTCAAGCGATATTTCATTAGGCAACGACAACACCACTTTTACACCGAGCGAAAGTGGAAATTATTTAAGTATTATTTCAGGAGAGTTCTATGACAACAGCGCGGATCTAAAACAAGTCACATTATCTCTTTATGAACGAGTTGCTTCTGATGCTATTGATGTGAAACAAATAGCGAGGTCATCTTTTGTTGGTTCATCTGCTGGATATGAATATGGAAGATTAGAGAACACTATGGTCGTTAGTCTTGTTGCGGGTAGGGAGTATTGGTATAATATTTTAGGTAATGCAAACGGCGGTGTCATCAATAAAAGTTCGGCATTAACCAATTTCACTTTAATAAAAATTAATGATGGTAAAAGTTTTTAAAAAGAATAAATTATTATGTTGTGTTTTATTATAATGTTTTCTCATAAAGGTAGCGACATAGCAATAACCACCGCTGAGTCAGAGAAATTATCTCACATAACAATTTCAAACCCAGCAAACATTTCAACAATGGAGAGTGATATTACAACCAATAATTCAAAAGTTGGAATAACAACTACACAAGCAAGTGATATTACAACAAATAATTCAAAAGTTGGAATAACAACTACACAAGCAAGTAATATTACAACCAATAATTCAAAAATAACATACCCTGCCTCTGCTTCCACAAAACTTGCTCTCATCGGCATCACATCTTCCGTTAATTTAAATTCCCTCGTCACACAAAGTAATACTAATGTAAGCGATATAACAACTCTTAATACTGCGTATCCAAGAAATACAATTGTTTCTTGGGTTGGTAATCAAACAGGGAATATATTTTTTGACGGCAACGTGACATTGAATTGGGACGGCACAAACAAACAATTAAGATTTTCAATATTAAATATTGCTTCTAATCAGTACGTTACAGGAGGAGTCAAAATAACAAAACCTACATCACAGGGGATACAAATAAGCACTTATTTATCACTGGGGGTAAGCACAGCATTCAAATATTTCACAGGCAGCCAAATCCCTGCGGGTAGTTCATACCTTAACAGCACTTACAATATGTTGAATTATAGCAGAGCAGTCTATTGGTTGCAACCATTTTCATTAAGTTCCTTTCCAACATATGAAATCTCTGTTTTTATGGGTAGCAGTACGAGTTATTTAAGAATACATATTAAAAAGTATAATAATTAAATTTTATTTAGACTTTTTTTTATATTTTTATATATTAAATGACAGATACAAACGAAGTAGATACAAACGAAGTAGACCGATGGTGCATATTTCTTAACGATGAACTTTTATTTTGGACGCAAGACGAACAATTTGCGAACTTCAACGATGTATCAGAAGAAAACAGACCAAACTGCTTAACCTTAAAAAATGTAAATGGATTCACCGGACATGAAATGGTTAGACTAGTTGTTGATGCCTCGGGTAATAAAATACCGCAACTTTATGACAGACCTCCTCCCACGCCGATATAAATAATTTAGAAATATATTTTAATGTTATATAGTATAAAATATGTTTCAAAAAATAAAGTATATTATAAGAATGTTGTATAATCTTTCATGGGGTCTATGCAACCATTATTTTTATTTAAAATCGATTTATTTATTTGTATTTTATGTAGGCATTCCTGTCTTTTTACGGATCCTTTAACTTTTAAAAAAGATGTCCTGCTTTTATTTGAGCGCAACACGACACGCTCGGTCTTGTCTGTAATATTAATAAAAGATTTATTGCATTTTTTGCACGGGGAAAATATCTTTTCTCTCCTATTTACTAAATTACCATCAGGGTTCTCTATTAAATGAATGCCTTGCTTTAAATTGTATGGGCATTTTACATATATCCATGACTCACAAATAGCGACTGCGTATAACTCCATATTACAATATTAAAATAAAAAAAAATAAAGTTTTTAACGCGCTGTTCTACTTGGCGCGGATAATATTGAAAATAAAAATATAATAGTATTATAAAATGAATATTGATTTAGTAAAACAATACAGACAATTAAAAGACAGCACAATAAAATTATATGAAGCAAAAGCGAAAAAAATAGCAGAGCATTTAGAAATAAATATGTTAATACCTATTATTATTAAAGAGCAAGAAAAAGAGTTATTGGAATGGATTGGTACACAAAAGCATCACGAGCAAAAATTATTAATTAATGTTTTGTTATTGGTATTGTCGCCACAAAAAAACAACCCCATTAAAAATAATAAAAGAATTTACAATAGGTTTAATAAGTTGCTAAAAGAAACACATGATAAATATTTAGAAAAAAAGAAGAGTGGTATTAAAAATGAAAAAGAAATAACTAATTGGATGGAGTGGGATGAAGTAAAAGAGAGATTGAGTCAATTAAAAGAAGATTATGAAGAAACAAATAATAAAAAAGAATTATTAAATTATATGCTACTTTCTCTCTATGTTCATCATCCCCCTCGCAGATTGGAGTATGGGTTATGCAAAATAATAAAAGAAAGTGATTATAAAAAATTACGCCTAAATAATAAACAAAATGCTGTATATTTAGTTAGGAAAAAAACGGGGTCAAAACATTCATTATATTTTTCTTTTGGTGCCAATATGGTCAAAGTTAAAAAGTATAATGTGGCACAATTAATAAATGTTAAAAAAGAATTGGAGGAAGTATTATTTAGATGGATTGAAATGAACCCCAGTGATTATTTGTTTCCAAATAGAAGTGGAGAGAAACATATTCAACAAAGTCAATTTTCAAAAAAATTATCTAAAATATTCTCTCCTAAAAAAATATCAAGCAATATGCTTCGCAAGATATTTTTAAGTGATTGGAATAAAATTCCCCGCACGTGGCAACAAAGGGAACTTTTAGCGGATCTAATGAACCACAGCGCGGTCGTCGCAATGTCGGTCTACACAAAAATTTAAACATTTTTTTGTTCGTTTGTGTCTGCTCATATTTATTTTTGATACTTTTGAATAACATTTAGGACATGTTAAAAGTTGCGAGTTATTTTTTTGAATTTTTTTTTTATTTTTTGTATAATGTTTTTTGCCATAATCTCTTAATCGTTCTTGTGTGTATTCATAGCAATATACTTTTTTGGGGTGCTTAATCTTTTTTACTCTCATCATCTTTCTCTGTTAATATAACTATCTCATTATCTTTAATATCTTTTTTCTCTTCTTCTTTTTTTTCTTTTTCAATTCTTTCTCGCTCACATTTAACACCTGCGAACCACGCAGGTAAGCAACCCATGCAAATAGGATTCCCATCCGCATGAACTTCGCACACAAATTTATCAGCACAGACCCAGCAAGTTTCAATTGGTAGCACACATTCGTCCTCAATAATAATTGTCTTGCCGTTGCCTTCACTATTATATACTTTAATAATTGGTGGATCGCTTTTTTTCTTTTTTGTTTCCATTCTAATTTCTACACGTTTTAGTTCTTTTTGTTTCTTCAAAGAGACTTTCTGCGGTTTGCTTTTAAAAAAGTTTTGAACTGCATAAGCGTTTAAATTAAAATGCTCACACAAATCTTTTTTATTAGTATATTCTTTTTTAAATAATACTTTTTTATGTTCATCGTCGCTAAAAATAGTTAGGGTGTATTTAGTTGGGGGTGCCATTGTAATAATATATGAGGTTATTTTTTTAAATTCTTTTTTTTTATAAGTCAATTTATTTCAAACAAATAAAAATAATTAATTAAGAAATAAATTGAGTTTTAAAAAACGCCCTCTTAAATAATTACAAAAAAAAATAATTATGGCAACCCAGGAACAATTAGACGAGCAACCCTTTTATGTTGTCCCTGACGACGCATGGTTTAGAATGATGGATAAATTAAAAAAAGGGAAACCTTATGTTAAAACTTATATTGGAACTTGTCCGCATAAAAATAAAAAAAAATGTAAATGTCGTTTTAATAAAAATATTTTAAAAGGTAATAAGATAATTAGAATGGTTAATGGTGTTGAGAAGAATGTATATCCAATTTGTTTTGTAATAAAATTTAAAGATGTTTTAAATGCAAAATATTATGGTGAAGATGATGATGGTATTATTTTAACATTACCGCGTTAATCGTAATATTCAATCGCCTCTAACTTTTTTGAATAACAACCACTGCATAAATTGCCCCACGCTGGTGTTGGTGCATGACATTCACGGCAAAAATGGAATTTAACAACCCAACTCTCAATATAGATCGGATGTCTTTTTTTATATTTATATAAGTAGACCATATTTTTATAAAGTATTCTTTTATTGTATCTATTTTTTTTATCTCTGATGCCAACCACTGCAAAATTATTTTTTTTTGTCTTTTTATTTATTTTCTTTTTTAACATCCTAAACACTTCAATCGGTAGAAAAGAGAGAATCCGAGCACGGGTATAATTATCAATTAATTCCATTTTATTAATTAAAAAAAAAAGATTTATTACAAGTCAATTTATTTTTTTATTAATTATTTTTTTTATTTATAGGTTGGCAAAGAATAAATCGTCCGACGATAATCCGTGCAACAACTCCTTCATCACCAAGTCGTATTGGTATTTCTCAACCCACAACCACTCGTCGTCACTCGTCCCATCAACAACGATATTCATTTCGCTGTCGGCATAAAAGTTGTCATATAAATAACAATCAAAGGAGCAATAATCTTTAAATTTTGAATAGTTATTTAAATGTTCTTTTTCACAAACGGGGTTCATACAATGCATTATAACATATCCCACGCAGTCCACGTGGGGGTTGTCGTTGCATTCTTTGCATATGTATTCGCCTGTTTCATCCTCAACGTCGGTCACCATATTAAAATATTCATCGCGCTTATCGCCATAAGTCCTGCAAATCTCACATGATCGGATATTATCCGTGCCATAAAATCTATCTGATTCAATTGTGCATTCCCATAGAGATTCAATTGCGTTTTGATGTTTGTCCATCTCCTTTTTGTGGCGAGCAACAATTGCAACCCTGTCTTTAAGGAGCAGAGCATTAAGCGCTTTGAGTTCAGCAAAGGTGGACATATTAAATATATTTTTTATTGTTGTTGTTTATAGGGGTCCTAGCGTTTTTTAAAACTCAATTTATTTTTTTATTATTTATTTTTTGGTTGCAACAAAAAAAAATATATAACCCCCGCCAGGTTATAATTTTTTAAAAAGGGACATTCTGTCTTTTTAAGGTTGTTTTAATTGTTTAAACCCGTCGCTATTTCCGCTTCGGTTAAAACAATAACTTCTCCATAATTTAAAAAAGTGCATAGGGTTCTTTTTAATTGCTTTTATAACACGATTACACTTCTTATTATAGTCGTATTGGTCGCACTTATAATGGGCAACAAATAATTCAATATTATCATACTTGGTTGAAAATTGTCCTAACTCGTGTCGCGCCGTCCAATTGTCATAATAATGGTTTAATAAATTTAAGCGCATACAAAAGGTATTACATTTACCCTCAATTGAATAATTAATTTTTTTCCCTTTGTTTTTTAATTTTTTAATCCTCTTCCTTAATTCAACTTTGTCATAAGTGTTTAATGTCTTGATATAACCAAAGCGCCTAATATACCATTTAACTAACGCTTCTTGCTCGGCAGGACAATTATAACCAACAAAAGCATTAATAAGTTTTTTTGTGTTGTCCTCCTTTGGTAAATTTAAAAAGACTTTAAAAGCGTTAAAGTTAAGACATTCTGTGATTAAGCGCCTGTGTTGGTTGCTCTTTTTAAATGCCATTTCTCCCTTTTTGTCTTGGTTGGATCTATTTAATTAAATAAATAGGGTGTGTTGTTTATAGGGGTCCTAGCGTTTTTTAAATTTCAATTTATTTTTTAATTAATTGTTTTTAAGTTTCAACAATAAAAAAAAAATAACCTCCCCGCCAGGTTATAATTTTTTAAAAAGGGACATTCTGTCTTTTTATGCCTGTTTGATTCCCCATTCCTCCCACATCCACTTTTTAAATTTAGCGGGTGTATCAACCCATTTAGGTGCCATAATTATGCCTTTTTTCTCGCTCTCCTCTTTAACTTGCTCATAAGTTGGATCAGTTATAAGGACTTCAATTGATGCAACGCGCTCCCACCCTTTGTTTTTATTTGCCTGTTGCATGGCGCGCTGACGACGCTTGGTGCTCTTATTCTTGTTGCCTGGCATAATTAAATAGGGGTCGTTGGTTGGGTCTATTTAATTAAATTAATTGATGTTGTTGTTGCTAGGGTTGCTGGGCGATTTATTTATTTCAATTTATTTTTTAATTAATTGTTTT
>Ga0209631_10002165_pt1 | contig 23926 bp, 20 predicted proteins | sample COG_08_FD_184752 | JGI IMG/M metagenome (GOLD analysis project Ga0209631, IMG submission 184752) | Pelagic Microbial community sample from North Sea - COGITO 998_met_08 (SPAdes) (version 2) | ecosystem: Environmental > Aquatic > Marine > Neritic zone/Coastal water | place: Helgoland, sampling... | reverse complement strand
TGACGGTGACACTGAGATGGATACTGTAAACGTTGCTGGATCATTGACTGTAGCAGACAACACTGTCTTGAGCTCTGATTTGGACGTTGACGGTGTATCCAACTTGGATACGACTGACATCGACGGTTCATTGAACGTACAAGACATGGCTACATTCCAGAAGAATGTTCAGATCAACGACAGCTTGAACGTTACCAACGATGCTCACATCGGTGGCAACTTCCAGGTTGACTTGAATTCTGACCTCGACGGTATGTTGGATGTTCAAGGTGCGACTAACATGCAGTCTACGTTGACTGTGGCTGGCGCTGCTGACTTGAACAGCACGTTGGACGTTGACGGCGACACTCAGTTGGATACGACGAACATCGACGGCATGTTGACTGTACGAGACGACGCTGACTTGAACGCTGACTTGGACGTTGACGGTGTATCCAACTTGGATACGACTGACATCGACGGTTCATTGAACGTACAAGACATGGCTACATTCCAGAAGAACGTTCAGATCGACGACAGCTTGAACGTTACCAACGATGCTCATATCGGTGGCAACTTCCAGGTTGACGATAACTCTGATCTCGACGGCACGTTGGACGTTGACGGCGACACTGAATTGGATACGACGAACATCGACGGTTCATTGACTGTGCGTGACTTCGCTGACTTCAATGACAGCTTGGACGTTGAGATGAGCGTGAACATCCAAGACAACTTGGACGTGAACGATTCACTCAACTTGAACACTGCGAACAACGAAGGTCGTGTCTTCACGATGTACGACTCTCAAGGTGGACTCGGTGTAACCATCGAAACGACCAACACGTCAGGATCAACTTCTGCTACTACGTTGACTACGCACCGCTTGGTTGTTCAAGACGATGCGGTCTACAACGGTGACATGAACGTAAACGGTGCATTGGCTGTAACGAGCAACATCACTTCTGCTGCTGCTCCTTCTTCACCAAACCATATGACGAACAAGCAGTACGTTGACGATGCAATCGCCGCTGCAATCACGCCTCCACAGGTGTTTGACTACGATGTTACCAACTCTACTTCTGGTGACACGGTATTCTATATCAACGGCGACCTCTTGTTGTACGCTACGGAGGAAGATGGTTTCGACAACTACACCATCACGGTGTACGGTACCGACCTCGACGAAGTAACGGGTGCTGATTTGCGTTCTCGTGGAAACAGCCACGACTTGACGGATACAGATAACGCCTGGACTCCAGCTGGAGATGGCCTAACTTCTACTTTCAAGATTGGCTATACCGACATCAAGGCGTTGGCCGGTGATCAAGAAAACGGATACGTTTCTTGCTCATTGACCATCACGAACGCGACAGCTACTTACAATAGCGGCTTGACCATCCGATTCTACCTGGATAGTTCGAACGTGGCCGCTTCTGGAGCGACCTTTACTGATCCTGATTAATTAAATTAACCCCCATAACGAGCACATTATGAAAAAGCTCTTTTACATCTTGTTCCTGCTCGGGGGTCTCTCGATGATCTCCCAGGACGCAACGGCTCAAATTACTGTTGAGCGCCAAGCGATTACCTCGGGTTACCACACGGGAGCAGTTGACGCAATTGGAGACGTCCTTGGCGAAATCGATGGAAGCATCGGCCAAGTGTTCACCACAACGGTTGGAGATGGCAACATCTTCTTAACCCAAGGCTTCCAACAGATGGCATTCCGCGAATGCCCTGGGGATGTCACTGGTGACGACGCGGTTGGAACGAACGACCTCCTCGCGATCTTGAGCCTCTACGGGGCTCAAGATCCGGAGGCCATCGCAAACTCCGAGAACGGAGGAGCGGAGGACCTCAATGGGGATGGTATCGTCGGTACGGCTGATCTTTTGATCCTCCTCGCCTACTACGGTGAATTGTGTAACTAAACACCCAGAGCGAACTTAATCGGAAAGGGCTCCCCAAAATGGGGGGCCCTTTTTCTATGCACCAAAAACTGAAGAACCTATAAATGGATTACTCCGCTACTTCCTCTCCTCGAAGAGCGCGAAAGCGCCGCCGAGCTTCGATGACATGCAAGCTTCCGGGATAATCAAAAAGTAATTGCTCATATAGTTCGGCTGCGGTAACGACGTCTCCTTGAATGTCTTCTCGAAGCACGGCCAACTGAAAAAGGGCATCATCTGCGAGGATGTCATCGAAATGCAAGTCGATGATTTCTTGAAGGAACACAGAAGCCGTATCGATGTCGCCTCGTTGCATGGCCATGTGCGCATGTTCCATCAAAATTTCATCGGTCAATGCGTGACCGGGCCAAATGGCCACGATTGAATCGAGCTTGGATTGAGCTTCGGCGTATCGGAATTGGGTGCTCAGTAAATCGGCCTGTGCAAATAACCACATGGGCTCGACAATCGTATCGAGGGCATAATTGTCAGTAATAAGCAAAGACAAGTCGATGGCATCGTTCGAGATGAGTTTCGATGTGGAGGCCTTCAACGCATCCAATTGTGATTGTGCCCAATCGAAGTCTCCCGTGTAGTAGCTGATCCGGGCATTTCTAAATTTCGCTTCGTGCCCGAGTAGATCGTCTTTGTAGTCCAACTCGACTTGGGAAAAAAGCAAGGATGCATCCCATATGTTGTCCTGAAATACGAGTATGTCCCCGAGCTCTAATTTACAAACGGCCGCTGTGCGCTCATAGAGGCCTGAAATGGTCAAGATATCATTGAGAAGAGCAACGGCCTCCTCCGGTTCTTGCAAGTAGAAAGCGCGCACGTGGGCGAGGTCTTGAGCGATTTTGGCTGTCTCAGCTTTGAGCCCCAGTTCTTGCAGCGATTGCTCAAACTCCAGGGCTAAGATGGACAAGGCCTCCCTGTCGGGTGGTGTAGCTGCGAGCAAGGGCTGCAAACGCATATTCAATGATTGTGCTCGAGCGGTGAAATAATAGGGGTTATCAGGCCCTTTCGAAGCGAGATAATTATAGCATTTCACGGCTGTATCGTAGTCATCATTCCGTACCGCGGTTTGGGCTAATTCAATGATACGTTCTCCCGTTTCGCGGAGACGCAGATCCAAAGATTTTGCATGAACGAATGCATTGGCAAAATCATTGACTTGATTGAAATACCACACCAACATTTGCGGCAATGCGAGGTCTTCCGGAAATTCCCTTGCTGCCCGAAGCAGCTTGCCCCTTAAGAGCTCTCCCAATTCGGGGTTGTCTTGAATTCGAAGATTGCGGTTGAAGCTGTTCTGGACATTGCGGAAGTAAGTCGGTTTGGAAAGCATCAACCGAATGGATGCGTCGATCATTCCTTCGTAGTTGCCGCGACGCCCTTCCAAATCTGCCAATTGATAATCCAAATCTGCAACACCCAAGTCGCGCGCCTTGGAGTAAACCTCTGAGGCGCGATCAAGCTCATTTAATTTTATGAATGCATTGGCCAATGCGATTGCGCTGTTGCGGCTGGGTTCTAGTCGATTCAAAGCTTCATCAAAAGCATCCTTGGCTTCCAAAGGCATTTCGAAATGCACATAGAGTTGCCCAAGCTCGACGTAAGCTGTTGCACGCGTATTGCGATTGCGCATTCGGCTTTTGACCAATTTTTCTGCGGCGTCAAAGTCATTCAGCGCGAGCAAGGTCTCATAGTAAATGTCGAAGACTTTTTTGGATTTGGTGCGCTTCCAAATTTGGTCCAGGTACAACTTGGCTTGAGCGAAAGAGCCTTCGTTGTAATAGAATTCAGCCAATTCCAGGTCCGATTGTCCCCAGCTCCAGCTCGCTGCCGATACCGCCAAGGCCAAAACCCATGCTTTTTTCATTCGATATCGACGTTGGGTTCGCTGTTTAAGATGGCCTTTGCTAGGCGACTGCGCAGAACGGTTTGCAGGCTGTCACTGCGCGATGCAATGGATGTTCGGATGCGAATACCTCGGATAGCGAGGTCTTGGGTTTCTTGCAATGCTCGCATTAAATCCCGCGCGATTTGAATTTCAATCCCCGTTTCTTTGGCAATGTAACCAGAGTCGATCGGAGCTCCCGTCGCGTCTTGCGTTGCTCCTGAGGCTAATGCATTGGCTAAATTGGATAGTTGACTTACTGCGCGTTCGGAGCTTTTAGGCAGCGAGCTTCTTCGCTGCGCTTGGTCTTTCAATAACCGACGTGCTCGGCTTACTTCCGAAATAATTTGGGCTTCTTCCTTGCTGACCTCAATTTGTTTCTCTTCGAGTAGCAGTCGAAATTCTCTGAGTTGAGCATCCGACCATATAAATGCTTCGGTTGCTTCAGCCTCGGTTGGGGCTTGAAGACAATTGAGTTCCATTCGAATGGAGTCGGACAATGCGCGCAATTGCACAACGGTCGAGTTGTCGTGACTTCTGCAACCGGTCAGGCTCATTGCTGCCAGCGTCCAAGCCAACAGGATGACGAAGGCTGATGGGTAAGGTTGGGGATGCTTCAAACGGGATAGTCAATTCGTTCGAACCCACAATACGGCACCAGGGCTTTTGGGATTTGGATTCCCGTTTCGTCTTGGTGGTTTTCCAGCAATGCCGCAACGATGCGGGGAAGGGCCAATGCTGATCCATTGAGCGTGTGTACCCAATGGGACTTCCCCTCAGCGCCTTTGTATCGGCATTTAAGCCGATGGGCTTGGTATGTTTCAAAATTGGAAACAGAGCTGACTTCCAACCACCGTTCTTGGGCGGCACTCCAGACTTCAAAGTCGTAGGTCATTGCTGCCGTGAATCCCATATCACCTCCGCACAATCGAAGAATGCGGTAGGGCAATTCCAATGCTTCCAACAGTCCTTTGATATGGTCGACCATGTCATTTAGGGTATCGTAGGATGCTTCAGGACGGGAAAGCTGAACGACCTCAACTTTGTCAAATTGGTGCAGGCGATTCAGTCCTCGTACATCCTTTCCGTAAGATCCAGCTTCTCGTCGGAAGCACGGAGTATATCCGCACAATTTGATTGGAAGGTCGGCCTCTTTCACGATGACATCCCGGTATATGTTCGTCAGCGGGACCTCTGCGGTGGGGATCATGTACAACTCATCCTCGGGCATGTGATACATCTGCCCTTCTTTATCGGGCAATTGCCCCGTTCCAAATCCGCTGTCCGCATTGATCATATGCGGTGGGATGAATTCTTCATAGCCTCCTTCGTCTGCACGTTCTAAGAAGAACCGAATCAGTCCTCGCTGCAGTTTGGCGCCTTTTCCTCGATAAAAAGGAAATCCTGCTCCCGTCACTTTTGCGCCAAGTTCAAAATCGATTAACCGACATTCCTCGGCGATTTCCCAATGTGGCTTCTGATGCCGTTCAAGCGTTTTGGCGTCGCCCGAGCGAAAGGTTTCGACGTTGTCTTCAGCATTGCGTCCTGCAGTGACAGATGCATGAGGGGCATTTGGAATATGGCAGAGCGCATTATGGATTTGGTCTTCCAATGCCTGCATGTGCTCTTTGAGTTCTGCAGACTGGATTTTGAAGGCGGCAGTTTTGGCCTTTACGGCTTCGGCTTCGTCTTTTTTCCCTTCGCGCATCAAGCCGCCAATCTCCCTGCTTAGTGCATTGCTTTGCGCCAACGTCTCGTCAAGGGTAGCTTGCGTCTTTCGACGATCGCTGTCCCATTCTAGGATTTCTTCAATGGCATCGCTGGCCTCAAAATGGCGTTTTTGCAATGCCGCAATGATGCGGTCCTTGTCGTCGCGGAGGGATTGGATGGTTAGCATGGGAGCGATTCGCTGCAGTTGGATTGCACGTTGGTAAAAATAAGAAACTCCCGGACCCTGAAAAGGGCCGGGAGTCATAAAATTTCAAGTCAGCGGGCGTGTATAACCCGCAGTAGATTTCGCTTAGGCTTCGCCCATTGGGACGACGGAGACGAAGGAGCGGTTATTCGCTTTTTTGCGAAATTCAACGACTCCATCAGTCAACGCGAAAAGCGTGTGGTCCTTGCCCATGCCGACGTTTTCACCGGGATGATGCTGGGTGCCGCGCTGACGAACTATGATGTTGCCAGCGATACAGCCTTGTCCGCCAAAGATTTTGACGCCGAGCCGTTTACTTTCTGATTCGCGACCGTTTTTGGAACTACCTACACCTTTTTTATGTGCCATTACTTCTCGGTTTTATCGGTTTTCTTGGCCGCGGGCTTCTTCGCTGCGGGCTTTTTCGCTGCGGGCTTTTTCGCTTCAGCTTTGGGCGCCTCAGCAACTTTTTCAGTTGCTTTCTTGGAGCCGCTGGTTTTGATACCGGTTATTTTGATTTCCGTCAATGAAGCGCGAAAACCGTTCAACTTTTGGTATCCTTTCCGGCGCTTCTTTTTGAAGACCAGAACCTTGTCGCCTTTAAGGTGGCGTTCAACCTGAGCAGACACTTGCGCGCCGCTTACCGCTGGGGCGCCAACTTGAACGTCTTTGCCGTTGTCGATGAGGAAAACCCGGTCAAAATTGACCTTTTTGCCTTCTTCAGCGTCCAATCGGTTGACGAAAACCAGTTGGTCTTTTTCTACCTTGTACTGGTGCCCTGCGATCTCTACGATTGCATACATGATTCAATAATTAATTCCCAAAAGAGGGGGTGCAAAGGTAGGGTATACTTTTCAACTTTTCAACACCTGGGGTGCGGTTGGTTTTCTCCCTCGGTTGGTGACCCATACGCCCAGTATGATGCAAGTGCCGGCGAGGAGGTGTTGATAGGTCAAAATTTCTCCATCCCACCAGCCCCACAATGCCGCAAAAATGGGGATGATGTATGTCACGGAGGCGGCGACTACAGCATTGGTCCAAGCGATGAGCTGGTTGAAAAGCACGAGTGCTCCTGCGGTTCCAACTGCAGCTAAGATACCTACGGCGAAAAGCCCCCTAAGTCCATCAGGGTGGTGCGCGATGAGTTGGGGAATTTCTCCTGTCATCACAATGCCAAAAGCGGGGACTCCTACCAATCCCAAAGAGCAAGCAGCGATAACCCGTGAAGGGAGGCCTTGGAGTTTTTCTCGCGTGATGTTTACGCTAATCCCATAACAAATGGTTGCCGCTACCAGCATCATGGCCGGTTTCCAGACTTGTGTCATGCCTGATTGGGAAGTCACTGCTGGCGCATCAGAGCCCAAGGATTGCGCCAAAATCAGCCAGACGGTGCCGATGAGTCCAATACCAATTCCTACGACTTGCCTTTTTTGTAAGGATACAGTGAAGAAAGCAACACCGATAATCAATGTCCAGAGGGGGCTCAAAGCGTTGAGCATACCTGCCATTGCACTGGGCAAATGGACCTGTGCCTTGGCAAACAGCAGGGCCGGAATGAAACTGCCTATGATACCGACGGTTGCAATCCACTTCCAGTGATCGCGCGGAAGCTTGCGCAAATGGAGCAGGGAAACGGGAAGAAGGGTTGCTCCTGCAATGGAAATCCGGAGAGCGGCTAATTGGAACGGAGGAAACAAAGCCGAGCCGTCCCGAGCGAATAGCCCGAACTTCATTAAGATGAAACTGCTGCCCCATACAAACCCCAAGAGAAATAAGACCAGCACGGGTGCCCAGCGGCTTGGTGCTTGAGAGGTAAATGTGGACATGCTCCGGAAATAATCGAGTGAAAGTAACTCCGAATTAGAATAAGTTGTATTTCGCAGGAGAAGTTCATCGGTATATTTGCAACATGCGTCAAACTGCCAAAGTCACGAGAATAGGGTCTTTTTTCCTTCTTTTATCGTCTGGTTTCTTGCTATCTGGATGTGCCACAGAGACTGAATATAAAGTGAGCGAAGGCTTCGAAGCAGGTTTGGTAGCAACCTCGACTGCTAAACTTGAAATTTCAGGAATGATGTGTGCTCACGCTTGTGGGGGCAAAATCAAAAAGGAGTTGCTTGAAATTCCCGGCGTGGCGAATGCTGCCATTGATTTTGAATCGGGCCGTGAACTGAATGCTGCTGAAGTGGAATACGACCCCGAACAAGTCACCCCAGACGAACTTGCCTCCAAGGTGTCAGACATCGCTGATGGAGCACTTTATAGCGTATCCTCCGTGCAAGTCACGCATTTTGCAAAAGAAGCTTCCCTTCCATAACCGGCTTAAGGATTTCAGGCGATTGATTCGCGTTGCGATGGTCATGACCTTTTTGGTCGTGTTAGCGGGCAGCGTGGTGCGCATGACCGGGTCAGGCATGGGATGCCCAGACTGGCCCAAATGCTTTGGATTATTGATCCCTCCAACCCAAGCCGAACAAGTGACCTGGAAGGCGGGGGCTGTTTATGATTCCGGGCGAATGTTGATCGCGAACGATACGTTGTGGGTGGCACAGGATGTAATCGTTGCCCAAGATTTCTCAATTGAACAGCGAGCAGGCAAGTGGGTGGCCTATCAAAAACACAGCTATGCGGTCTTCAATCCGTTGCATACATGGGTGGAGTTCATCAATCGTCTCTTGGGTGCATTAACGGGAATTCCGGCTCTTTTACTTATGGCATGGGCATTTTGGAGAGGAAAGAAAGCGGGCGATTGGAAGCCTTTTCTCTGGGCAACCCTCCATTTGATATTGCTTGGTTTTGTGGCGTGGTTGGGGAAAAAAGTGGTGGATGGAAACCTGATTCCTTTTAGCATTACGATTCATATGTTGGGGGCAGTGGCCATCTTGGTGAGTTTGGCAGGCATGATGCATTCGGTTTCCAAGGTCACTGCCGAAGGTGCCCTCGCTGTCTTGGGCAAGACGAAAGGTTGGCTTTGGTTAGCCACGATTGTTGCCATCGCCCAGCTGGTGTTGGGAACACAGGTGCGGGAGCAAATCGATTTACTGCATCATGCAGGATTGCTGAGATCAGATTGGTTGGAAGCGCTGCCAAGTGAGTGGAAATTGCATCGTTCGGGTTCTTGGCTGGTTGCTCTGACACAATTGGTGTGGATTATTCCATTGCGAAGAGGGAGGGGATACAATGGATTCATGGCGATCACTGTGGTAGGACTCATTGCAGCGCAAATGATAACAGGCCTCTTATTTGTTTTTGCCGACATGCCGAAGGTGCTTCAGCCAGTGCATTTACTCCTGGCCGTGGGCTTGGTTTTAACCAATGCTTGGGCGTTGCTTCATTATCGAGCGACTGAATAGGACGTTGAGCAACGACTCAGGAAAAGGTCGAAATAAAAAAGGCGGCCACTGGCCGCCTTTTTTATCATGTTTCAACGTGCTTTCCTCATCCGCTGCACATTTCACAATCTGACCCGTTTTCGATGGAGCAAGCCATAGCTGCCTGTTCAGCGTCGGTCATATCTTGAATGGCCTTTCTCGGTGCTTCCGCTGTCGGCTCAGCCTTGTACTTTTTGTCAACGGTGAATTTGATTGCGTCTGTTGCCGCTTTGGTTCGCAAGTAATACATGCCGGTTTTCAATCCTTTCTTCCAAGCATAGAAATGCATGGAGGTCAACTTTTGTGTATTCACGTTCTCCATGAAAACATTGAGCGATTGTGATTGACAAATGTAGGCTCCACGATCAGCAGACATATCAATCAATGCACGTTGGGGAATTTCCCATGCGGTTCGGTACAATGCTTTGAGGTTATCCGGAATCTCGTTGATGTTTTGAATGGAACCATTTGCACTAATGATGCGGTTTTTCATATCCTCATCCCATAAGCCGAGTTTCGTCAAGTCACGGAGCAGATGCTTGTTGACGATGATGAATTCACCAGAGAGCACCCGTCGTGTGTAGATGTTCGAAGTGTAGGGCTCGAAGCACTCGTTGTTACCGAGAATTTGCGCCGTAGATGCCGTGGGCATTGGAGCCAACAACAATGAGTTTCGCAAACCGTGCTCCTTAATCTCTTCTTTGAGTACATCCCATTCCCAGCGGTCGGTTGGCGTGACTCCCCACATGTCAAACTGCAACCGTCCTTCAGAAGCGGGCGATCCTTTAAACGTTTCGTAAGCTCCTTCTTCTTTTGCCATATCCTTTGATGCAGTGCATGCAGCATAGTAAATGGTTTCGAAGATTTCCCGGTTCAGGTTTCGCGCTTCATCTGAGTCAAAAGGATGACGCATCAAAATGAAAACATCTGCGAGGCCTTGAATCCCCAGTCCGATGGGCCGGTGGCGCATGTTGGAATTTCGCGCTTCAGGAATCGGGTAATAATTTCGGTCGATGATCCGGTTCAGGTTGCGCGTCACCTGGTAGGTGACCTCAAAGAGCTTATCGTGATCAAACGCTCCATTTTTGACATATTTGGGCAACGCCAGAGAAGCGAGGTTACACACAGCAACTTCATCAGGTGCGGTGTACTCGATGATCTCTGTGCAGAGGTTAGAGGATTTAATCGTGCCGAGGTTTTGCTGATTGGACTTGCCATTTGCAGCGTCCTTGTACAACATGTAAGGCGTTCCTGTTTCGATCTGAGACTCAAGAATTTTGAACCAAAGGTCTTGGGCTTTGATGGTCTTTCGACCTTTGCCTGCATCTTCATATTCGGTGTACAGCTTTTCGAATGCTGCACCATGAGTATCTGCTAATCCCGGACATTCGTTCGGGCACATCAGTGTCCAATCGCCGTTCTCCTCAACACGTTTCATGAAGAGGTCAGGAATCCACAGAGCATAGAAAAGATCGCGCGCTCGCTGCTCCTCTTTTCCATGGTTCTTTTTAAGGTCAAGGAAATCATTGATGTCAGCGTGCCAGGGTTCGATGTAAATCGCGAATGAGCCTTTCCGCTTTCCGCCTCCCTGATCTACATAGCGTGCGGTGTCATTGAATACCCGTAACATCGGAACGATGCCATTGGATGTGCCATTGGTTCCTTTGATGTATGAGCCCGTTGCGCGGATGTCATGGATGGAAAGCCCAATTCCTCCGGCATTTTGAGAAATCTTTGCGCATTGTTTCAGGGTATCATAGATGCCACTGATGCTATCCTCTTTGGCGGTGAGGAGGAAGCAACTTGACATCTGGGGCTTGGGTGTCCCCGAGTTAAAGAGTGTCGGCGTTGCGTGGGTAAACCAACCTTCACTGAGTCCACTGTATGTCTCCACAACAGCATCCATATCATCTTTGTGAATACCGACTGCAACACGCATGAGCATGTGTTGAGGCCGCTCCACGATGTTACCGTTAATTTTTAAAAGGTAACTCCTCTCGAGGGTTTTGAATCCGAAGTAGTCATAGTTGAAATCACGGTCATAAATAATCTGTGAATCGAGGAATTCGGCGTTTTCGCGAATGATCTCAATGACATCGGTCGCGATGAGGGAAGCGCTCTCGTTGGTAATGGGATCCACATAATTATGCAAATCTTCCATTGTTTCAGCGAAAGATTTTTTTGTGGCCTTGTGCAAATTACTGACTGCAATTCGACTTGCGAGGTTTGCATAATCGGGGTGGGTGACAGCGTTGGTTGCAGCCACTTCAGCTGCAAGGTTGTCCAGCTCGGTGGTTGTGACACCATCGTAAACCCCTTCAATGACCCGCATAGCGACCTTTGCGGCGTCGACGGTATCATGCAATTCGTAACACAGCTTTTTAATTCGTGCTGTGATTTTATCGAATTGTACTGGTTCCGTACGGCCGTCGCGTTTGATTACATGCATGAGAAAGCGATTGAAAAAGAATTAGAATGAAGTGGAGTTAGGTGCAGGTGACAAGGGTTGGATGCATTAAAAATCTACATCAAGATTGAATGATTTACTGCCTTCGTCAGATTTTGTCAACACCCCAGCTTTTTGATATTCTCCTACGCGCTTTTCGAAGAAGTTTGTTTTACCCTGCAACGAAATCATGTCCATGAAATCAAAAGGGTTGGTCACGTTGTATTCCTTTTCGGTACCGAGTTCAACCAACAAACGGTCTGCGACAAACTCAATGTACTGTGACATCAAGTCCGAGTTCATGCCAATGAGGCGAACAGGAAGCGACTCGCAAACGAATTCTTTTTCGATGTTTACGGCATCAATGATGATCTTACGAAGGGTCTTGACAGGAAGCTTATTGACGATGTGATCGTTGTAAATCATGCATGCAAAATCGCAATGCATGCCTTCGTCACGAGAGATCAATTCGTTGGAAAAACTCAGCCCCGGCATGAGCCCGCGCTTCTTCAACCAAAAGATCGAACAAAAGCTACCGCTGAAGAAAATGCCTTCCACCGCCGCAAAAGCCACAATGCGTTCTGCAAAGTTTCCATTGTCAATCCAGTTCAAGGCCCATTCCGCTTTCTTCTTGACGCAATCCATCGTTTCAATTGCATTGAAAAGCTTATCTTTTTCTTCATCGTCCTTGATGTAGGTATCGATTAAGAGCGAGTATGTTTCCGAATGGATGTTTTCCATCATGATTTGGAAACCGTAGAAAAACTTAGCCTCTGTGTACTGAACCTCGGCAACGAAATTTTCCGCCAAGTTTTCATTCACAATGCCATCAGATGCGGCAAAAAAGGCGAGCACGTGCTTCACGAAATAGCGCTCATCGTCGTTGAGCTTTTCATTCCAGTCCGTAGCATCGGCTGCCAAATCAATTTCTTCAGCTGTCCAAAAACTAGCCTCTGACTTCTTGTAGAAGCTCCAGATGTCATTGTGCTTAATCGGGAACAGCACGAACCGGTTTGGATTTTCCTCTAGGATGGGTTCGGTTACAACGGTGTTCTCGGGCAACACGGCTTCGATGGACGTTTGGGCGTCCATTGTCTCAGGATTATTTTTTGTCAGCTCGCTCATTGTAGCGGTTGGGTATTGGTAGCCAGGTTGGCCAAATGGAACATTGATTGATCATGAAGTTGGGCCTTTCATTCGCTCTTGAGACCTTCCGTTTTTGGGGGTCAAAATCCTGTCCTCGAATGCTTTGTTTCTTGCGGGCAAGGCCCTTGAACACTGCGATTCCGAGGTAAAATGGGCTCCCTTCCAATCATTGGAGAGGACTCAAATTCGTCTGAAAAAGGCTTATAAAAATCATCAGAAGATGCTTTTCACAACCAATAGTGACCCAAAGAAAGTCACAGGAGAGGGACAAAGCCAAGCCAAAAGAATTCACAATCAAGGAGAGTTTTTAACAGTCAAGGTGGTGGTTGAATAGGTAGCCCGCGCAGGCGCTGAGAAAAGTGAGATTTTTAGTGAGTTGGGGAAAAAAATCTAAAATTTCCGAGGTGTTTTTTGAATCAATTTCGTAAGGAAATACTCAACCGGTTCCGAGCTCACTTGTCCTTCAGGGGTGGAGCGATTGCTGTTGTAAATTTTTAGGCTGTGTTGACTCCTTTCCCTTTGTATTTTTGAGCCATGCTTAAAGCGCTTTTGAAAAAATTGATCGGTGACAAGGCCGAGGGGGATATGAAGGAGATCAGTCCTGTGGTTGACGCAGTGCATGCTTTCGAGGCAGAACTGAAGGGATTGACAGATGATGGTTTACGCGACCGCACCAATGATTTGAAAAAGCGCATTCAATCGCATGTCTCCGGACTCGAATCAAAACAGGCGGAATTGAGGGTTCAGGCATCGCAAATAGGGGAGGACGAATTAGAAAAAAAGGAAGCCCTCTTCGAATCCATTGATTCGGTCAATGTGAGCATCAATGAGGCTTTGGAAGTAGTGCTCGAAGAAGTGATGGCAGAGGCCTTTGCTCTCGTCAAGGAAACTTCAAGAAGACTTTCAGAAAATGGTCAACTTCGCGTTACGGCTCACCAATGGGATCGGGATGTGGCGGCCAAGAGAGGTGGAGTAACCATTGAAGGAGACGAAGCGGTTTGGTCGAATAAGTGGATGGCAGCGGGGTCTGAGGTGGAGTGGAGCATGGTGCACTATGACGTCCAATTGGTCGGAGGCACAGCGCTGCACCGAGGAAAGGTGGCGGAGATGCAAACAGGGGAAGGAAAAACTTTGGTGGCGACCTTGCCCATGTTTTTGAACGCCCTTACGGGTAAAGGGGTTCATCTTGTCACGGTCAATGACTACCTGGCAAGGCGCGATTCTGAATGGATGGCGCCCTTGTTTGAATTTCATGGATTGCGGGTGGATTGCATCGACAAGCACCAACCCAATAGTGAATCGCGGCGTGAGGCTTATCGAGCGGATATCACTTACGGTACGAACAACGAGTTTGGATTCGATTACTTGCGCGATAACATGGCCCAGCGTCCCGAGCAATTGGTGCAGCGCAAGCATCACTATGCCATCGTCGACGAGGTGGATTCGGTTCTCATCGATGAGGCGCGAACGCCGCTGATCATCAGTGGACCAACCCCCAAAGGAGACCAACAGGAATTCGCTGAGCTGAAGCCCAAAGTCGTTCAGCTGGTGACCGCGCAGCAAAAGGCGGCGCAACAATTCCTATCAGATGCGAAGCGCTTGCTCCTTGAGGATGGTGCTTCTAAGGACGAGGTGGCAGAAGGAGGATTGGCCTTGTTTCGAGCTTTCCGAGCCCTTCCCAAATCGAAACCGCTCATCAAAATGCTAAGTGGAGAAGGGATGAAGCAGCAACTGCTCAAAACCGAAGGTTTCTACCTCCAGGATAATAAACGAGAAATGCCCAAAGCCGATGCGGAGTTGTACTTCGTCATCGATGAAAAGCAAAACCAGGTGGAACTCACGGAAAAGGGCATTGAATTCCTGACCGCCAACATGGAAGACGAGCACTTTTTTACCATGCCGGACCTGGCAACGGAGCTCGTCAGCATCGACAACGGGGATCAAGACGAAGAGTCAAAGCTCGAAGCAAAGAGTCAGCTCATGGCAGACTACGGTGTCAAAAGCGCTCGAGTCCACACCATGAATCAGCTTCTCAAGTCGTATACATTGTTTGAAAAAGACGTCGACTACGTTGTTATGGACAACAAAGTAAAAATTGTCGACGAACAGACGGGAAGGATCATGGACGGCCGCCGATACTCGGACGGATTGCACCAAGCGATTGAAGCCAAGGAAAACGTGAAAGTCGAAGCTGCCACGCAGACCTATGCCACCGTGACATTGCAGAATTATTTCCGGATGTACCACAAATTAGCGGGCATGACGGGAACGGCCGAAACCGAGGCGGGCGAGTTGTGGGACATCTATAAACTGGATGTGATGGCCATCCCGACCAACCGCCCCATTGCCCGACAGGACAAGGAAGACTTGGTTTACAAAACCAAACGAGAAAAGTACAATGCCATCATCGATGATGTGGTTAAACTTCGTGATGCAGGTCGGCCTATTTTGGTGGGTACGACGACGGTAGAGGTGAGTGAACTGCTTTCTCGGATGTTGGATATCCGTCAAATCAAGCACCAAGTGCTCAATGCCAAGCTCCACCAGCGCGAGGCCGAGATCGTGACGGCAGCTGGAATGCCGGGTACGGTGACCATTGCCACGAATATGGCGGGCCGCGGCACGGACATCAAGTTGACAGAGGAAACAAAGAAGTCGGGAGGACTTGCGATCATCGGCACAGAACGCCACGACAGCCGCCGTGTCGATCGGCAATTGCGTGGAAGAGCAGGCCGGCAGGGAGACCCGGGATCTTCCCAATTTTATGTCTCTTTGGAGGACGATTTGATGCGGCTCTTTTCGTCTGACCGTGTTTCCAAAATGATGGATCGTTTGGGCCACCAAGAAGGGGATGTGATTCAGCATTCCATGATCACGAAGTCCATCGAGCGTGCGCAGAAGAAAGTCGAAGAAAACAACTTCGGAACCCGAAAGCGCCTGTTGGAATACGACGATGTTATGAACGCTCAGCGAGAAGTCATTTACAAGCGACGACGCCACGCGTTGCATGGCGATCGCATCCGAACGGATATTGCTAATATGTTTTTCGAATTGGTGGAAGGGGCCATTTTGGCTTTCCATCCAGAGAAGCAATACGAATCCTTTCGGTTGACACTTTTGAAAGACTTTGGTATGGAACCGACGGTGGACGAGGAAGGCTTTGCCACTAAGAGCCCTGAAACGTTAGCCTACGATACCTACCAAGAAGCCGAGCGCGTATACCGCTCAAAACTGAAGGAGTTGTCTGAACGGGCCCACCCGGTGATCCAGCGTGTGCACGATGATAAATCCAACGATTACAAGCAAATTCTCGTTCCGTTCACGGATGGACGCAAAACCATGCAAGTAGCGACCGACATCGAGCAGAGCGTTGCCTCATCTGGCGTAAGCGTTATGGAGAGTTTGGAGAAATCCGTTGTTCTCGCCATCATCGATCAGTATTGGAAGGAACATCTTCGTGGCATGGATGATTTGCGGTCCAATGTCCAGTTGGCGCGGTTTGAGCAGAAGGATCCCTTGTTGATTTACAAGTTTGAATCCTACGAGCTGTTCAAGGCCATGGTGCAGAAGATGAATGCTGAGGTAGCGGCTTTCTTGATGCGATGCACCATTCCCACAGGGCCGGGGGATCAACAAGTGCAGCAGGCGCCTCAAGCGCGTTCAGCAATGCCCAATAAAATCAGCCTATCCAAGGAAAACATCCAAAACATCCAAGAACAAGCCATGTCGGGCGGACGTCCAGGCGCTGCCGCTCCGGGTGCTCCGCGCCCGAGTGCTCCGCCTCCACCGCGTAAGGTTCAGCCGGTAAGAACAGAGAAAAAGGTACTTCCGAATGAACCGTGCCCATGCGGCTCAGGCAAGAAGTTTAAGAAATGCCATGGCTGACCATGAGGAATTTTGGATTGATCTAGAACAAAGCAAGAGAAGCAGCGTTTTCGGAGCCGCTTTTTCCCGGGACGTTGCAGGCTCTCTGTAGTTCAGGACTGAGCTTTGCATGGAAATATTGGCATGTTTTGGGCGTGTGAAGGCTATCGGGTTCGTGCACCAATAAATGAAACGAGGAGAGTCCTTTTGGTTCATGCTCCTTGATCCAATGCGCCCAACCAGCGAGTCGTGCAGCATCTATTTCATGGCCCTCATACCCGCCAAACCTGACCAAAACATGCGGTGCAGTGACCTGCATGTGGAGGGCGTCTCTCCGTCCAGCGGTGTCGCTGATCACGGCGCCCACTCCCAATTGGGCCAATCGTTCCCAATGCGTGCCATCACCTGTAAACCAATCGGGGTGCCGGAACTCCACAGAGACCGGAAGTTCTTGAGGCCACTTTTCAAGGTACGTCCACATCGCTTCTGCATGCTTTGGGGCGTAATGCGGAGGCAATTGAATAAAGGAGGGCCCAAGCCGATTTCCCAAGGCGAGCAAGCCTTCGATGAAATCATCGGTAGGTCCTTCGCAGTTTTTGAAGCGCCGGAAATGGGTGATGATTTGAGGAAATTTGGGGCAAAATCTAAAATCCTCAGGGGTGCTTGCTGCCCAAGCGGCCATTTTATCCGGGGCGTAAATTCGGTAATGCGTAGCGTTGAACTCGATTGTCCCAAACTGCGCGCCATAGGCCTGAGGGAAAAGACGACGGGGCGTCTTGGCGGGATAGGTGGATCCCACCCATTGCGGGATATTCCAAGTGGTTCCGCCCAATCGCACCGCACACCGTTCTTTTTGTCCAGCTTTGAGTAAAAAAGAGGAGGCGGGGAGCTCAAAGTTGACGAGGCCAAGTCCTTCTATCGATGGGAGTTTACCAAATTGCATTGCGAAAGCAAACTTAGGGATTCCTAAAGTGAAGCAGTGGGATTTTATGCGCCATTGTCCGCGAATTTGCGAGTGAATGTGGAGTTGGGAAAAGGCACTTTGTCCGGAATATTGCGTCGTCTGCAATCGGTGGTTGTTGGATGCATCTACTTGGATATTGGCCTGCGATATTTGCGCATCTGATTGGCCGGATTTGTACCATTCAGAAGGATCTACTTTGATGCGAGAACGCTGCCAAATGGAAGTTGCAATCACAGGATTTCGCCTGCGAAGCCAGCCGAAATTGAAGGGTCAGATAGACGCAATGAAATACGGCGGAGATCGCTTCGCCGCTTTTCGATGGGGGCGTTGGCTTGGTGAGCGTCATGTTTTATCGGAGCTTTATTCGCCTTCCAATGTGGTGTTGGCGCCTGTTCCACTGCATTGGCAAAAAAAAGCAAGGCGAGGCTACAATCAAGCGCATTGGATTGCACGGGGGTTGGCCGCTTCTTGGGGATTAGATGTAACCCCAAACCTATTGGTTCGCACGGGTCATGGAGTGAGTTTAACAGGTCTTACCCGTGCCAAGAGGGAAGCAATGTCAGCGGGTCTTTATGAGGCCCGTCAAGCGCTGGAGTCGCCACGTCACGGCGTAATAATCGTGGACGATGTAATGACTACGGGCTCGACCATCGCGGCTTGTGGTATGGCGCTGGAGAAGTCAGGTCATCGGTGGTTAGGTGCCGCAACGCTTGCATTGGCATGACCCACTTCGCTGACATTCTAGGGTATCTTTGCCCCATGCACAAGGACCTGCAAATCGGAAAAGATGAAACGCGAGAGTCTCATTATGAGGCCTTGAGTCGTCAATGGCCTGCATTATTTTCAGGAGAAACCAACCGAATTGCTAACCTGGCCAATGCGGCAGCAGTCCTGACCTCCACCTTTGGTTGGCATTGGGTCGGATTTTACTTAGTGGATGCTGAGCGAGATGAATTGGTGCTCGGTCCCTTTCAAGGCCCTCTGGCCTGTACGCGGTTGTTTCATGGAAAAGGGGTGTGCGCGGCCGCATGGGACACAAAACTTACACAGGTGGTGGGCGACGTTGAGGCATTCCCTGGACATGTGGTCTGCAGTTCCATGACAAAATCTGAGTTGGTTCTTCCCATTCTCGTTAATGATGAGGTAGTGGCTGTTCTAGATATCGACTCGGATCGACCGAATGATTTCACGGAATTGGATGCCGCAAGCCTTGGACCATTGATTGACTGCTTATCTGAAAACTGGAAGGCATGGAAGTGAAGCGAATTCGGTGCCAGATGCTGCTTTGCTGGGCGGTAGTTGGGCTTTGGAGTTGTGCTCAAATTTCGGCTCCAACGGGGGGGGCCAAAGACGAAACGCCTCCTCAGGTCCTCCTTTTTGAACCGGCGAATGGACAAGTTAACAGCCGTCCGGACCAGTTGTCTATGGAGTTTGACGAGTACGTTGTCGTTCGGAATGTTCAGAAACAATTGATCATTTCACCGCCCATTGCATCAACGCCAGCATGGCGAGTACGAGGAAAGGTGGTCGAATGGACGCTGGACCCATCGGAATTTGAGGAGGATCGGACGTATATTTTTTCATTCGGGACATCCATCGTTGATTTGCATGAGTCCAATCCCGCGACGGATTTAAAATGGGCTTTTTCAACGGGATCTATTTTGGATACCCTGAAAGTTCAGGGGAGAGTCACCGATCAGATGACCGGTCAAGGAAAGAAGGGATTGCGGATTCTTTTATTCCAGGAACCCGTCGAGTGGGATTCAATTTGGGCTGGACAGCGGCCAGATGCCGTCGGAGAATCGAATAGCGAGGGCACATTTGCCATCCCGTATTTGGCTGACCGTTCATTCGTTGGTTTCGCATTGGAGGATGTCAATAGCAATTATGTGTGGGATCCTGGGGAATATATTGCGTTGGATTCGACGCCTTTTCGACCAGGAATGTTGGAATTGGCCTGGTTAGGAGCCGAGACTGAAAAAGCAGGATTGCGCCCCACAATAGGCTCATGCCGAGCGGATACTACGGGCATGATTCGTACCCTGGCCTCTGCATCAAAGGCCGAAACCGAAGCTGAAGATTGGGAAGTGATTGGGTCGGATAAGGAGCGGATTCACTGGGAGCGAGAAGGTGACAGCGTATTCATTTGGATGAATGTGAAGCCTGAAATGGACTGGCAGGAAACTCGCTTGGTCTGGTCTGGACTTGATTTTTCGGATACAGCCCGTATTCGCTTGAATAATAGAGTTGCAGGTCTAGAAAACTGGAACGCAACGATCCAGCCGCGGGGCGCCGGGAGGTCCCGATCGGAGCGCGTTTGGCGCTTTCAAAGAGGCCTCCACGTTGTTGATTCAACAAAATTTCGTTTGCTGGCAGACTCAGTGGAGTGTCCGATTGAATTTATCCGTGCTTCTTCCGCGGCCAAAACGACCCGTGAATTGCACGTGGGTATCTTGGAAGAGGATGGAGTGGATTATCATTTGGAGGTTTTCCCGGGAGGACTCAGAAACCGGGCTGGAGGAGAGTTGCGGGATACGTTGGTTTATGAGTGGAAGACCCACCCTGCTGAATACTACGGCGAGCTAGTGGTCAAATTGACAGATTTACCGGGAGTCGGCTGGTTGAGATTAGACGACGAACGGGTTTGGGTTTCGTCCGATTCAGCAGTGAGATTTGAAAGATTGGAACCGAAAAATGTCACCCTTGGTTTTGAATGGGATATGAACGGGGACTCGATTTGGCAATCGGTGGAACCGGAGGCTTTGCAATCTGCCGAGCCGTATTTTTTTCCTAAAAGCCAACCGAAAGTCAGATCGAATTGGATCATCGAGTGGGATTGGGAGTTCCAATCAGAGATGAAAGTGGAGGGTGAAGAGTCGGAGAAATGAGGCAATAAGGGGCCGTTGTGTGCGTTTTTATTTGCAGCGCATCCACAATGGGTTGCGCGAGAAACGTGAACAGATATATTCTTCGACACCGACGTCCAGAATTACGAATGCGAAATGCGAGTGGTGGTTTTGAGGGATGCCATGCAGAAAACCACCAACCATGAATAGGCTATTCACCCTGATGTTCCTTTTGCCTCATTTGGGGTCTTTTTCACAAGCCACGAATTTGGAAAGGTTATTCATCGAACGCGTCAATATTCTTCGCGACAGCGTTCAGAGTCCTCCGCTTGTCAACATGGAAGAATACCGGATGGTTTCCTATAATCACGCGAATTACATCATAAGGAACAACGATGTTTCTCACACCCAAAAGAACACAAGGTTTCCTTCTCATTTAGATCGTTGTGAATGGTTTGGAGGAGGCGACATCTCCTGTAATGCTGAAATCGTGACTTGGAATACCGTGGAACAACACAATGATACGGTTGTTGTTGACCTATTAATTGAGAGCTTTATGTCTTCTAAACCCCACAGATATTTTCTTCTGAGTTACTTGAATAGGAGCTGCACTGTTGGGATTTATCATTCACTTAGGCAGAATGCCTGTGTGGTTAATTTCGCCAATGCTCATGCTGGAAATAAGTACGAAAAGTATAATTGGTGGACTTTGGATGCGACTGAGGAGGAGAGTGAATTAATGAGAACAGCAACGGAACGGTTTGAAGCGTTTTATATCCGTTATTATGATGTGCAAGAGGAGTAGAAAATACAAGAAGTTGAAGTCATGGTCTGATGCGACTGGAATGAAGGAGTGCTCTATGAATCATGAAGAGACTTGGGAGCGACAATCAACTGAGCCGTATTTTTGACCTGAAAATCAACAGAAAGTGGATCCAAAAGAGAAACTTGAACAAGAATGTGCATTGAAAACGGAAGTGAATACTGTAGCATGAAGCATAAGCTGATCTTACCCCTCGTGCGCGGGGTCTGTCTCTTGCTCGTGATGGTTGGCATTGTAGACAACGTGATTGGACAGGGATCCCCCTACATCGCTACGTCGCAAAATTACTTTTGCGCAGGCTCTGCGAATGAGGTATCCATGTACTGCAATGTATTGGCTTTTGATCCGGGAACGAATGTTGCGGATTGGGAGTTTTCTTGGAGCCCATCTTCCGAGGTCAGCGACCCGACAGCCCAGTCTGTGACTGTGGCACCGGCCAACACAACCGTTTATTCCGCAGTTATGACAGCTCCGGATGGTACCGTGTATAACGACGAAATTACCATCACCGTTTACCCGGAATTTTCGGTATTGACGTCCGATGTCAGTGGCTGTTCAACGATTGGATTGAATTTGACAGCGGATGTTGATGTGAGCAATGCCATGGACTGGTTGTGGGAGCCGGCCTTTGGCCTGAGCAATGCCAGCATACAGAATCCTCAACTGTTTGAAGAATTGACTCAACTTTATACGGTTACAGCCACTATTTCGGGGCTTGGAGGAGCCTCCTGTTCAAATTCGGCAGAGGTTCAAGTCACTTCGATTTTTCCTGAGTTGGAATTGGGTCCGAATGTCGTGGCCTGTTCTGAAGAGACGGTGATCATTGATCCTGGATTGCCCCTGAATTACACGTATGAATGGACCACGGCAGGGGAGGTGCTGCCTGTGTTAGAAGTAACAAATTCAGGGACCTTTGGGGTCACAGTGACCTCACCGGAGGGATGCGAAAATTCGGATGCCGTTACGGTGACCTTTACCGATGGTCCAATTTTGAATTTGCCCGATTCAGCTACCGGATGCGCGGATGCTGGCTTGACATTGGATGCCACCCCTTCAGACTTGATGACAGGCCCATTCGGTTACCTGTGGTCCAATGGGTCCAATTCACCGGACGCCACATTCTTTGAATCCACGATGGCGTTGGTTCAAGTCACCGACGCAGGAGGATGCACATCTTCGGAATCAATTTGGCTCGAGGTGCTGCCCAGTCCATCTTTCGTGTTTCCTGAAGACACAGCTTTGTGTTTTGAAGATTATCCAGAAGCGACGTATCAACTCGATGTGCCGGCTGGCTATGCGAGTTATCAATGGCTGAACGGTTCAAGCCTCAATACCTTTGAACTAGAAGGTCCGGGTTTTTACAGTGTGGTGGTGACCAATGACATTGGGTGTAGCTCAGAACGTTACGTTTCCGTGGTCGATTTCTGCTCTGAACCATTTCTTTTTGTGCCTTCCGCTTTTACGCCAGATGGTGATGGTTTAAATGAGGTGCTGCGCATTGAAGGCCGCAACGTAATCCAATTGGATTTCAAGCTCTACAGCCGCTGGGGAAACCTCGTTTGGGAGGCGGATTCCATCGGAGATTACTGGCATGGACAAGGCCCAGAACGCACGCACTATGTTCAGGATGAGCTGTATATATGGCAAGCCAAGTACCGACATTTTACCGATCCTGAAGGTCAATTAAGCCCCTGGCTTCAGTCCAAAGGATCCGTTCGGATCATCCGTTGATTCAAGAGTTGATCTCGAGGAATCGCTTTACACCGGTTAAGGTTCCAAAAACGACGAGGGTGTCTGTATCTTGAATGACCATGTCAGATTTGGGAACACCGATGATGTGTTCTTGCTCCATTTCATCTTCTTTTTCAGCTGCGAATTTTCGACGAATCGTAATCAGCCGCAGTTCGTATCGTTCCGTCAGGTCAATGCTGCTTAACGTTCGTCCGATGCATTTTTCCGGAGCATGGATTTCGGCGATTTCATAATCATCGGGCAATTCCAAGAAACCACCAATATTCGGGTGAATCAGCCGTTCGGATACGATACTGGCAACCTCGCTTTCAGGCGTTAAGATTTCCTTGATGCCCAAACTCGTCAGGATGCGCTGTTGATGCTCTCCATTTGATCGGACAATGACACGGGGCACACCCAAGTCCAACAAGTTGATGGACGTCAAAACGGTTGCCTCAAAATTCTCGCCGATTGTTACGATGGCCGCATCCATTGCCTGTACGTTCTGCGTTTGCAGTGCCCGAATGTCAGTCGAGTCTAGGGTCACCGCGAGTGCGACATCATCTTTGAGCCCTTCTGAACGAACGGGATTGGAGTCGAAGGTGAATACTTCCGCTCCTTTTGAGGCGAGGGAGAGAGCGATTTGTTTGCCGTAGCGGCCGATGCCAAATACAGCGAATCGAGAAGATTTTCGCATGGTGATTAAGCGTTCAGTGGAGCTTTTGCAGTGGACAATTTTAAGACGTTTACGAAGCGCGCGATGTCTTCAAAGGTATTGTACATCGGAACAGGAGCCATGCGAATAACATTGGGTTCCCGCCAATCAACTACGACCCCTGCGTCGGTGAGACGTTCAAACAACTGCTTTCCAAAGCCGTGTGCAACCAATGACAACTGACACCCTCTGCGGGCGGGATCTTGCGGTGTAATGATTTCAAGATGGACATCATTCGCCTTTGCGACCGCTTGAATGCCAGCCTCCAAGTAGGCCG
>Ga0209631_10002163_pt1 | contig 23951 bp, 19 predicted proteins | sample COG_08_FD_184752 | JGI IMG/M metagenome (GOLD analysis project Ga0209631, IMG submission 184752) | Pelagic Microbial community sample from North Sea - COGITO 998_met_08 (SPAdes) (version 2) | ecosystem: Environmental > Aquatic > Marine > Neritic zone/Coastal water | place: Helgoland, sampling... | reverse complement strand
AGCTACCATAATCATGGGAACTGGTTAACAATTGAGGAAAATCTAGATACTTTTATTAGAAAACACACTAAACATAATAAACATAATAAACATAATAAATTCGTAATCCTTTCAGGAGGTTTGTATACTTCTGAGATTACGAAACCGTTTAGTACAAATAAACGTAATCACCCGGCGGAATCTTTTTTGGATATTACGAAACCGTTTAGTACAAATAAAAGTAATCACCCTGAAACACCAACAAATATACCATCCTCGTTTTTTAAATATATTGGGTTTTCTAGCAAAACATTGAAAAATAAGTTTATAAACATCCCCGATGTGGCTGGAATTGTTAATCATCCAGATTATCAGTATGCTAATGCTAATCAATATTATCCACCATTCCTTGTACCACGGCACAGTAGTGATAACCCATGGGCAAGTTGGGGATGGATATTTATGAAGTTCCCACATAGCACATACAATCCAGAGAGGTATATTTTTGTCGATGAAAACCACACGAGACACACGACAACAGAACACCACCACCCAAAGCTCATCATCCAAAAACATCAGGAAGAGCGTGAAAAGGCCATGTTGGAGTGCATCGAGAAGAGCAACACGCATCTAACTGCTGAAGAACGTAGAAAAGCCACCTTGGAGTGCAGTACTAACACGAAACCCGATACATTGTTTTTGAAAAAAACAAACACCAGTGAACCCTACGAAACGTTTACATCTGAATCATTCTATAACTTTAAGAATAGCAATAGTCCTTTTGAAATCTGTTATTATCCGACAAAACCAAAATCCGAACCCAAACAAAACATCCCCTCCGCATGGGGAAATATCACCGGTGGTACCCAAAAGTTAAGGAGAAGGAGAAAAAAGAACACAAAACGTCATCAAAAAGAGAGTGATTGAAGTTTTTCAGCAAACTCGCTCGCCGGCACTGGTATTGCGAGCTCCTCCGCGTTAGTACTAGGGCCTGCAGGCCCTAGTACTAACTCGCGCGCTTTAAAATACTCTTTTTGAATTCTTTCGGGTGATGGGGGTTGGTTCACCGACTTCACCAGCTTCCCGGGTGGTGAGCCTAATATTTGCTGGAATATACTTCTCCACATGCTTACGTTTTCTGTAACACAGTTGGTAAGTGTCACCAAATAAAACTCCAACTGATGATTCGTAATTCTCAATTTTTCGGATTCTTTCATCAACTTAGTTTTCCATTGATTCAATTCAGTTAAAAAATTCTTTTCATCAGTAGTAGTAATAGTATGACATAGCCAGTTAATTATTTGTTCATTATATGTTTTTGTTTCCTGCACAGGCTCCCCCCGCGCGTAACCCATATAATAGCGCAACGCGTCCTCTGACGGGGTACCCCCATACTCTGGATGACGAGTTTGACGACGAGTACGATTGGAATAGTTATGACGTTTGGAAATATATTTTATTTTTTTTGTAGAATTTTGCTGAGACATAAACAGTTTTATTATTATATAATATTTTTTAACACTGTTTGATTAAGAGTTACATATTTTTCTACAATATATATTTGGTGATAATAGTTTATAAAACCCGAGTTTTATCTTTCCGTTTACTTGACCGACGCCACGATGTTCATGTTCATGTTCACTCGCCGTTACTTCGACTCTTTTAGTCTATCATAAAAATGAATCACATAAGTTGGAGCCGCAGTGAATAGGATGGAATAATACCCTAAATCAATAAAATAATAGATAGATATTGTGCATCTAAACAATCGTAATATTATCATCCTTTATTCGTATTCGTAACATAGTATATGGTACATTCATTTCCTTATTGTGTTGAGTAGGAATTATAACCGTTCCTTTACCCTCCGTATCGTTTTTATTTATTAAAATACCCTTATAAAGTACATTTTTAGAAGTAAATTCAACTCTATCATTTATTTTAAATAAATTAGAAATAGATTCAGTGGTTGAAATCGGTGGAACAACAAAATCTTGTTTGTCGGTTTCTAAATGAAGTTGTTTTGCATGTTTTATTTGTTTTTCAGTATTTTCATCTACAAATAAATTATGTGTAAATTCAGTATGTCCAAATGTATTATTAAGAATGCTCATAAATACTCTACCATGTCCGGTTGACGGTTGTACTTTTCCTGACCAAACACCTTCACCATTCCGATTTGTACTTTCTTTATCACATAAGCATCGAATGAATGCATGAACTAACTCATGTTCAAATGTTAATTGAAGACATTCTAATGTATTATAACATTTAACGGCTCCCTGTGAAACCCCATTTTCGAATGAAACGTGTTTCATTGCTTTTCGAAACACTTTTGGTGACAGATCAATCTGAATCGTATGGCATCCTCCGGTACGACATGTTGTTCTCATAAACCCAGCGGTTGTTACACAACGATTATTCCAACATATATCAAATTGACATTGATTCTCTGCACATAATCGAAGTAACATTTGTGAAAAAAACAATTGATCATATTCATGTAACATATGAATCATTATATCTGTCGTAAGTACTTTTTCAAAATTAGTAGGCATCGGTTCTACACCATTTAATTTATGGATAATAGATTGATGAATGGCTTTACGCCGCCGCTGTTGTTCAGATAAAGAAATTTGTCGATGTGCTAATATATTACATACATTTCCTAAATGAATTTGTAACGTATGTGGTACGATGGTCGGTTGTGCCGACTCGATTTGAGGCTGAGAAGAAACCTGAAATGGGAGGGGGTGATGTACGGGTGCAAGTACAACTGTTTTTTTTAAAGAGTTAATTGTTTTATTGGTCGGTAACATAATCGGAACACCTTTTGATTTTAATGAACGATGTAATTCGCAGAATCCATAATTTTTAGGTAGAGCTAAGCGATCACAATGTTTGTTTTTACAATTTTTATTAGCACCTGTATCATACCCAGCTATCGGAGCATTTCGGCGTTTTTCAGCATCAGACTGAGAGTTTGAATTCATTATATTGTTATAAAATAAAATAATCATAAAGAATGAAAAAAATTATATTAGGAATTAAACACAAATTATACAACTTTATATTTTACATTCTAAGTTTATAATATTTCAATATTACAATCAATTATTCAATTATCAATTTACACACCTGTAATAATAGAACAAACGAAGGAGATGTATTCGAAACAAAAGAATTATAAATAACCGCACATATATAAAAATATGTCAGATAAATAATATGTTTCAAACCGTATAAAAATATGGTTTGTATTAATTAACTAAATGATATATGAAACAAATTTTAAAACAAACTCAACACTCACAATCTAGACGATGTATAAATTGTGGAAAACATGGCCATATATATAAATCATGTCCTCATCCGTTAATCAGTTATGGAATTATTCTATTTCGTGTATTACCATGTAAATCTGTAGAATATCTAATGATTTGTAGACGGCATACATTCGGATATGTAGAGTTTGTGCGCTGCACATTTAATATTTTCGATAAAGATTATATCGAACAATTAATATCTGAAATGACAGTTGCGGAACGTGTTAGCATTCAAACAGAACCCTATATTAAATTATGGAATAGTCTATGGCTTATTCAGAAAGATACTGAGTATCGATATCAAAAAGATTATGCACGGGCACATTCACAATTTAATGAATTATGTAATTTTTCATTTGTTAAATCTATTTTGTTAACATATGAACATTATGCAAAATGGGAATGTCCGGAATGGGGTTTTCCGAAAGGGAAACGGAATAAGCATGAGACCGGGTTGGTATGTGCGAAACGTGAAATGACAGAAGAAACAAATATACGAGAACAAAGTTATCGTGTTTTAAGAGATTTTAATATGGTAAGTGAGTGTTTTAAAGGTTCTGATAATTTAATCTATCAACATAATTATTATATTGCACAAACATTTGATACGAATTTATCTGGATGGATAGATGATAAAAATATAATGCAATTAAGAGAGGTTAGTAATCTAAAATGGTTAACATTTGAAGATTGTATGCATAATATTCGTCCATATAATCTTGCAAAAAAAGAATTATTAACAAAAATAAATAATTCTATTAATGTGTATATTAATAAACAATATACATTACAACAAAAATTTGGAACAACAAATTCAACTCGTAAATTTTTTTCAAATTTTGCGATTCATATAAATACTTCAAACCATCCCCATATTAAAATTATTGATTTTTTACAAACACAAAAAGAAATTGCGATTCGAAAAGCATACCAAGCGGCTAAACATGCTGCACTGGACGCCCAAACATATATAAACGAAATCGAAGGTTTACTTCCAAAAAGTGATGACGACAAAAATTCCGTCAGATCAGATTCTATTTCATAAAGTTCGAATATGGCTTGTAATACATGATATACGTTTTATAATTTATTATATCATTTATCTTTGTCATAACTGAAATTAGTGTAAAAAAACAATATCGTACTATAACACACGAACGGAGGCGGCCTCGGCGGCGGAGCAGGTGCCTTCTTAGCTATCCTCCTCCTCCGACTCACTGCTGCTGCTGCTTGAATCACTGAACTGCTCTGCGACATTATCTTTATCTGAAATATCAAAATCACTCAGCTTGATGCCCTGCTGAATGTCGTCCGTCTCGTTCCCATTTATAACGTGATACAATTTGATAAGGAATTTAAACAACGACATTATGTTTGCTTTTTCGTCCGGTGTCGCAAACGTAGCAGGATTAAATGTGAAACTCATTTGTTTAAAGAAGAATAAATTAAGAACTTTCATGTTGTATAAGTAATCTTCAAACGCGGCATTGATGGTGCCATAAGACAGTGTATTCAACGCTAAATCGAGCAAACCGGCGTGATACAGGCAAACGTCGGTTGAGATTCTGAAAAGGTAACATTTCTTAATAAATTCAAAACAATCTTCCGCGGAGTATCCGATCGTTTGAATGTATTCACTATATTTGATCAACGAGTGTTTGTGATTTGTATCGCCACAAATTAAGTGGGGTGATGTTTGAATTGTTAGATTAATTACATTCGAAATCAGCACTTCAAAATCCGTGTAACCATTCTGATGCAGGAGGGTCAGCTTTTCAATAATTCCGTCAATGGTACCGTACGTCGCGGGCAACTGAAACGACGAAGCAAGCCACTCATTTTGGGTGGCTTCGATCGTCTTATATTGGGCGTTCAGTTGAGTTTTGAAAAGTCCGTGCAGTATCGTTATGAATTTGTTCGTCGTTTTCATAATACTATCTTTAATCTGATTTAAAGAATCAAAGACGGTGTCATCTGTGATCTTCATGTCCAACGAGGCAAATTGGGTATTCAAATTGGTTTGAAGCTTGTCATTCACAAACCGACTCAGCATGTCATGCGACCCCAGCATACATTTGGGGCTGTACAGGTGAAACATCTTCGCCGACAATGCTCCATATTTAATATATTCGTCCGAGATATGTTCCGGATATTTGTCAGAATATTGCGGAATCTTTTCAACTGCCAACTTGATATTACTTGAAATGATTTCATACTGTCGTTTGTAATCAATGGTGTTCATCAAATAAGTTTGAAATCCGGCAAATCCGCACATCTTGAAGCGGTCACCAACCTCGGTATCTGCCAAGAATTCTTTAATCTTTTTGTTTTTCTTGTCAGCACTCCACTTACTCCACTTGTGTTTTCCGAATTCGTTCAGTCCAAATTTATTAATTAGTTTTGGGTCTAATTCAACGTCTGGATTTTTAAGATACATCCTATAAATGAATGAATCTTCGGCGGACATCTTCAAAATGTTATACTCAATATTTGGAATGATGACAAGCCGAGTACTGACTTCATTCTGGATTTGTTCGAACATTTCGGTATATTCTTCATCGTCAAATTCGAGGATTCCACTGGCTTCATTCTCTCGAAGGTCGTCGCACTTGTTTGCGATTATACACACGTTAACCGTCTTCTCAGTGTTCTTTTGGGCATTCTTAATAATATTATCTAGGATTTTAATGCTTGCGGAAGTATTAAATGCTTCTTGGATATCAACCACAACGAAAATGATATCAAACTCGCTGAACGACTTATCAATGTAATTATAATACATAGTTTCAGTTGTTGAGTCGTTCAGGCCCGGAATATCATACATGTCAAGGTGAATTTCGTTACTTGGGAATTCTATAATATCATACAAGGGGGGAATGGTGTGGTAGACTGGGGTGCAATTTTCAGTTGTTAAACGAATCTTTCCACTAATAATATCTTCATTCATTTTCGTATTTTGTTTCAGAATGTCAGCCACGTTATACGACATGTCGTCCGCCGTCGAACCCTCCAAGTAGACTTGCGGGAGCATTGTCGTTCTCTTCATCTTGGTGTCCGATAGTTTATTAACGAGAATGGCGTTCACGAGGGTACTTTTACCAGCGGAAACACAGCCGAGGATAACCCCCTTTACACTGATACGGGGCAACTCAATCTTATTTACACTAATTAGCTCATTTAATGTCGAGAGCATCAATGCAGGATGGTCAATAACGACGGGAGATACCTTCTTATTCGACTTTGTCTGTGCAAACGATGATGATGAGGATGATGATGAGGATGATGATGTCTTCTTGCTCTTCTTCTTACCCCTCGGCATCGTTGATTGAATTGATTGAATGAATGAATGACTCTCACACTTCTTCACACATTCTTTATTCGTCTGTATATCCTGTCCCCCCCAAAAAAATAGTATACTATATCGGTTGGTTATATATTGTAAAATAATAAAAATAATAAAAATAATAACACCACTCTCAACAGTATATACTTTTTGTAGATACCCTCATGCTATCAAACATTATTGAAACCTGCGCCAGAGATGTTGATAACTATACATTGCAGTTGTCGTATTATGAATTTCAAGCAAGTAAGTTTATTGAAATCAAAGTATTCGAATATGAATTACTTTCCGTATTCAAGCTTGTTGTTAATGAAATGTTTATAAATCAATATAAACCAGCTATTTCAAATGTAAAACAATTCTATGAACGATTAAAAGGAGAAGAGATTGCGCTTAAAGGGAGTGTGTTTGAGCCAGCCTTTCTGACGGTTTTATGCAGCGACACAATCGTACTAAAATTGGCGAAAGACGTGCTGTCCCCCGATGAAACAAAAGAGATTCAAATTATAAATTTAACGAAACGAGTTGAGATGTTAACGACTAAGATTGACTCTCACTCTGGTGACGATTTAAGTGCTGAGATTAAACAAATCGAGCAGATACACCGATTAGAAAAACTGCAAGAAATCGAATTCAAATCATTTTATATTACAAAATTATCAACCAAAATAGATCTATCGATTATAGAACGACCGGTACCAACCCGCTTACCCGCTTTTAGTATTATTGAGCATAGTTATCTGATACGGGAATTGAGTTGTCATGGTCTAAAGCATATAACAGCCCTCGACCAACTAAAATATTTACCGAATTTAGTGACGTTAGGTATGGGACATTGTACTGGAGTAACGGATATTACACCCTTAAAAGATTTATCGAAATTAGAGATTTTACGTATGGCTCATTGTACTGGAGTAACGGATATTACACCCTTAAAATATTTATCGAATTTAGTGGGATTACGTATGGAACATTGTACTGGAGTAACGGATATTACATCCTTAAAATATTTATCGAAATTAGAGATTTTAGATATGAATCAGTGTACTGGAATAACTGATATTACAGCCTTAAAAGATTTATCGAATTTCGATTCTTTATTCTAAAGTGTATTCTAAAGTGTATTCATTATGTATGTATGTATGTATTCGATTTTCGGTATTCCCCCAAAAAAGAACTTTTTATAAAAATCAAAGCGGGGGAGGTGGTCAGCCTCGTCAGATATAAAATAGAGAATGGAACTTGATTATGTCCTAAAGCCCTATTCGGAGATTGCATGTCATTTTGATAAAACAAGAAGCTATTTGTGGAAAGCGATCACATTGTTTATTGAGTCCAAAGAAGACACGGCCTTCTTACTCGATGCGGGCTGTGGGAATGGTAAAAATATTATGATTAAATCCAAACGCAATTGTATTGGATTTGATTTCTGTAATTCAAACAATCAGATCTGTTATGCGAAAGGGCTCGAAGTCTCGTCAATCAATCTCAAGCAGTTGTCACTGTTGTAAGACATCCGTAATGCTGGTTGTAATTTTTGCGCACACAACTCAAATTAAAAAAATAAATAATAATAAACACAATCCAAAAACAATGTTTATAGGTAAAGATTATTTACATATGCACCATGCATGTATTCGAGAAAAAATGGGAAGATATGGTTTTAATTCACAGGGGTTTGATGAGATACATAAACAATATGGAGACTTATTTACAGTTGCAACAATAATTGAATGTAAATTAAGAAAAAAAATTAATGAATCAACTGTTTTTCTAAAAACAGAAATTAACGATATTATAAAACCTTTAAACGATATGGAAAAGAAGTTTAGAATTTAGAAAGAAGGTCGCTCTATCTTCTCTTTTGAAATTTTGAAAAAAAATATATTAAAAAATCAAATCATTTTATAATGTAATGCAACATGTTATATACAATATAGATATAATAAAGAAGAATACATTTCATGTTTTATCTAAACAACATATATCATGTAATGTATGGAGACGAGAAATATTATTTCATGGTAAGCCATTCGTAATACAAACACCATGGTTATGTCCAAAAATAAGTGAGGACAACCATTTGAAATATATTGATGCATTTTTGTCACAAGAACCAAACTTAAAAGAAACGGAATGGTTTCAATATATCTTACAAATTAACAATCGTTTTAAAAAATGGATAGAATTAACAGATTTTGTTGGAGAATGGTTCGCTATAACAAATAAAAAAACCACTCAAATACGGTTACCATTTCCAAATTTTATGGAGTGGTATGATGGATTACAGAATCGATCGGATTCTACACATATAGGATTAACACCCATTTCTTCAAATACAAAAATAAGATTTATTTTACATTTATCTTATGTATGGTATAATACATCAGATCAGACGAGTGGATTACAGTGGAATATATTACAAGGTCAACATTGTTCTGTAAATCCGCCGAATACATGTATGTTTAATACACAGAAACCAATCAATACAAATGAGAATATAAAACCAGCTTCAAAATCTGGGTCAGATACCCGTACATCCCATCCAATTTATGGAACATATTTTAAAATGATTGGAATGGGAATACCAATTCCGGCTGTAAAACAAAAAATGACGATGATTGGTTTAGATAGTTCTATATTAGATTTACCTCCAAATGCGCCATTACCTTCTGAAGATAACTCAAAATCAAAACAACAAATGATAAAAGAAGTTAAACTAAAAAAAACAAATATTAATAACAAAAAGAAAGTAGTAAAAACAACATCAGGACATGGTATTTCTTTATCAGATATTGTATGTGGATTAAAATCATTACGTAAAACATTTATAGGAAGAAGTAAAGATACAACTTCCGGCAGCGCAAATCAACTCACAACGGGGACATTACGTCCGAATAATACGTCAAAAATGCAACAAAATACGTTACTACTTGATTTATTTAAGCAACAATTTGAAAAGTAAATAATAGCTACCCCCCACGTGAGAAAATCATTTCCATCTATCTATTCGCTTTCTTCCCCACTCGCCAGGTCGACGGTGCTGCTACGGTGCGGGGAGGGGCGGTGCTGGACGGTGTACTTCCTCCTATATAACTACATAAATAAAGAAGTGGATATCTTTTTTGTTCGTTACGGCCACCACACCATCATACTAAATACTAAATACTAATTACTAAATACTAAATAATAAATATAAATAATAAAAAACGTACGCTTACATCCGGACGTGGGCTCGCCTTGCGAAACGCAAGCAAGCCATCGCCTTCATGGCATTGGAGACCGAACACACCGCCCACCCACCACAAAAGAAGGAAAAAACGTGGCGATGGCCAAGGCAGTCGCGTGGCGGGGGTGGTCGCAAGGAGGTATACCGACGACCGAACGAACGACGGTTCGTTAAATACGACGTCTAAATGCAACAAAATATATTACAACCATTATTCTGAAGATTTTAAAACATACAGTTTGATTCTAAATAAATATATTCGTTGAAATTATTAAATTTTAGTTGACATAAAACATGTTCAAATTTAATCTCCCTATTATTTATATTATATTAATATTTTTATTTATTATTTGGAAAAATGGTTTGAAACCATCGGTTTGTCGGTTTTTGTCTACCTCGTGTGTCCCCTTGCCCAATACTCCTTTTGACCACCCGTATGTGCCTTCTCCTGGAGGGTGGCATTCGTTCCCACGGGCGACGACAGTCTCACTCCCCGGGGCCATTTCTCCTGCCGGGTGGTGCAACCTTGCCACCTCTTCTTCTCCCATTGGGAGTTGTTTCTTTTGAAGACGGAATCTACCTCTAACCCATACTCGGTACAAATAGACTTTGCGTATACCGTGTCTAACTGCCGTTGCTGAAAGAATTTTGAGAATGTACGACACGTCACCTCGTTCGCCTTCACTCCGGCCACTCGCATATCCTCCAGGACTTTGTGAGCACCCTTCAAATCGGCCTTCTTCACATACAGATTAAGCAGTGTGTTGTACGTCATCACATTCGCCGTTACCCCGGCCACCCACATATCTTCCTCTATGACGCGTTGAGCACCCTTCAAATCTTCCTTCTTCACGTACAGATTAATCAGCGAGTTGTACGTCATCACGTTTGCCTTCACCCCGAGCACTCGCATTGTCTCCAAGACACCGTGGGCACCCTTCAAATCTTCCGTTTTCACGTACAGATTAAGCAGCGAGTTGTACGTCACCACGTTCGCCTTCACACCGGCCACTCGCATATCCTCCATGATTTTGTGGGCACCCTTCAAATCGGCCTTCTTCACATACAGATTAAGCAGTGTGGTGTACGTCATCACATTCGCATTCACGCCTGCCACTTCCATATCCGCAAGGACTTGGAGGGCACCCTTCGAATCGTCCTTCTTCACATACAGATTAAGCAGCGAGGTGTACGTCACCACGGTCGCCGTTACCCCGGCCACCCACATATCTTCCTCTATGACGCGTTGAGCACCCTTCAAATCTTTCTTCTTCACGTACAGATTAAGCATCGAGTTGTACGTCATCACATTTGCCTTCACCTTCGCCCCCATACGGCCAGCTAACACTCCTCCTGCCACTCGCATATCTTCCGTGACTTTGTGGGCACCCTTCAAATCTTCCTTCTTCACATACAAATTAAGCATCGATGTGCATGTCACCACGTCCGCTATCACGCCCGCCGTTCGCATATCCTCCAAGACTTTGTGGGCACCCTTCAAATCTTCCTTCTTCACATACAGATGAAGCATCGAGTTGTACGTCACCACGTCCGCTGTCACGCCCGCCGTTCGCATATCCTCTAAGACTTTGTGGGCACCCTTCAAATCTTCCTTCTTCACGTGCAGATGAAGCAACGAGTTGTACGTCACCACGTCCGCTGTCACACCCTCCGTTCGCATATCCTCCAAGACTTTGTGGGCACCCTTCAAATCGTCCTTCTTCACGTGCAGATGAAACAACGAGTTGTACGTCACCACGTCCGTTGTCACGTCTGTCTCTCGCATAACATCCGACGGAACTTGGATCAGCGGCATTGAAGGGCTAAACATATTTATTCCTTCTGGTGCAGTGTGCCGTGTGTGAGTTGTTTGTAGTTATGACTTTCATTTATTCTTCGCGAAATATCTCGCGAAATGTCTTCTGAAATGTCGTCTGAAATATCTCGCGAAATGTCTTCTTCTTTACTACGAACGATTCAATTCGTACGTTTTTTGGATGATGTTGTATATTTTTTTTGATGATCGTCGACTCTCCTCCCTCGGCTCAATAAAAATATTTTTTAAAAAAATAATTTATGTATAAAATCAACAATTATTAAAATCGTTGATGAGTGTCGAACTCCAATCCCAAAAAATATAGTCGTCAGGCCCTTGTGTACGGCGAGCATGCTACAAACCCAACGGCAGTCTTTGAGTCTATCAATCTGCCTATTGCATACAATTGGAGCTGATATGGCGCATGAATGTTGCAAAAATTTAATTTGAAGCTGTGGCAAGACCCGGGGGAAACCAATCATGTACGTGATATAGATGGACAGCCGTGTACGATACCCTCATTTTTTTTTTCTATATGTTGCATAGTTTGGTATCGATTTAAAACCGTTTTTCTAAATTATTTTAGGTGTACCGCAAGTGTTAGGTAACGATTCGAATACATCTTCATAAATTGTCTTTAAAATCGGATATATTTTTTTTTTTGTAGATTTTTTAAAATTTTTTTTGTGTTTTGTTGGTTTTGTTGGTTTTGTTGGTTTTGTTGGTTTTCCAAATTTTACACGTTTTCCACGTTTTCCACGTTTTCCACGTTTTTTCCCAAATTTTGATATAATATATCCGAACTGCACGATACAAAGTATAACCTCATATATTAAACTCATTTAAATAATGGAATTGTTTCTTTTAAATTGTTTTTAAATCGGATATTTTTTTTTGTAGATTTTTTAAATTTTCCAAGTTTTATCTTAATAATTATATATAATGGAATTGTTTATTTTATATGGTATAATTGCCGCGTTTTTTTGGGGTATTATGGGTGTTGCCGAATCTGTTGCTAGCCAACATAATTTATGGGGTTCTCTTTTTATAAAATATATTATTTATGGTGTTGGCGGACTTATTCTTGTTTTAATATTGAAAGGATATACCCCCCTCAAAACTGAAATAACAACATTTATAAAAGAAAAACCAAAAATAGTAGGATTATTATGTGGATGTGTTGTAGTTGGATTAATGGGTACATATTTTGCATTTAAATCATATGTTGTTTGTAGGGAGTATAAAGGACTTGCAGTTATAATTGCATATTGTGTTCCGGTAATAATAATTACTATTATTTCTTATGTATTTTTAAAAGAACGCTATAATTTATATGCCATTTTAGGTATTCTGATGATTCTTGGTGGAGTATTAATTATTGATTTACTTGGTATTGATAAATAAAAAAAATCGAACAAATTATTTTCGAATCCCCTAAAAAAAAATATTTGTTACGAGGCTGTATATTAGTAGTTTTTTTTGTTATGCCACGTTCAAATAGCAGGCAACAAAAAAGCATTACTAAAAAACAAATTCAGCAACAAATTAAGCAGCACCTCGACGAAGACGATGATAATCAACAGAATTTACGTGTAATTTATAAGCATACAAAAAATACAAAAAGTTTTATCGTACGGTGGGAAGATAAAACCGGGGAAACTCATCAACACTCTGGACATTATACACAACAATGTATTGATTATGTAATTCGAGAAATACAAAAAGATCTACGGAATTCGTAATAATTTAGTTTGCAATCTGGTGTTCTTTTAAGAAAAAAGTAACGAAGTCAACAATATTTACTGTAGCAGGCATAATACAATGCGCAATTTTGAATAACAGATCAGTTTGTTGTTCAGATTCATGTTCTTTATACGGAGCGTGGTCTGTCATTCCATTGGAATCTGTTTCACACATTCTAGTATTTTGTAGTATGTCATTCACATCATTAATAAAAATAAGTATGAATCCTTCATTCTGTAATGCAATAGCTTCATTTACGTAACGTATATCATCTACGATTACACATGAATGCTGTTTACATTTCGTTAAAATACTATTTATCCATACATCAGAATCAATACCTCTCATTGCCGTTCCAATTTTTTGCAATAATTGTCGATCTTTGTGTTCCATTCCAAATAACATCTTTGCAATTTTTTTTACATTATCTCCAACCGCAAATTTGTGAAAGCAAGGATACTGATTTTGAAATTCATTTGCGAGAGTTGTTTTACCGGCTCCCATCTTACCCATTACACCAATTTTTAACTGTTTTTTAATCATATTTCGTAATAATATTTATAAGTGTTTTCTCTATTTAATTATATTTTTTCAATTTTTGGAGCAATTACAGCTTGTAATTGTTTTTTTAACTCCTGTTTTGGATCCGCATCTTGTTTTAATTTTAATTTAATAATCATTTGATTACAATCGTGTAAATTTGGTGCAAAATGCGTAATACATATTAGTTGTTTACAATTTGTACATTGCATTAAACATAATTTCTTCTTGCATTTGCAACATTTTTCCTTTTTCTTTTTAAGAGGTTTGGTTTCATTATTCATTTTTATATAATAAAATAATAAAATAATTTAATTTTAATTTTAAATTTAAGTTTAAATAATTATTTGTTATAACTTTGAATGACGACATTTGAATTTCAAGTTTTGGATTGGTATGTTCATGATACTTTAACACAAAAAGGAGAAGACAATTTTAATGCAAAAACACAAAATGGTGGAACGGGCTATTTAAATCGTAATGTGAATAAACGGTATGAACCATCTGCTCACTTTACAATCGAAACATATGGTATTGATAGCAACGGTAAATCATGTTCTGCAACTATAACCGGTTATCAACCATATTTTTATATCGCATTACCACACCAATTATCACCAACGGAGGTGTCCTTATTTATTGCTAAATTAGTACCTGAAGTGCCAAAAGTTGTGTCAACAATAAATGGAGAAGACGTATATGATAATGATTATGAAAGGGCATCTATTGCGAAATTCAAAGCAAATTCAAATGATAAACAGATCCAAATTAGTTCATGTATTTTACCTGATGTTATGCGAGATGATTTGGTAAAATCAGAATGTAAACAGGTTGACAGTTTTCCATTTTATGGATTTCAATTTGAAAAGATGACCCATTTTTTGAAATTAGTATTCACAAATGAAAAAGCTCGTAAGCGAGCTGCCCGTTCATTTGAAACTGGAATTTTGGTATTGGAAGATATATTTGATAAAAATGTGTTACAACATCCGGAATGTCGTTTTTCATCCGCACCACTTCATACCGTAATGCAATTCAAATTATATGAAAATAATGTAGAACCATTATTACGATTTTTACATGAACGTGATTTGAATGCCTGTGGATTTATTTCAATTCCAAAAAAGGTGTTTCATTCAAACGATACAACCTGTAGTGTATATTCTGGATCATGTCAATGGAATGATGTTTGTCCTGTAAAAGAAGAAAAACAAACCGCGCCTATTATGTTATGTTCATTTGATATTGAAGCAAGTAGTAGTCATGGTGACTTTCCTGTTGCAAATAAAGGATATGATAAATTAACAACTGAGCTATTAGATTATGTGTTTTTGAATTTGTATGATGAAAAACAATCTACACTTACCGTATCTTTAAATGTCAAAACGGATGATGGGAAAGACGAATTAAATGAAATTGATACTATTTTAAAAATGTGTTTTTCTGAAAATAATTCAAAAAATAAAATCTCTCGTATATTTACAATTGATGATCAATGTCCAACAGATGATTGCATTTCAGAAATTGGAAAAGAAGTCGCTTCCATTTTAAATTCGGGTTTTTTTTCTGAATTATATGAAGGGGATACAGTTAAAATATTATTGCCATATAAAAACGATTATGAAAAAGACGAAATTATTGCAATTTCTTCATATGAAGAACGATACATAAAATGGACACAACAATCAAATAAAGCGCCCTCTTTTACTTCAAAAGATAAAGAAGAAAAATTACTTGCAAATTGGGTTCGGAGAATACAACTTCTTTATATTCAAAAAAAACAAACATTAACACATTCTGAAAAAAAATACAAAGCAGAATTAGAACAATTAAATTTTTGGAATTGGGGAAAGCAGCCTATATGTGACATTTGTAACCGAGATCCATGTTGCAGTCAAATGTTAGAAAAATGCAATGATGGTACGTGGAATGCAGTATGTAAATGTGGTCATCAGATTGAAAATTATAATGCAACTTCATTTGAAATCGCGAGTGGAAGTAAACAATTTTGTGAGAAATGTAAGCAAAACGGAGATTTTAATGAATGTGGTAGCAATTCATTGTTTTTTCAGAATAAAACAAATACGTGGATAGCCGAATGTAAAAAAATTCATAAGACGACAAATTATGAGCCAAGTATTTTGGAAATTATGCGTTACAATCAGAAATATTCGAAGACAACCGAAAAAGAAAATAAAATGAAAGATCTTCGTTATAGAAACTCGCCACAATATCAATTAAAAAAGAACGGAGGTACGCGACGTTGGTGGGATACTCGTAATGAAATTGTAAGTGATACAATTGGTATTAAATTAGAACATGCAAATGTTGGTAATTTGCCAACATATTATTCAAATTTATCTAAACCAGAGCAAAAAAAACGAAAGGCAGCTATGCACTCTAAAATAACAGCATTATTTAATACTTGTTTTCCGCCCGTCAGAGGTGATATGGTAATTCAGATTGGGAGTGTTTTTTGGAAATATGGTGAAAAAAAGCCACATAAAAGACATTTATTAACATTAGGAGATATAGATCCCATACCAAATGTGGAAGTTGAAAGTGTTGAAACCGAGCGCGAATTACTTGTAAAATGGAGTCAATTAATTCGAAATATGCAACCAAGTATATTAACCGGATATAATATATTTGGTTTCGATGAAAAATTTATGTGGGAAAGAGCAGATGCATTAGATTGTTTAGAAGATTTTGGTTTTTTAAGCGTATATAATACATATGAGACGACCGATACACATGTTCGTCATAAAACAAGCCCAAAACCAATCAACGATACGGGGTTTGCAGAAGATCCGACAACATGTCGATGTAATTCAAATGGTAAAATGAAGTCTAAACTAATGTTAAAAGAATTAAATTCAGCTGGTTTAGGTGATAACTGTTTATACTTTATGGACATACCTGGTATTGTACAAGTTGATTTGCTAAAATTGGTAATGCGCGATCATAATTTGAGCTCTTATAAATTAGATGATGTTGCATCTACGTTTATCAATGGCAAATTATTAACATATACAATAACGTCTTCTGAAATTATTATTACAACGGATAATGTTTATGGCTTGGCAGTTGGTGATTATATCAAATTACAGAAAACCTCCATTATTGGAGAAGAAGATGTAGGTGACGGAAGTAAATTTGAAATTCGAGATTTGTATGAATATGAAAAAAATCATCGAATCGTTTTGAATACCACAAAACAAATTGAGCTCGAAGAGGGTAGTAATTATAAATGGGGATTAGCAAAAGATGATGTGACACCGAATGATATTTTCAATGCGTGGCGACCGGGGGGTACACCTGCCCAACGCGCTGAGATTGGAAAATACTGTGTACAAGATTCGCAATTGGTAATGCAATTGCTTTTGAAATTACAAGTTCTTGCAAATAATATGGGTATGTCATCCGTATGCTCCGTACCATTGCAATACATTTTTACGCGTGGGCAAGGTATCAAAACATTTTCACTTGTAGTCAGAGAGTGTGCAAAATTGAATACTGTAATACCGTATGTAAGACAACGTTCATTTTTAACAAAATGCAATGACACAAATGTACTTAAGATTGTAATTGACAAAGAGAATATTAAGGTTGAAAAAGAACGAGAACTTCAACAATTTGGAAGCAGTAGTGGAATTATTACCGACGAAGGAGAAAAAGAAGACGAGTCTAATTCGGAGGATCAATTAAAAGATGGATATCAAGGTGCTTTTGTATTGGAACCGACTCCCGGTGTATACATTGATGATGCGATTGCCGTTGTTGATTATTCCTCATTATATCCAAGCTCTATCATTAGTGAAAACCTCTGTCCGTCACAGCATGTCACAAACCCCGATTTTTTAGGAAAAGAAGGTGGTAAACAGCTGATTCAAAAGGGATATAGTTTTAAAGATATTAAATATGATAATTATATTTATGAAAAATGTGGAAAAAGTATTAAAAAAAGAATTAATTCCGAAAATCCAATTACAACATGTAGATTTATTCAGCCTGTAAAACAATCCGATGGAACGATACAAAATGAAGATCGTGGTATTCTTCCACGTATTCTAAGACAAATTTTGGATCAACGAAAACAAACGCGTAAACGCATGAAATCCATTTCGGATCCGTTCCAATATGATGTGCTTGAAGGAAGACAATTAGCATATAAAGTGACTGCAAACTCTGTTTATGGATCACTTGGTGCCCGTACAAGTCAAATTTACTATAAAGATATCGCCGCATCCACGACATCAACCGGTCGACATCTTTTATTACTTGCAAAAGATAAAATAGAAGAAAAATTTGAAGGCTCTGAAATTATTTATGGTGATACAGATAGTGTATTTATTAATTTTCATCCCAAAGCAGACGACGGTACCCCATTAAAAGGAAAGGCGGCCTTGACCAAAACAATTGAGCTTGGTAAAGAAGCGGGGCATCATGTGAATACGTTTTTAGAAGCGCCTCACGATTTAGAATACGAAAAAACATTTTGGCCATTTATCTTATTTTCGAAAAAACGATATGTTGGGAACAAATATGAAATGACCGATGACACATTTAAATTGTCGTATATGGGTATCGTTTTAAAACGAAGAGATAACGCTCCAATTGTAAAATATATGTATGCAGATGTGATCGATACCATTTTGAACAAGCATGATATATCTCTTTCGATGCAAAATTTACATTCTAATCTTACAAAATTGAAACAAGGCGCGTTTCCGCTTGATTATCTTATCATCACGAAAGCATTACGGTCTCATTATGCAACACCAGAAGCCGTCGTCCACAAAGTGCTCGCGGATCGTATGGAAGAGCGAGACCCTGGAAATAAACCACAATCAAATGATCGTATTCCGTTTATTTACATTGATATTGGAGCACGTCAAGTAAAGTTACAAGGAGAACGTGTCGAACATCCTGATTTTATACGTGAAAATAAGCTCGATCCGGATTATGCATTTTATATTGAGAAACAAATTTCAAAACCAATATCACAGATTTATGCGCTTGTATTGGAATCGTTGCCTGGCTATAAGCATATAATGGATCCTGCTTTTTTTGAAAATAAGCGTACAGTGTATCAAAATGATAGATATAAACGAGATGAGGATGGAATTTCAAAAAAGATCGCGGATGATCGTATGAAAGAAGTTTACGATCTTATTTTTAAGCAGTATACATCTGACGCGACAGATGATGAGATTACAGTTAACCATTCTACACCTATGTCGTCAACAAAACAAAAAGAGGATCCTTTGCAACCAAAAATAAATAGTTATTTTAAAAAAGCAATATGCCAACAAAATTTAGAATAAAAAATGGATGAGGCGGAAGAGGGAGAGGAAGATGAGGATATAATATTCAATATATAATATATAATAAATTTAAATAAAAAGAATGAAAATCAACCTATCAAAAATTAATATCAATACAAATGAATACTACGAAAGCACTCATTTGTAATATGGAGGGAAAAACAAAAAGATACAATGAGCTTCCTTCTATTGAAAATGCAAAAGCCGATTTTGTAAAAGAAGGATATACCACATTATTTTATTTAAAAGGGGGAGAGACATCTTTAGAAACATTCGAAAATATAGACACAAATGAAACGGAAATACGTATATTTAGTGTATATGAAAATGATTTTTTTAGTTTGATAAAAAGAAGAATTCCATTGTCAATTCTTGATTTATTTGGTGGATATGAAAATATATGCTCATTTCCATATTTAGAATGGAATGATCGATTTTTAGGTGGTACTGATTATATTGATGGAATACGTTATAATGATTTAGGGAAACACTCCATTATGATTGGAAAAGATAAATCTAATAGAATATTTCTTGTTTTTAAACTTATCAATAATGAAAATAAAAAATGGACACAAACTCTTTTTCAACGTTACCCTGACCGATTGGACGATAATGGGGACTGGCCTGTCGGAAATACATGGGCATTTGCAAATGGAATATTATCTGGGTGTTTACATGCTGACAATATAAAATATATGAACAAATTATTTTCTGAAAACGGATTTGATAATTATAGAGATGATTGCAATTGGAAAGCTCAGAAGGAAACCGAAAACTAGAAAACATATATACTTTGAGTTTGTGTATCTGCCAATTTTAATTCATAGTATCAGAAACAGGGTGTTTTTCAAACTCTTGCATTAAAATAGAATAAATATCTGTTTCTTCATCATCCTCATCCTCATCATCATCTGTTTCGGTTTCGTACCCGCCTATTTACTATATATAGAATCCCCTCGATCCACGCATATCTTCATAGAATTCATTATCATCATAGAATGTTCTTAAAAGAGAGTTTAATGGTTCATATTCAAATTTCCTTCTACGACGACATTCTATACATCTTAATAATGCTAAAATATCAAAAAATACAAATATTAGAGCAATTGGGCCACACACTTCAATACTAAATATATGCCACCCTATCAAATCTAAATAATGTAATTCCCACCATATAGGTAACATTTTTTGATTACATGTATTATTATCATTACTCATATACATACTCTGAAAAAACCACCCTTTATCTCTAAACAAAAAACCCCCTCCTTTTCCTTTTCCTTTTGTCTGTTTTGGTTTTTTTAATAATTTAGTCATGATCTTTAACGATTCTATAAATGATGTTCGAGGATATAAATCGGTAATAATATCATTTTTATTAAGTTTTTCTAAAAATTGAGCCATTTGTTCAAGGGTAAGGGTTTCTTCTTTTAAAGTTGTTTGGGCATTTAATTGATTTGCAGCTGATACAATATCGTTTGTTATTGTTTCTTCTTCTTTCATTCTGTTGATCATTTCCTCAACTTTTTTAGCAGCTTCTTTATCTTGAGAAGAGCTGGGTTGTTCTTTTTTGTCTGGTTCTGGTTCTTGATTTTCCGTTTGATTTTTTATACTCGGGCCATTCGAATCGAGTATAAGGGCAACGACAATCGGTTGAATATCATGTGATGATAATGATGATGCGTGTTCCGGATTAAATTCATCTTGAAAATAATGATCAATTACTTTTAACAAATTAACGAACCATAATAAAAAATATTGTATATTCAAATTTTCTTTATTTTGTAATTGAATATATATATCATTTATTTGTTCTTGATTTTTTGTTTTAAGATGGGTAACGGTCGAATCCATATCTCCTAATTCATTGGTTTTTTGTTGAGTTATTATCTCTTGTATTTTAATTATATTTTTTCCAATATATGGTGCTAATAATTTTGCATTTCGTGTTGCATTTTCTAATGTTGAGGGTGTATCATTATTTTTTAAATCAAATAATAAATTGTCCTCAATACATTTAATAATAATTTTAAACATATTTTTATTATTTGGAATTGATTGATTACTACCTTTTATCTTACGCAATATACTTGTAAGAATCGTGTGCGAAAGTTGTTTTTGTTTCTCATTTTTTTTTTCAATAACTTTTTTATAAGTTCTAGTTATAAATTTAAAAACACCTCCTCTTTTTTTTTTTGTTTTCATTAATATTCGTAAATATTCAATATTATAATAGTATATAAATAGGCTACAAAAAAATGCGGTTAAATGTCATGATTCACCGACCCTTATAATAAATAAAATAAAATAAAATAAAATAACATAACAGTTCGAATAAGGCATAAATCATCATGTCCACTTCATCCGGCATCGCTAGCACTATTAAACAACTGTCTTACAAAGATAATGAAACTAATATCGGTAAAAAGTGGTCAACTGACGAAATATGTGACTTAAAGACTGAATTATCTGATAATATTTCGATTCCGGAGATTGCTTTTTCTCATAAGCGTAGTGAAAGAGCAATTAAATTATATGGATTAAATTTAGCATATAGTGAAATCAAAGATAAAGATTTGACAAATGATATTGGAATGATATATGGATTTAGTTTCCATGAAATCAAAGACTATATCGAAAACGAAAAAAGAAGAAAAGAACAAACGATTTTAAAACGAAAAGAAAAGAAATTAGAAGAAAAAAGACAATTAGATGTACAAAAGGACGAGAATGAGAATGACTCTCTTTTAAATCTTCAATTAAATGAAGAACAACAAATCGTTTTCGATAAAGTAACAACGACTACTGAAAATATATTTTTAACGGGCTCACCTGGAACTGGCAAAAGTTATACATTAAAAAAAATTGTAAATCATTTTAAGTGTATATCGAAGAAAATCGGAATAACATCAACAACCGGGTGTTCAGCCATCCTAATTGGAGCAAGAACATTACACAGTTTTTTAAAGTTAGATGTTTCAGATAAAACACCTGAACAATTACTATTCAATTTAAAAAAATATCCAAAGATAATGGATACATTGTCGAACTTAGAGCTTCTTATCATTGAAGAAATTAGTATGTTATCTGATAAGTTATTTACTACTATTTCAAAATATTTATCTCTCATTCGTAAAAATCCACAACCATTTGGGGGTATACAGTTACTGTTCGTGGGTGATTTTTGTCAATTGCCCCCCGTGAATGATACGTTTTGTTTCTTATCTGAAGAATGGGTACGATTAAATCCAACCATTATGAATTTAAAAACACTTGTTCGACAGGATGGCGATATTCAATTTCAACAAATTTTAGAAAGAGCTAGAACCGAAACGATAACAGCTGAAGATATATCTATTTTAAAAGAGTGTAAAAAAAAAAATGACATTGATTATACATACTTATGTGCAAAGAATAAAGATGCTGATAAAATTAATAGTGAAGAATTAAAGAAGTTAAAAGATCAAAAACGATCTATATTCGAATATGTCAATTCAATAAACAAGAAAAACAAATTCGAATTATGCAACGGCTGTAAAGTAATGGTAAATTGGAACGTTGATATTGAAGCCCATATTATTAATGGAACAACGGGTGTAGTTGTTTCACTTGATGCCAAATGTGTAACTATTAAAATTACAAACAGTAATCGACTCTATAAATTAAAACATATATGTATTAAAGATGAAAATACAGGTGTGAACTTAGCAACTGTTATGCCACTTCAATTAGCATGGGCCATCACGATTCATAAATCACAAGGAGCTACTTTAGATTATTTACTTACGGATTTAGGTTCGACCATTTTTGCATTTGGACAAGCATATGTCGCATTATCACGAGTGAAAACGTTAAAGAATTTGGCATTGATTGATATCAAAAAAGACTCATTTCAAATTAATCCACGTGTTAAAGCATTTTATAATATTTAACATTATATAAATGTATAATACATACAATACTAATAAAAAATATTATGTTCCAAAAAAAATCAAAACAACAAAAGGCTGAACAACTCCACTATTCTTCTTCACACAAACAGACAACTTTATTATCCTCATCACTGCCTATCTTCTCCGCGAGTATAGCTTCAAAATCACCAAGTGGCCCAATCGATACTTATTTTAAAAAAGAACAGAAACAATAAAATGTGTTAAATTCGTCATTGAAAAAGAATATAATATACGATACAACCAACCGATGATGATAATACCAACATATGATGAATTTGACGAATATTAAAGTACCGTAAAGACATTGGAATTTAATTCAATATGAACTTCTGAAATTTTATCATTAATTTTATATAATTATAGAATGTCAAAATTAAAAATTTTTTTTGGGGATGACTATTTCAGAAAAGAAAAAAAACATATCACATACACAACCAAACAAACAAACAAACAAACAAATAAATCTCTCAAATGCAGATTTTCGTAAAAACTTTAACAGGTAAGACTATCACTCTTGATGTGGAGCCGTCCGATACAATTGAGAACATAAAACAGAAGATTCAGGACAAAGAAGGTATTCCTCCCGATCAGCAACGTTTAATTTTCGCAGGAAAGCAATTGGAGGATGGACGGACTCTTTCGGATTATAACATTCAGAAGGAGAGCACAATTCACCTTGTACTACGGCTACGCGG
>Ga0209631_10002160_pt1 | contig 23960 bp, 19 predicted proteins | sample COG_08_FD_184752 | JGI IMG/M metagenome (GOLD analysis project Ga0209631, IMG submission 184752) | Pelagic Microbial community sample from North Sea - COGITO 998_met_08 (SPAdes) (version 2) | ecosystem: Environmental > Aquatic > Marine > Neritic zone/Coastal water | place: Helgoland, sampling... | reverse complement strand
GTTGGGGGGCGAAACAACCGAAGCGTTCAAAAGCAGGTCTTGGCTGAAATCATTGAAGCCCGTTTCCGTGAGATCTTCGAATTCATCGCCCAAGAGATTGAGAAATCAGAATATCGCAGTGTGATGGCATCTGGCGTCGTGATAACAGGTGGAACCTGCATCATGCCCGGGGCAGATGGCCTAGCTTCACAAGTCCTAAATCTTCCAGTAAGGGTGGGATTCCCAGAGAATGTTGCAGGTCTACAGGAACTAATCTACTCTCCAAAATATGCTACCAGTGTCGGTCTGGTGCGCTATGGAATCAATAGTAATCAAGGAAAACTTAACTTTAGTGGTGACGACACCAATATGTTCCACAAAGTTGCCCGAAGAATGAAGGAATGGTTGCATGAATTTTTCTAAACAAATTACCTCACCTATCTAGGGTGAATGAAAAGATCAGAAGGAGCATACGGTGCTTGATTTAGGATTTGCTAACATCCAACCAGTGCAAAGTGATACTCCAAACATCAAGGTAATTGGAATTGGTGGTGGGGGTGGAAATGCTATCAATCGAATGGTTGATGCAGGGGTAAGCGGTGTCGAATTCATCGCTGCGAATACAGATCTGCAGGATCTTAACAAGTCCAAGGCGGCTTTCAAACTGCAACTTGGGCGTTCCAGTACAAGGGGACTTGGTGCGGGTGCGAAGCCGGAGGTGGGCCGTGCAGCTGCGATGGAAAGCGAAGCCCAGATCCGTGAGAGTATTGATGGAGCGGATATGGTCTTCATCACTGCTGGGATGGGAGGGGGGACTGGAACTGGTGGAGCCCCAGTCATCTCAAGGATAGCCCGGGAATCACGCGCACTGACAGTTGGTGTCGTCACGCTCCCATTCAAATTTGAAGCGAGTAAACGTCGTAGTTTAGCAGAAGAAGGCATTGAAGAACTGCAAAAGCACGTCGATACGCTGATTATCATTCCCAATAACAATCTGTTGGGAATAATTGATCAACGTACCTCCTTGATGGAAGCGTTCAGTTTTGCTGATGATGTCCTTAGGCAAGGTATTCAAGGAATTTCAGACCTGATCACGTTAGACGGAATTGTCAATCTGGACTTTGCTGATGTCCGTACAGTCATGGAAAACAAGGGTAAGGCGGTGATGGGGACAGGCCGAGCCTCCGGTGACAAGCGTGCTAGAAGAGCAGCAGAACGAGCCATACAAAGTCCGCTTCTAAGTGATTGCAATATTAGAGGGGCTCGAGGCATTCTGATGAACGTTGTTGGCAGCGAGACCATGACACTACATGAAGTTCATGAGGCGTCATCGTTTATTGAAGAGCAAGGTCATGAAGATGCCGTGATCATTTGGGGTGCTTCCATTAATCCAAGCTTGGGTGATGAGATTTTGATCACGGTGATTGCAACAGGATTTGATAATCAACCATCTGTTTCAACTAGAAGTTCTGCTGAAGAAATTATCAAAGAGGTTACAGAGCCGCCAATTGCCGAAGAGCAAACACCGGATGTAAAAGAGGTAGAAGTTGAGCCGGAGCGGATGGTTGGATTTGAGCCTTCAGAACCTTCGATCGCTTCAGTGACTGAAGAAGAGGAAGTAAATACCCCAGCGATCGCTTTCGCCCTAGAACCAGAAGTGATTGAAGAAGAGGAATCATCATTTGCACCAGCGGAAGAGCCTAGAATCAGCTTCGTAGCCGAAACCGAACAGGATGAGCATCTACTTGAAAAGAATGAAATTCAACCAGAACCGATTCCTACTCTAAGTCTAGATGCGGCAGAGGAAGGAATTCCAGAGGTTGCAGATGATGAATCGAAAGAACCTCCTTTTTATTCTCTAGGAGGAAGTGAAGTTGGTGATGAAGAGGTTGAACCTGTGATATATGTTGCCGCACCAACAAATCACTTTCTAGAGGAAAGGGTTCCGCTAGAGGAACCAGACGAAGCGGTAGGGCAGGTTGAAGCAATTCCAACAATCAAAAAAACAAATGCTCCACCTGATAGAAATGAAGACTCTGTTGTCGTAGAAACTGTGGAACCAGTAATTGCAGTGGCAACTGCTTCAGATGCAAGGATAAGGCGACCAGAAGGAGTAGAAATTGAGACAACCCCAAAGAAAATTTTTAACTCTTCTGCAGCTAAGAAGTTGACGGATGCCCATCAGCGGCGATCTCAAGAACTTAAAGAAATGTCCAGAACTACTGAAAGCATTGAAAATAATGATGATGCGACGGGGAAGACTACGATCTCGACTGCTAATCCAACTCTAACTGCGCAACCGACCATTCGAGGGTTTCAGAACCGCAGGGACTTTCACAAAAATTTAGACATTCCGACTTTCATTCGTAAAAAACTCTCACCGCCCAGTAACTAATCCTAAGAAATTGACAAACAAAGAAATCTTTTGCAGTTTTTTTTGAACAAGGTGATGCTCCTTCCCTCAGTGAATCCCTGAAAGTCAATTTTCCTCAGCGTTTCAATTCTGCAATGAGACATTTATATCTACCAAGTGTATTGAGTCTTGGGCTGCTTGGTAGCCTGTTAGCTTGGCTAGTGGCGCAATTTGTTTCAATTGTCGCTGAGAGTCTCCTTAGTTTGCCGGAAACGACACTTCCATTATTACATCACATTTTGGAAGGAGCATTACTTGGAGCTGGCTTGGGAATGACACTCCAAATCCGTGAGATCTACTTTCAAGGAAGTGAAATTGAATCCTTGGTAAAACAAGGAGTAAACGGTTTGTTTGATGGTTTGTTACTAGGCTTAGGTGTGACTCTACTCTCTGTGACATTTTCTGAAAGATTTCCACAGTACCAATTCGGAGCACTGCTCTATGCGGTTTTATTAGGAGGTGGCATCGGAATTCTAACTTCGAGAGGATGTAATGCTTGGAAGGTCCGCCTACAACTTGGGCTCTTAGCGGCTATCGGTGGCGGTGGAGCTCTCTATATTTTATCAACATTGCAGTCGGTTTTTCTGATTCAAGGATTTGCTAGTTGGATTCCGCTGTTGTCAATAGGTTTTGGTATTTCCCTGCTATTGGGACTGCCAGAAGCACTGTCCAATCGTTCCCGATTACATCTACTAACCGGGGAGCGTGAAGGACATGTTTACTGGCTCCATCCGTTTTATAGTTCACTAGGGTATAGCCTTCAAAACAATCTGATTCTACATCCCTTTCGAGAAGTACGTGGAGAACAAGCTTGTATCGAGCGAGATCGGGGTCAAATTTTGTTAAAGAACTATGGTGATTCCCAAGAAGTACTGTTGAATTACAGGCCTGTTGTGCAGCAAGAACTCCAATCAGGAGACCTTATCAAGATCGGAACGGCGCTGCTGCAGTTCAACAAATAGCAATGCCTGATTCAATTCGTAAATGGCAACGACTTCTCATAGGAGTGTTGCTAGTGATGGGGCTGTTGCCAGTGCATGCCAATGCGGATATGCAATCCCCAAGTTTACAATTTGTTCTGCACGAACCCACCTCGTCCTCTGTTGATCCCCACAAAATTGCCCCCCTGCTGGAACCAATAGATCCATTACAATTTGGAATCCTGATCGGTTTAATGTTGACCTTAGTTGGTTGCCTTTTCTGGTTTTGGCGATCGCGCAGCCAACCTGTACGCAAAACCGAAGTGGAGCTTGGTTTTGAAATCATTACTCCCGGAGAGAATAATCGATTTCTGCCCTTGGAGCTAAAGAACTACACCTTGGATTATCTGAACGATATTGAAACAAAAAATAAGCTCAGATTGTCTGCGAATTTAGAGAAGGTCGCCCTGACTCCAAAACAGAATTCATTTTACTTGGAAGACCGGAATAGTAAGAACGCCTTGCTGGTGAATCGTCGCCGCATGAACAAAGTTTTACTGCAAAACGAGGACGTGCTAGATATCGGTGAGTTAACTCTGCTTTTCAGAAATCGATTACCGGCCTTCGTTCTTCCCTCTGCTGAAGAAGGAAACCCCTTGCTCTATCCAAGGCGATCGTTAACTCCGAAAGGCCCCTTACCATCTTCAACGGCTTCTTTGCGCTTTCTCGGTAACCGTCAGGATTTTCCATTAGTACGAAACATCATGATACTAGGTAGATCTGAGGCTTGCGACATGGTACTTGAGGATTCTAGTGTTCACCTCAGACATGCACGGATCTTTCGGTCAGGGACAGTTTACAAGCTCCAAAACCTAAGTACAGAAGGGACTTATCTTAATTCAAGACGTGTTGAGCAAAAAGAACTTCATGATGGAGATGAAATCGCTGTGGGACGTTATGTGTTCATTTTCCAAAGTGGAAAGAAACGATGAAGAAGCAGTCGCGGTTGCTTTTTGTGTGCATGGGCAATATTTGTCGTTCCCCAACAGCTGAGGGAATTATGCTCCACCTGATCAGGAAAAATGGGCTAGAAAATTTGATTGAATGTGATTCCGCCGGGACGCACGGATATCACGTTGGTGAGCCAGCTGATTGGAGAATGCTTAATCATGCTCAGATACGAGGATACGATTTACCTAGCTGTTCCCGCAAAATTCATCCAGCGAGTGACTTTCCTTACTATGACTGGATTCTGGTTATGGATGATCGCAACTACCAGGATGTAATAGATTTGGACTCTTTTCGAGAATATGCGTCTAAAATCCGAAGGATCACTGATTTCTGCCAAATGATGAAGGCGAATGAAGTCCCAGATCCTTACTATAGTGGAGATGCAGGCTTTGAACTAGTGATTGATATTTTGGAAGATGCCTGTGTGGGATTGATGGAGAGATTAAAAGCTCAATGAATGTCGGCTTCCGTGAAAGTCTACAAGCGGTTCTGAGCCGACCAATTCAGGGCTTATTGCCAGTAACAGGTGGTTGTATTAGTGAAGCATGGCAAGTCAGAACAGCGGAGAAAACTGTATTCGTTAAGTTGTCAAAGGGCTTATTGGTGGGAATGCTTGCAGCAGAGGCAGGGGGGCTCCATGAGCTAGCACAATCAGGTGCGATCCGTGTTCCTGAAGTCATCAGGCTGACGGAAGATTTTCTCATTCTAGAATTTATACCCACAGCCATTAATCCCCCTACAGATTTTTGGTCCAAGTTGGGTTGGCAGTTGGCGAATTTACATGCTTATTCCCAGAAAATTCCTGGATTCCATAAAGATAATTTCATTGGCCGGAGTCCACAGAAAAATCACTGCACAGGAAGTTGGAAAGAGTTTTTCTGGCAAAGAAGGCTGTTACCCCAATGGGAAATGGCATTACAGCGTGGCATCCCAAACACAATAAAACTACATTGGCAGCAGTTGGAGATCCTTTGGCCAGCACCGTTGGAGGGCTCATCACCGTTGGCTTCTTTGCTTCATGGAGATCTTTGGAGCGGCAATGTTTTGGTATGCAACAATGGTGACCCAGTTGTTATTGACCCAGCTGTCTATTATGGTGATGCAGAAGCAGATTTGTCGTTGACATATCTTTTCGGAGGATTCCCCACCTCGTTCTATCAGGCCTATCACGAAATACGGCCAAAGTGCGAAGGCTTTGCCCGAAGACAAAAAGTCTATCAACTTTATCACCTACTGAATCACTTCAATCTCTTCGGTAACAGTTATACGCAGTCAGTCGAATCCTGCCTTAGGGAGATCACCCGTTAATGACTCTTTGAAGTCACAGTAACTGAGTACACTCAATGGAAGTAGAACTCCTAAAAGCACTTTTACAAGCTGTACAGGAAAACAATTCAGAACTGAAAGCTATTCGCCGTTTGCTAGAATCTCAAAATCGAGAAGGTTTGGTAATGCCGGATAGTCCAAATCCACCAAATTCACACGAAACGGAATCATGGAACAATGAGGTGGACCGCTTGTTTCGTGGGGAGTTGGGTTAATTGATTGGATTTTTCAGAGCTTCAGTATAGATGTGTTCATATTGGGTAGCTGTGTTTTCCCAGGAAAATCTTTGACGCATTCCCAAGTGCATTCTGTTTTGGAATGAAGCGGGGTCATTGGTAAAACAATCAATCCCTCTCTTTATCGCCGCAAGAGTATCATCCGCATTCGGCTCTACAAATACGAACCCAGTTCCATCTTCACCCAATGTGTCCTTCTCCCAAACCGTATCTCGGAGGCCGCCCACGGACCTAACGATCGGAAGCGTGCCGTAGCGAAGACTATACATCTGATTGAGTCCACAAGGTTCATAGAGCGACGGCATCAGGAAAAAGTCACTTCCGGCTTCAATGCGATGAGCTAAGGCCTCATTATAACCATCATAAAACTGCAATTTCTCTGAATTCATCTCACTCAATCTATTGATTTCCTCAACAATCCAGCGCTCTCCACTACCTAGAATTGCAAACTGAACTTTCTCACTCAGGACTTTGGCAATCGCCGGTAAAGAGAAATCAAATCCCTTTTGTCCTGTCAACCTACTAACAATACCAATCAAAGGGATTTCGGGAGCTTCTGGTAGTCCCATCTCAGCTTGCAATGCCGATTTACATTCAAATTTTCCTGATAAATTCCCTGGATCATAGTTGGAAGTTAGATAGGGATCGTTTGCAGGATCCCATACCTCGTATTCACAGCCATTTAAAATTCCGCTGAAAATATCTTTGCGTGCCTCGTAAGACTCATGTAGACCATGTCCTCCTAGTGGAGTTTTTAGTTCTTCAGCATAACCAACACTCACTGCATTCAATTGATCTGCAGCCCTCAACCCGCCTTTCAATAAATTGATTTGTCCATGATCTTCAAATCCTGCTGAATGAAACCAATCATCTCCGATCTCCAGAAATGATCTTGCAGAAGCAGAGCAATGCCCCTGATAGCCACCATTGTGAATTGTCAGCAGAGAGCGTGTATTAGTAAATTCAGGATAGGTTATACGATACTTGTGCAGATAGAGGCAGGTTAACGCTCCTTGCCAGTCGTTAGCATGAATGATGTCTGGAATGAAGCTTTCAGCTAGACAGAGTTGAAGCGCAGCTTTGCAAAAGAAACCAAAGCGTTCTCCGTTATCTGGATGGGGATTGCCAGCTACATCTTCGTAGGGATGACTACGTAAGAAAAAATCATTGTATTCAATGAGATAAACAGTTAATCGCTCTAGCTCTGTCTGTTGAACTGCGCAGAAAAGTTCTGTGTCTCCCATTGGAACTCCCAGTGAGGAGACTGCAGTTGAGTAGTTTTTGGTTCTTGCGATGGTGAGATAATTAGGAAGAACAAGTCTTACGTCATGTCCTTTCTGACGAAGTGCCATGGGGAGAGCTCGAGCAACATCAGCCAAGCCACCAGTCTTGATGAGTCCGGTAGCTTCAGAGGACAAGAAGAGAATTTTCATACTTAGTTGATTGTAGAACCTTTCGGAATTACCACAATCCCAGAGTCAGTCACATGGTATCGCTGGCGATCAGCTTCTAAATCATAGCCAATTACAGTATCTGGGCCAATCTTGACCTGCTTGTCGATGATAGCCCGCTTAATTCGACAATTTCTGGCAATATCAACGTCATTCATGATGACAGATTCACTAATATGGGAGTAGCTATGAACTCGGACGTTGTATCCCAAAACACTATTGATCACTAAGGCGCCACTGATGATAGATCCAGCAGAAATAATTGCATTGATCGCATGGCCCGTACGCAGATCGCTGAAGTGCACAAATTTTGCGGGAGGCAAAGGAGGAGTGTGGGTTCGAACTGGCCACTTCTGGTTGTAGAGGTCGAATTCTGGTTTGATACCGACCAGATCCATGTTTGATTCCCAATACGCGTCCAAGGTTCCTACGTCACGCCAGTAGCCAATCTCTTCTTCGACAGCACCAGGAACTCTATTTTGAGAAAAGTCATACACAAAGACTTGGCCCCGTGGGAACATTCTCGGGATGATATTTTTTCCAAAATCATGATCGGAGTCAGCGAACTGAGCATCCAAGATGAGTTCATTAACCAAGGCATTTCGTTCAAACACGTAATTGCCCATCGAGGCAAGTACATGGTGAGGATCATTTGGCATTGGCTTTGGAGGGTTGATAGGTTTTTCCACAAAGCCTGTCATCCGCCATTCATCATCAACCTCAATGATCCCAAAATGTTTTGCTTCGTGAAGCGGCACGGGAATAGCTGCCACTGTTAATTCAGCATGACGCTTGGTGTGGAAGCGTAACATCTGGCTGATTTCCATCTTATAGATGTGATCTCCTCCAAAGACACAGACCAGATCAGGATCACTGTCATAAATCAGATTCAGGTTCTGGTAAATCGCATCGGCTGTTCCTTCATACCACTTCATACCAGTTTGCATCTGGGCGGGAATCGGATCAATAAAGACATTCGGCATCCCCGAAATCCTCCAGCCTTGCCGCAGGTGTTCCATCAGCGAGTGAGATTTGAACTGCGTTAGTACAAAAACCTGCATCAGTCCAGAATTGATGAAGTTGCTCAGTACAAAATCAATGATTCTATAGTTTCCACCAAAAGGTACGGAGGGTTTTGCGCGCACAGCTGTCAAAGGATGTAATCGAGTTCCCTCTCCGCCAGCTAGTATCATGGACAGGACATTGGTACTCATGGTGTAATCTCAGAAAAATTCAGTTTTTTAAGGACTGTTTAGCAAGCCTGATAATTATGAAAAGTAAGTTAAACAAACAAGCGTAGTCTCGGAGAGATCTGAAATTTCTAATAATTTTGCGTAATCGTTCATAAACTGATAGGCATGAATGGCCAAAACTTTTACAGGATCACCAAAAGGAAAGAAATGAATGAGCAGTTTGTTGTCCCAAGTCTGGGCAATTGTCGCATCCAATCACCTTTACCACTTAGTACAAGCTCCCAGGAGGACAACTTTCGATTTGTTGAGGATTCGCAGAGAGTTCTATATCGAGCTACTTTTAATAATCTTAATCAACATGAATTATTTGGAGGAGAGTCTCCCGTAAGTTTTGAAGCTGCCGGTCCAAGAGCGATGACTTTTTTTGATGCATCCAAGGTCAGAGCGGGCATTGTTACTTGTGGAGGGCTATGCCCTGGAATCAACAATGTGATCAGGGCTCTGGTGATGCAGATGTATCACAACTATGGTGTGCGTAAGATCTATGGATTCCGCTATGGTTTTCAGGGATTTATTCCAAAATATCGACATGACATTACGGAATTGACGCCGGACTCAGTTGTGAACATCCATCACCAAGGAGGCAGTATACTCTCAAGCTCAAGAGGGCCTCAAGATATCGGAGAGATTGTAGACTGCCTGGATCGGCACACAATTAAAATCCTGTTTTGTATTGGTGGGGACGGAACTCTGAGAGGAGCGCATGCCATTGCCCAGGAAGTCAAAGCTAGAGATCTCAAGATTGCTGTAATTGGCGTGCCAAAGACGATCGACAATGACATTTCTTACTGCTCAAAAACCTTTGGATTTGAAACTGCTTTTTCTAAGGCAGTAGAAGCCGTGCAATCAGCACATGTCGAAGCTTATGGGGCTCACTATGGAGTCGTTGTGATCAAGTTGATGGGTCGTGATTCTGGGTTTATTGCAGCAAATACCTCTTTGGCCTGTCCTGATGTGAATTTTGTGCTGATCCCAGAAGTTCGCTTTGACCTGCATGGCCCGGAAGGAATGATGGCGGCCATGGAAAATAGTTTTGATGAGAAACAGAAGAAAGGACAGCATCCGCATTCAGTGATCGTCGTTGCAGAGGGTGCTGGTCAATACTTGATGTCGAACAGAGTAGAAAAGAGAGATCCCTCAGGCAATATTCGTTATAGTGATATTGGCTTATTCCTAAAAGAGAATATTCAGAAGCATTTTGAAGGGAAGGCCCCTGTTAGCGTTCGACTGATCGAACCAAGCTATTTAATTCGATCTTTACCTGCCAATCCACATGATGCAATTTTCTGTTATCACCTTGCAGATCATGCTGTACACGCAGGAATGGCTGGTCGTACAGACGTTATGATTAGTTACTGGAACAGTCATTTCACCCATGTTCCGCTGGAAGCTGTGGTGCAGCAGAAAAAACGGATTGATCCTAATGGAGATTTCTGGAGACAGGTGCTGTTTTCGACTGGACAGCCAAATCGGATGTATCATGAAGTCTCTGAAGAATCAGACGCAAAATCGCTGGATTAAAGCGTGCTTAAAATCCTCAAATTTTGCCAATGGTAGGTCATTGATCCCAGCAGCGGCTGGTCTGCCACCTCCTTCAAACTGAAGACAAATCTCATCAGCTCCAAAAGGGTGTTTTTTTGGAGAACGCACGCTGACTAGCTGAGTCTTTTCCGATTTTTCCACCATCACAACCTGGGCTTGTTCAGGTTGATTTCTTGCCAACAAATTACTGAATGTACCCACGATTCGATGACTCCAAGCTGCATCAGGCAACTGATAGATTTGTAGATTTGAGTTTTCAAAAATGGTTGGTGTTTCTTCAGCGCGTCGTAAGTCCTCTGCATACCCTTCTCTTAGAGCCAAGAATTCTGGAGCCTGCCCGTAGAAATCCAGTGGACTCTGGTGTTCTTGCATTTTCCGAAACAGTTCTTCAGGAGAAAACCAGAGATCCTCGACTTTCCGACCATAGCCATTGTAGTTCAGGAGTTCTCCCAACTCCTGAAGTTTCCCAACTTGGGATGAATTTAGATTAGTCTTCTGTGCTAGTGTTTTTGCAGTGTCTGTCAGGTTATCTCCGAAGGCTGCTGTAATCGCCCAATCTCTGTATTTGCCCTCGAGCATTTGATCCACTATGACACTTGTGCAGACATCAGGATCTGTATCAATATGGCTAATAAAATTCTTGTGCTCAGGAATGGGACCACAGTTGTGGTGGTCAATGTAGGTCAGTCGATGGCCGTCTTGGAGGAGACGTTCTGCATCACTACGATTGGCACGCAGTGAAATATCTAAGACAGTAATTTCCGTGGGATCAACTAAAGGAATCTTGCGAAGAAGAGAGGCCTCCCGTTTGGGACCGGTGACTAAGTGAGAGTCCTCTAAAGGTCGATGAAGCCTCAACTGCTGCAGGGCGCAGAGCCCGTCAGCATCCCCGTTGAAGATATCATAAGGCATTAATAGTTAGCTTAGGATGAGTATCTGTATCGCTAGCGAGCAAGCGAAACAAACTACGCCCATTGCAACAAACATCGCCGGTTGGTAGGGATTCCAGCCGCGTCGTGATGCTGGTTGATAGCGACGGACTATCATCCGTTGGCTGAGAGAATCTGAAGAGTGGCGGGTGTCCTGAAACTTTCTTTGCTGATTCATGAGACCTTGCTGGCAAATCCTATTTGCAAATCGAGTGAGTTTGTCTTAGCACACTCAGTTTAGTTAAAATCTGCAAAAGAAGAGCCAAGGATTTTGAACCGGCATTTTGGAGGTTTTATCCTTCTAAGTCTGCGAGTTTTTTGTTGCGATTACGCAACCAATGGTCCAGCAGAACAAGATTGATCATTGCTTCAACCATAGGGACAGCTCGGGGCAAGACACAGGGATCATGCCGGCCTTTTGCTCGCAATTCGGTACTCACGCCTTCACGAGTAACAGTCTCTTGGGCAAAATTGATCGTTGCTGTGGGTTTAAAGGCTACCCTTAGTTCGATGGCTTCTCCATTACTAATGCCTCCCTGAATACCACCAGATCGGTTCGTATCAGTTTGAATACGCCCATCTTCTGTGTGAAAACGATCATTATGTTCTGATCCACGCATCAAGACAGAGTCGAAGCCAAGGCCAAATTCTACACCACGGGTCGCAGGTAGTGACATCATTGCTTTCGCTAGATCTGCAGTCAGTTTGTCAAAAACAGGCTCACCTAAACCAGGAGGAGCATTTCTGACTTGGGCACGAATCAGGCCACCGACGCTATCACCTGACATCCGAGCTTTATCGATACAAGCGATCATTTGCTCAGTGATTTCTTGATCTGGGCAGCGGACCATACTGGCTTCGACTTGTTCCAAGGTCACACTCGTAGGATCCATAAGGGTTCGGATGTCATGGATTTGTTCAACCCATGCCAAGGTCTCGATACCTCCCAGTTGATGCAGGAGCTTCCGGGCGATAGCACCGGCTGCAACCCGACCTATTGTTTCACGTGCACTGGCTCGACCACCACCTTGCCAATTCCGGAAACCATACTTTTGATCGTAGGTAAAATCAGCATGACTTGGACGATAAATCTCTTTCAGATGTTTATAAGCTTGCGGGCGGGCGTCTTGGTTATCCACCATGATGGAGATGGCAGTTCCAGTAGTTTTTCCTTCGAAGATGCCGGATAGAATTTTAGCAGTATCGGATTCCTTACGCTGTGTAGTAATCTTACTCTGCCCTGGTTTTCTCCGATCCAGTTCACCTTGAATGTCTTCCAGATCAATATGCAACCCTGCTGGGCAGCCATCAATCACAACCCCCACGCCTCCACCATGCGACTCACCCCAAGTTGTTATTCGAAAGGTGTGACCAAAACTATCGCCCATTTTTATCCCTTTTCAGTACTATTGCATTCTTGGAAATTATATTCTGATGGATTGGTAATTCTTCGACTTCACAATTCAAGAGAGCTATGCGAGTCCAACAAAGCATCGAAAACAAACTTCAAGATCAATTGGAACCCGAGTTTCTTCAAGTGGAGAATGAGAGCCATCAACACAATGTTCCCTCAGGATCAGAATCTCACTTTAAGGTGACAATCGTCTCTGCTGCTTTTGAAGGAATTAATTCTGTCAAAAGGCATCAACAAGTCTACCGTGTGTTGCAGGAAGAATTGCAAGGCGAGGTTCATGCCCTCTCTCTCCGTTGCCATACTCCAACCCAGTGGTCAGAGTTAGGCAAACAGATTCATCTAACTCCTAACTGCCGAGGAGGCAGTGGGCACTAGTTATTGTCCTCTTCTTCAGCGGCTTCAGCAGCGTGGGTTTTTCCATGACACTGCTTGTATTTTTTTCCGCTGCCACAGGGACAGGGATCGTTCCGGCCAATGTGCACTTTCTGAATAGGAGTTGGTTTCAATTCCTCTGGCTTTGTATCAGGACTTTCCCCATGCACCATTGTCATCTTTTGCTCGGGCATAGTTTCCTGAATTGGCCGCACTGGACTTGGACCAACCTGAATTTTGTAGAAGAGGCTGACTGCTTCTCGGCTGATTCGAGCCATCAGGTCTGAGAACATGTCGAAAGCCTGACGCTTATATTCATCCAAAGGCTTCTTTTGAGCGTAACCAACTAGGCTGATGCCCTCTCGGAGGTGGTCCATTGAAAGCAAGTGATCTTTCCAGAATCCATCATTGATCTTGAGAAGAATCTGACGTTCAAGGTCAACCACCATCGCATCAAACCGAGCAGACTGATCTTTGTCTTCTTCGTTAACCCCAGCAGCGGCTTGTTCAGCAGCAAGGTTTTGCCCTAGTTCGTTGTAGAAGTACGTCAGTTTTTCCCGGTAAAGATCCTCCACTTGCTGATGGAACTGTTCCCTGAATTCCTCAGCATCAAGCTCTTGTTCGTGCCAATTTTCCTTGGGTAGTTTGCCAAAAATATTGGTGAACGCCTGATTAAATCCTGATGCATCCCACTGATCTACGTACTTTTCACTACAGTGTTGATCAAATAACTCATCCACGACATCACTAGACATTTCCAGCATCAATTCCTGTACTGAATCTCCCAGGATGTCCCTTCTGCGAGAGTAAATGATGGATCTTTGCTTTTCCATCACATCGTCGAACTGCAGAACATGTTTTCGGATGTCAAAATGATATCCTTCCACTTTTTTCTGGGCATTGCCAATAGCCTTGGTAATGAAGACATGCTCAATCGGCTCATCCTCATCAATTTGAAGCCGATCCATCATTTTGGAGATTCGTTCACCTCCGAATACCCTGAGCAGATTGTCTTCAAGGGAAAGCATGAATTGAGAGGAACCTGCGTCACCTTGGCGTCCGGATCGGCCCCGTAATTGGTTGTCAATCCTTCGACTGTCGTGACGCCCAGTCCCCAAAACGAAGAGCCCACCTTCTTCAAGGGCTTCCGAGGAGGGTTTAATATCTGTCCCTCGCCCCGCCATATTCGTTGCAATGGTGACAGACTTAACTTGGCCTGCCTTGGCAATGATTTCTGCTTCACGTTCATGATTTTTGGCGTTCAAAACTTCATGTGGAATCTTGGCTTGGCTTAGCAGTTTGCTGATTGCTTCTGAGACTTCAATGGATACGGTACCCACCAATACGGGTTGCCCTTTTTCGTGGAGTTCCTTGATGGTACTGACCACTGCACGATATTTCGCATCTACCGTTTTGAAGATCACATCGGGTAGATCTTTTCTCGTCACGACTCGGTTTGTTGGAATAACCACAACACCCAAGTTGTAGATTTTCTTGAACTCGTCTTTTTCTGTCTCTGCTGTTCCTGTCATTCCTGAGAGTTTGTCGTAAAGACGGAAGTAATTTTGGAAGGTGATGGTTGCAAGAGTCTGATTTTCACGCTCAATCCGAACTCCTTCCTTGGCTTCCAAGGCTTGGTGCAAACCATCACTGAAGCGACGCCCTGGCATCAGGCGACCAGTGAATTCATCGACGATCACAACCTGTCCCTTTTGAACCACGTAATCGACGTCTCGTCGGAAAACGTAATGTGCTTTCAGTGCCTGGTTGATATGGTGCAGCACCTCCATATTCTCATAATCGAAGAGGCTGGTGTTGGGCTGAAGCAAGTGCTCCACACGCTCCTCCATCAATTCAGAACCTCTTTCAGTGAGGTTGATGCCCCGGGAACGCTCATCTAATCCATAATCACCCTCGCGGACAGTTTCATTATCCTCCTTCTCCTGCCAATTGGGATCGATGTCGTGTTGTTCATGGGTTGGAAGTTTCGGTACTTCTTCACGACGGATTTCACGGCTCAGTCCATGGACCAGTTTGTTGATGACGTAGTATTTCTCAACATTGTCTTCTGTTGGTCCACTGATGATCAGAGGGGTACGGGCTTCATCAATCAGAATACTGTCAACCTCATCGACAACTCCAAAATTAAAACCTCGCTGAACGTAATCTGTCAGCGCGAACTTCATGTTGTCACGTAGGTAGTCAAAGCCGAATTCGTTATTTGTTCCGTAGGTAATGTCACAGCCATAGTTGTCACGGCGACTTTGGTCACTATATCCATGCTGGATCAGGCCTGTGCTCATTCCGAGGAATCGATAAATTTGTCCCATCCAGTTGGAATCACGACGTGCAAGGTAGTCATTCGGCGTGATCACGTGCACGCCAAGTCCGGTCAAAGCGTTCAAGTAAACGGGGCAGGTTGATGCGAGGGTTTTCCCTTCTCCAGTCTGCATCTCAGCAATGTTACCTTCGTGTAAGGCAATTCCCCCAATCAACTGAACATCGTAGTGTCTTTCTCCGATGACTCGCCTGGCTGCTTCACGGACCAAGGCAAAGGCTTCTGGGAGCAAGTCGTCAAGTGCTTCTCCATCTTTGTGTCTTTTTTGATATTCCTCGGTCTTATTTGGGAAATCAGCATCTCGCAACTGTTCCATCTGTGGTTCCAGTTCATTGATGCGGACCACCAGACGGCGGTAGCTTTTGAGGGTGCGATCGTTTTCGCTACCGAAGATCTTTTGGATCAGTTTCATGGCTTCCTAAATGTGCGAAACGCCAAGACAAGAAATCAGGGCTTTTGCCAGATTTGGTGAGGGCCTGAGGCGGGTTCACTAGGTTTGAATAAGCAGATTGTCAATTAGACGAGTATTACCTACAAACGCTGCAACCATCAAGCAGACATTTCCGTTAAATTGTGAAACCAGTTGAAGTGATTTTGCATCAACGAAGCTGAGGTAATCGATCTTGATTTGAGGGACTGCATTCAGTTGGGCTGTAAGGGTTTGGGAAAGTACCTCTAGATTTTGCTTTGGTTTATTTTGAATGATTGTTGCGGCCTGCTGCAATGTTTGGTAGAGGATCGGAGCTACTTTTCGCTCTTCTGGATCAAGATAGGTGTTGCGTGAACTCATTGCCAATCCATCCTCCTCCCGCACAGTTGGCAATGCTTGAATTTCAATTTGGAAGTCAAGATCACTCACCATTTGACGGACTAATTGAAGTTGCTGAAAATCCTTCTGACCAAAAACTGCGAATGTTGGTTGGATGAGTTGGAATAATTTACATACGACAGTGCAGACTCCACGAAAAAAATGTGGACGACTCCTACCTTCCCATCTTTCAACTAGTGGTCCGCTGGGAACGACATAAGTGGAAAAACCATTGGGATATAGGTCCGTTACGGTGGGTGCAAAGATTTGGGTTGCTCCAGCTAATTGGGCCATCTCAATATCACTGGCCAAGCTCCTAGGATAACTTTCGAGGTCTTCATTGGCAGCAAACTGTGTAGGATTGACAAAGATAGAAACGACGACTTCCTCCGCACAGTGGGCAGCATGCCGAATCAATTGAAGATGACCTTCATGGAAAGCTCCCATTGTGGGAACTAGGCCAACGGAATTCCTCCAATCTTGCCTCAGTAAACGAAGATGTTTGGACGTTTTGATTGGTACAAGTGGAGTTGATGAAGTCATTAATCCAAAGCAAATTGGAATCGGGTAGTGTCAGCCTCTAGTAAGTAATCTAATAATGGAACTAGCAGATTGTTAGGTAACAGCAAGCCGTACCCCTTTTGTGGTTTGAAATATCTGGGTATTCGTAGTAAATAATCGTCGCATTTGATGAATATTTTGTGACCAATTGTTACGAAACACCATATCGCAAAATTAAATTTATTCGTTGATTCCACCTAACTGAATATTTCTTGTCGAGATTGGCCAATGAACCATCGCATTCTGGTGATTGATGATGATCCGAAGATTCTAGAGACCTGTCAGATGATTCTAGCTCCAGAGATTTCAAAAGCTGGGGAAGAACTAGAATCTATGGCATGTGAGCTTTTTGAGGAAGATGTTGAGAATGGTCCGGATGAAACCTTGAATATCAAATTTGAAGTAACGACAGTTAACGAGGGAAAGATTGGAGTTGATGAGGTCGGTAAAGCTATTCAAGCTGGACAGCCCTTTACAATGGCATTTGTTGATATCCGTATGCCTTACGGAATTGATGGTCTTGAAACCGCTCGTCAGATTTTGAGTATTGATCCGGACATGGGAATTATTATTCTGACCGGATACTCAGATACTCCTCGCCAGAGTATGGCGCGGCAATTGGGTGTCAGTAATTTTCAATTGCTAAAAAAACCGTTTGATCCTGACGAATTGATGCAAATGGCTCAGTTCTTGGCTCATCGACACGATATGCATCAGCGCAGAGGTGAGCAAAGTAAATGAGAAAAGATATGAACAATGTTTAGGAGTTCTCAGCTATGCGTGTCTTAGTGATTGATGATGATCCTAATATTCTTGAGACTTGCCGCTTTATTCTTGGAGATGAGAATCAAAGTGCAAAACAGGATTTGCAGATGATGGCTAGTGCTCTCTTCGGTAGTGTGGAGGAAGTTGAAGAAGAGATGGTCAATAACTTTGAAGTGACTACCGTCAATCAGGGTTTGTTGGCATTGGAGGAAGCAAGTAACGCAATTAGCGATGGCAACCCCTATCAAATTGCGACCATTGACATGCGAATGCCACCGGGAATCAATGGTCTGGAGACTGCGAAGCGCTTGATTGAGATTGATTCCTCCATCGAAATTGTGATTGTGACAGCTTACTCTGACACCTCACGAATGAGCATGGCCAAGGAACTCGGTGATGGCCGATTTTTACTATTGAAAAAGCCTTTTGATCCAGACGAACTAACGCAGATCGTTCAATTTTTGGCAAATCGAAGAGACAAAGAAATCTTGGAGAATTAAAAGTTGCTCACTAAAATCCAAGTTCTGAATGCATAGCAGTTCCGAAGGTAGCCCCTCATGACTCATCGCATTCTCGTCATTGATGACGATCCAAAAATTCTGGAGACCTGCCGTTCAGTTCTGGCGCCTGAGGCAAACGTGGCAGGAGAGGAATTGCAGGCCATGGCAGATTCGCTCTTCGGCACCCAGCGAGTGGCTCCTGAAGAAAGTGTCGGCAGAGTCCGTCAGCGCTTTGAAGTAACTACGGTTAACCAAGGGTTGCTAGGCTTGGATGAAGCAGTCAGGGCGAACAAAATTGGCCAACCGTTTTCAATTGCTTTCATCGATATGCGAATGCCTCCGGGCATTGATGGTCTGGAAACTGCGGAACGGCTTGTCACGATTGATCCATTTATTGAAATTGTGATCGTTACAGCCTACTCAGATACATCTCGTCAGAATATGGCTGATCAACTTGGTGACAGCCGGTTCCTACTGCTAAAGAAACCATTTGATCCCGACGAATTGACCCAGATGGCTCAGTTTCTCATCTACAGACGAGAAATTGACCAATTGAACCGAGCTTATGAGCGTTTTGTACCCAAGGAATTCCTAAAACTGTTGAACAAGGAAAACATTCTGGAAGTGCAGATTGGCGATCACGCCGAAATGCCCATGTCCATTCTCTTCTCTGATATTCGCTCCTTCACATCCCTTTCAGAACGTCTCTCACCGGCAGAAAATTTTCGCTTCATCAATTCCTACCTTGGATTGATGGGGCCGGTAATCCGGAGGAATCGAGGCATCATCGACAAGTTTATTGGTGATGCAATCATGGCGCTGTTCCAAGTGGAACCGGACGATGCCGTGCGTGGAGCTCTTGAAATGATCCGTTCGCTTCGCTGGTATAATCAAGGGCGTTCACGTGCGGGTTATTCTTCGGTGCGAATCGGGATAGGCATTCATAGTGGGAATGTGATGCTGGGTACTATTGGGGAGCACTACCGAATGGAGAGCTCTGTGGTGAGTGATGCCGTCAATCTGGCTTCTCGCATTGAAATGCTGACCAAGCCTTTCAAGACCGATCTGTTGATTAGTGAAGGTACGTACGATGGTCTGAAAGACTCGAGTCAATACATGATTCGCTTAGTAGATATGCGCAAGGTGAGAGGTCGAAGTCTGCTGGTCAGACTTTATGAGGTTTTTGACGAGGAGTACGAAGACCTCCGAGAGTTCAAAAAAGAAAATTTAGAACTGTTTGAGCTAGCGGTGAAATCATTTCACGCCTCAGAATTTGACGATGCTCGTTCCCAATTTGATCGTCTGGCTTCAATGGGAGTTGAGGACAGCCTTGTTGAGCTTTACTTGGAACGCCTTAAACACATTGCTGAATATGGTGATGATGCACCGATTGATGAGCAATTCTAAGCCAATCCGAATCTTCTAAATCAACTGAGTTCTCGATGAAGTTTGTTCGAAGCCTACAGAACGAGATTGTAATTTCTTTTATCCTACTCGCCATGTTTCCAAGCCTCATTGGAGGCGCAGTGACTCTGATTTATTTTCAGAACATGATGGAGAAGGAAGCGCAACAAAATCTGGAACATGTAGCAGAACTATGGGCGCTGGCATCTGATCAGTGGTATCAAAATGCGGCAAAGGATATTCGCCAGTTGGCTAATACCCCCACTCTCTGGCAGGCGGAAGCATTTGCGCAGAGAAGCCTTTTTGAACCCGATCACTATGCTGGGATCTGGCAACTGAACTCTGAAGGGCATTTGCTGCAAACGATCAAGTCAGGTGAATTGCCCGAAGAAACGAGATGGGAAACTCTCAAGGAATTCAATCAATCCGAACTTGGCCCTCTGCAGTTGCTCAAATCAGGAACAATTGTGCTGCCGATTCGGGTAGATGTAGCTAATGAGGAACTGGTTGGCCGAGAACGGACCAATTCGAAATTGCTAGCTTTGCTCAGCAGTCAATCGATGATGGAGTTGTTTACAGACAGAAATCAGGACGGACAAAGCAGAGGATTCTTTGCCGATTCAGCGGGGAATGTACTCTCGTTCATGCCTGATAGAAGCCTGTCTGACGAAACTTGGCAGCTGATTGGAAATTGTCGTGAAGAGGTTACAGGGTCTGGGGTTGTGGTTAATGATTTTGGTGATGATGTAGTGACGGCTTATCGCTGGCTAGGCTACCCAAATGCTTGTCTAATCGTAGAAGTCGACCGGGCAATTGCTATTGGCAAGCTTGGGGTGCGTTTGCCTTTATTAGTGGCTCTGATCTTCGGGATCATCATTGGAATTTCGCTGTTGGGAGTTCGTTTTCTAAGTCGTCACTTGATGCAGCCTATTCATGAACTCGTCGGTATTGTTAACCAGGTGGCAGATGGAGATTTCACTTCGCGTCCGAAGGAAAGTCAATTGGTGGAGATCAAGAAACTCCATCGAGCTTTTACGGATATGGCGAATAGCTTGGAAACCTACAACCGTTACCTTGAAGAGCGAGTTTCCCAGCGAACCTTGGAATTGAATGAAAAAAATCTGCAACTTCGTGAAACTATGCGTCTGCTGGATGAGGAAAAGAAGAAGCAGGTACAGCAGGCATACAACGCTGGTATTGTTGAACACGCAATCAGTGTTCTGCACAACATTGGGAACGCCATCACCCCCCTTGTAGTCCGACTCCAAAAGCTTCATCAGAACAAAGTAGAATCACAGTTTTCCAGCTATCTCCAACAGTTGTATAGTTTGTTGGAACAGCACCAGGGTGACCTGGGAGATTTTTTCAGTTCTCCCCGTGGTCAACAGTTTCTCCCATTCCTCAAGCAACTCACCCAAACCTCTGACCAACAGGAAGAGGATGAACTTAAGTCGATGGATGTGATGGCCCATCAGCTTGATCACATCACGGAAATTATTGCGTTACAGCAGAAGTACGCGACACAGCAGTCGAATACTGAAGAGGTTCAGATTGAACAGGTGATCGATGATGCGATAGAAATGATGAAGCCAGCGTTCGATAAGCGAAATATTATGGTTATCGAAGAAGTTCAACCAGAACTACCAAAAATTCAAAATGATCCAAACAAGCTCGTTCAGGTCTTTATGAATTTATTCAAGAACAGCATCGAGAGCATCGATCAGAGTCTGCGTGCCCCCAAAGATGGGTATCAGGGGAGAGTCAGAGTGGGAGCCACGATACTGAGAAGTGACCAACTTCAGATGTATGTTGAAGATAATGGCCAAGGTGCTGAACCAGAGTCCCTGAAGCGGGCCTTTGAATTTGGATATTCAACCAAAAAGCGTGGTTCTGGGTTTGGTTTGCACGACTGTGCAAATTTTATCCGTTTTCACAAGGGTATTGTTGAGTTGACATCCGAGGGCATTGGCAAGGGGGCAAAGATCACTTTCACTCTGCCAACCACCAAATCAAAGAACTAAAAAAAGAAGAACAAGAGGCCTAGAATCTTCGTCGCTTTTGTTCTTCAATTCCAGAAATCAATAGATGTGGACAGATAGGTAATCAGTTCATGATGAACGCTGAGCAACAAGATCAAATTCAAATCAAACGTGATGCACTGAACATGAATGTGATGTCTCTGAAGCCAGAGCATTTTCAGGATTTGGCTCATGTTGGCGCAATCCTCTCAGAACTGGAAGAATTCACATCATTGATGGATAGACTGGAGCAGCCTCAATTCAGCAAGGTTTTGAGAGAATTGGGGCATAGGCTTGGCCAGATTGTGGCAGAGTTGTCTCCATACGAATCTGGTCTGGAAGAATTTCAGCAACTTCATGAGCAGTTTGATGATGCATTAGAACTTCTTTACGCGGGAGATCAAGAAGACGCCGATATGATTCTGATCCGTGCGTTGGATAGTAAATCAAAGGCTGTGAAGAGTTTAGCATCACAGGATCACTACAGTGACTACGCAAAGATTTTCCAGAATTGTTCCGAAGAGATGAAAGGGGATGAAACCCTTGCGGAGTTCATTAGTGAGACTGAGGAAGGGCTACAAAATACAGAGGAGACTCTACTTAGATTGGAAGAAGATTTTGAGGATCGAAAAGCGATCTCTGGCATCTTCCGTGTCTTTCATACAATCAAAGGGACTGCTGGATTTTTAGGTTTGACGGATCTGGGAAGCTTGGCCCATCGGACAGAGGACTTGATGGTTCAGGTCAACGAGGGAGAACGCGAAATCACATTGGAGATCCTAAACGCAATCCTGTGTGCTACAGATGGTTTATCCAAGTTGATTAGTCAAATGAAGGCTATGATTGCAGGAAGGAGTGCAGAGCCGGTGGATCTTCGAGAGGCGTATCAACTTTTGGATTATTTGCTAAGTGATGAGGTATCTAAATCCATCCCGGCTTCAGAAAATCCTACTCCTGAAATTATTAGCGCAACCCCACTGCCTCACTTTGAAGACCAAAAGACTCTGACGGAAACTCACACTGAAGCGGGCCAGATTTCAACGAACACTTTGAAGTCTCCCACCACTGAGGTTTCAAAAACGAATGAGAACGTGGCAGCAACTCAAGTCATGGATATGCTGAAGATTCCAGCATTTAAACTTGATGAGTTGTCTGAGTTCATTGGTGAAATGGTGGTAGCACTCTCGGTTTTATCCCAGAACCCAACGATTGCCAATCTGGAAGATCGCGAATTACATGACCGATTAGATCAATTGAACAAGATTACAGAGCAACTTCGGGATCGAATTCTCAGTATTCGCATGTTTCCGGTCAAGAACGTTTTTTCAAAGCTAACAAGGCAGATGAGGGATCTCTCAAAAAAATCTGGAAAGCAGGTCAAGCTCACTATTCAGGGAGATGAAACATTAGTTGATAAGACGATCATAGATAGCATCTACGCCCCACTGATGCACATCATGCGAAATACGGTTGATCATGGAATTGAAACTCCTGAGGAACGAACAGCAGCGGGTAAGTCCTCAGAGGGAACCGTCAAACTTTCCGCACATCACTTGGGTGATTCCATTCTGATTGAGGTGCGTGATGATGGTCGTGGATTGGATCGTCAGAAACTGTTTACAAAAGCCTTAGAGCGTGGCTTGATCAATGAGCGAGAAAACCTCACTGATCAACAAATCTTCATGTTCATCTTCACGAGTGGTGTTTCCACAGCAAAGGAAGTGACTGACATTTCTGGCCGTGGGGTCGGCATGGATGTCGTGAAGAAAGAGGTTGAGAAACTTCGTGGTAAAATCAGCGTGGAGACTGAGACAGGAAAGGGCACTGCTTTCCTAATCAAATTGCCCTTGACGACCTCAATCATTGAAGGGTTGGTAGTGCGTTTGGGAGAAAATCGCTTTGTTCTACCCATTCTTGATGTACATCTGACGCTGATTCCAAAAAAGGATCAATTGTATGACGTTCAAGATCGAGAAAGTGAGTGTTTGATTCTGGCCGGAGAAGTCATTCCAATCATGCGGCTTCATGAGTTTTTTGATGTTGAGGCTGATGTGATGGTCCCAGAGGAAGCAATCATTGTAGTTGTCAAGTACGGTGAGAAAAAATATGGACTGATGTTCGATGAACTGCTGCACCGACAACAAATTGTGGTAAAGAATCTTGGAGAAACCTTTGTCAACCTGCCTGGAATCACAGGGGGAACAATTCTTGGTGATGGGAGAGTCGGGTTGATTCTAGATCCAGAGACGCTGATTCATCGCTCACACAACATCAATATGACGATCAATTGAGCAGTCAAGATCAGTCGAGGTAAAACTGATGAATGATCTATTTGAAAATTCAGAAGGGAAGTTACTGACTTTCCTGCTAGGAAACCAGGAATATGGCATCAAAATTCTTGAGGCTCGTGAAGTTGTGGGCATGATGCACATTGATCCTGTCCCGCATACCTCCGATTTCATGAAAGGGGTGATCAATCTTCGCGGAAAGATCATCCCAGTGATTGATTTGCGGTCCAAGTTCAAGATGCCTCAGGCGGCACCGACCAATGAAACCTGCATTATTGTTGTTGATTTTGGGAACGCTTTAACAGGAATCATTGTAGATTTTTTGATTGGGGTAACCCGGATTGAAGAGGTCAGCTTTGAAGAGACTCCACAGATGAGCGCTAACATTAGAGCCGAGTTCATTTTAGGAATGGCCAAATTGGAGGATAGGGT
>Ga0209631_10002159_pt1 | contig 23969 bp, 32 predicted proteins | sample COG_08_FD_184752 | JGI IMG/M metagenome (GOLD analysis project Ga0209631, IMG submission 184752) | Pelagic Microbial community sample from North Sea - COGITO 998_met_08 (SPAdes) (version 2) | ecosystem: Environmental > Aquatic > Marine > Neritic zone/Coastal water | place: Helgoland, sampling... | reverse complement strand
TCTTGGGTTTAGATTTTATGTTTAAATAGAGAATTGCAGAAGCGATACCCGTTAACAAAACTAATACAATTAATAATACTATATCCATGATTCTTAATATTATATCACATTATTAATTGGAAAGATTTAATTCTTGGAAAGTAATTTGACTAAACGTTTTAAAGCTTCATTTTTAGATGAAGACTTTGAGACAATCATGCAGGCTTCAGATTTTAATATTTCACCATCTTTTAATATTCTTAAGTTGTTAGCTCTTAAAGTTTCTCCAGTTGAAGTAATATCTGTTATGATTTCTGCAGATCCAGTAAAAGGATAGGTTTCTGTTGCTCCCAAACTATCAACTAATTTAAATTGAGTAACCCCTTTAGAAAATAAAAATTCTCTAGTTAAATTTGGATATTTGGTTCCAACTCGAAGTCTTTTCTTCTTTTTATCTTTAAATTCAAATGCAATTTCTTCTAAATCAGCAATTGTTTGAACATCTATCCATTCATCAGGTATGGCAACTACCAATGTGGCTTTTCCAAAATTGTATTTTTTAGTTACAGAGATCTTATTTTGAATATTAATTTCACTTTCTTTCAATAAATCAAATCCAGAAAAACCTAAATCTAAAGATCCGTCCCCAAGTCTTTGAATAATTTCTCTTGCATGTAAATAAACAACTTTAATATTTTTTTTATTTTTAATAGAGCCAAATAAATCTCTCTCACCTCTTTCTGATAAAAGTTTTAACTTTTTCTTCTTAAAGATATTTAAGACATCTTTTCTAAGTCTGCCTTTGCTTGGAATACCAATATTGATAATATCTTTGATCATAGATTTAATGCAGCTCCTACTGCTGGAACTTCTTTTTTAGATCCAAGATCAGATATTAAATGATCATATCTTCCGCCATTAATAACATTTTTAATTTTTGAATTTGATTTGATATCAATTTTAAAAACCATGCCTGTGTAATACTCAAGTTGTCTTCCAAATGAGGCTGAAAATATTACATTGAGTTTTGAAACTTTATTTTGTGATAATGGGAAATACTTTTGGTCTACTACAAGATTAATCTTATATTTTTTAAAAAATTTATTTAACTCTGATGCTGCTTGATTAATTGGACATTTAATTTTTAGAAAATCTTTTATTATTTTTGAAACATTTTTTCCCTTACTTGCTCTTCTTGGGTCTTTGATTTTGTTATCAAATCTTTTTAAAATTTCATTAATTGATCTACCTGCAACAATTTTTAATTGATCATCTTTTAACATTTTGAGATATCGTTTTTTATCAACCTCAACAATAGTTGGATCCACATCAGAGTTTGTCTCCAATCTTTTAAGTAAATCATTAAAGTAATCTTCTCTCCAAAAATGTCTTGATAATCTTAATTTCCATCTTTTTGGAATATCCAATTTTGAAATAAGAAGATTAAATATTTCAACATTACCTATTGTTAATGTCCCAGTTGAATATTTAAGGTTTTGTAATGACTTTAGAGAAGTATTTATTATTTCTTTATCATCATTTTTTTCATTTTTAGATCCAATGATTTCAAATCCAATTTGATTTCTAATAATAGAGTCTTTTTTATTTTGTGATTTTCTATAGGCTTGACCACTATAAAATATTTTTTCTTTTCCTTTTAAATTATTTTCTAAATACCTCAAACAAGACGCTATTGTTAAATCAGGCCTTAAACATAGCTCGCTGCCATTTTGATCAATAAATGAAAATATAAATTTTCTAAAATTTTCACCTGATCTTTGAACAATATGATTGGCCTCTATTACTGAGGGCAAATTAATATATTTAAATCCCTTAGACTTTACCGATCTAAGGATATTTTCAGATAAATTTTTTGATTTCATCGATTAAGTTTTCTTTTGGAATGGTAAATTGATTATTTTCACCTTTAACGCCTAATAAATTTTTAAGGGTTATGGTATTTTCTTTAAATTCATTGTCCCCACAAATAATAGCAACCGGACACTCTCTTTTATTTGCGTAAGTTAATTGTTTTCCTAAATTCTTTTTACTATCTAAAAAGATTTCAGAGTTAATGTTGTTCTCTCGAAGGGTATTTAAAATCTCATAATAATTTTTAAGATATTGTTTATCCATCACACACACAATAACTGGTTTTTGTTCTTCAATTTTAACTTGCTCTAACTGAGACATTGCAAATAAAAGTCGATCAACACCAATACTCACACCCGTCCCTGGGATATCTACTCCCTTAAACCTTGAAATTAATTTATTATATTGGCCACCTGAACAAACACTTCCAATATCTACTTCTTTGCCCTTGTTGTTTGTTGCCTTAAAATTAAGATTTGTTTCAACACAAAAACCATCATAATAAGCAAGACCTCGAACAATTGTAAAATTTGTTTTAACTTGATCTGCATATTTTCCATAACTTAACACTTCAAATAATGCTTCAAGCTCTTCAATTCCCTCAATGGATAATGGGTTTTTTAGATTTGCTTTAAGTTCTTTTAAATCTTTAACTTTTAAAAAATTAATAATTTGTAAAACCTGATCATCATTTAGATCAGCACCTTTAGTAATAGCGCCACTTGCATCTTTTCTCTCTTTTTTGAGTAAATCCTCAACTCCTTTTATTCCAAATCCAGGTTTATCTAATTTATCGATTGCCCTCATAACCTTTATTTGTTTTTCTTCAGAGATTTTTAATTCTTCAATTAATCCTTGAACAATTTTTCTATTGCTTACGTTAATTGTAAATTGATCTTTATTTAAACCACAATCGATTAAGGTACTTGCAATTAAATTACAAAGCTCTGCGTTAGCTTGTGCTGGATTAACTACTCCAACAATATCACAGTCTGCTTGCATAAATTCTCTATATCGGCCATTACCTGCCTTTTCATTTCTAAATACATTTTGAATTGCATATCTTTTATAAATAGATGGCAGTTCTTGATTATTCTGAGCAACAAATCTTGCTAACGGACTTGAAAGATCATAACGAAGAGTAATATTTCTTTCTCCATCTTCAAACGAGAAAACATCAGACATAGGGTTACTTTCATCCTCTGCTAAAAAGGATCCTATGTTTTCACTAATTTCAAAGGATGGGGTTTCTAAAGGGTCAAAACCAAATTTTATAAAACTCTTCTCTATAGCTTTTAGTAGCTTTTTTTTAAGAAGAAGTTTTTTATTCCATCGATCTTCAAATCCAGAGGGTAGTCCTGGAACTAATTTATTTTCTTTATTCATTTTTTGGTACCCGCGCTTGGAATTGAACCAAATCCTAGAGTTCCACAAACTCCCGTACTAACCATTATACTACGCGGGCGTATCCTATTTGTTTTTATCTTATTTTGTGTGGATTTAAAATTATATTATAAAAATTATTTGCTAGCTTTAGCCAGCATGGAAATGTCTATGCGTACCTCTATTAGTTCCTCGAAGAGTAGATCTTTGAGTACCTCTATTTGTTCTTCTATTGGTCGCTTTTTTATTCATGGCCAGTCTTTTAGACAAAAAAATTATTTATTCAACCCTAAAAATAAAAAGGACGTTTGTCTAAATTAATAGAAAAACGTCCTTTAAAAATTTTAAAATACTTAGTCTAATTTTTTTAGATTTACTGCAGAAGGACCTTTGGGACCATCTTCTAATGTAAACTCAAGCTTATCACCTTCGTTTAAGAATCTCATCCCAGCTGCTTTTACTGCTGAAGCGTGCACGAATGCATCTTTTTCTTTGTCATCTCTTTCGATAAAACCATAACCTTTTTTACCGTTAAACCATTTTACTTTACCTTGTAATGTGCTCATCTTATTTCTTAGTCCTTTATTTTGTTATTTTTAATGAGGGAAAATTAATTTTTTTTTTAATTATTTCAAGATGAAAAGTGGTGGTGGCTGAGGAGAGATTCGCACTCCCGACACAAGCCTTTTCAGGGCTCTGCTCTACTCCTGAGCTACTCAGCCTTAAGATTATCCTCTAAAGATTATTCTACCTTTAGTAAGATCATAAGGGGTCATCTCTACTGTCACGTTATCCCCTTGCAAAACTCTAATTCTATTCTTTCGAAGTTTGCCTGCTGTGTGGGCTGTAACGGTATGACCATTTTCTAATTGAACTCTAAACATGGCATTAGGCAACAGGTCTGTTACTTTACCCTTGAATTCAAGTAGGTCTTGTTTTGACAAATTTAATTTCTCCTAATTCTTTTTTTTACTGAGAGCGCATGTCCTGCTAACCCTTCATAATTTGCAAGTGTTATAACCGATGGCCCAAGACTTTCAATACCCTTTTTTGATAAGTTAATATAAGAAATTCTTTTATAAAATTCATTAACACTAATTCCTGAAGAATATTTTGCAGATCCATTAGTTGGTAAAACGTGGTTTGATCCAACATTGTAATCGGTCATAGCCATAACTGCATATTTTCCTAAACACACTGAACCAGCATTATTAATTTTAGGAACAAATGATTTATAATTTTTAACATTTAATTCTAAATGCTCAGGTGCAATTTTATTCACCACATCAATAATTTTTTTATCAGATGCAATGTGCATTAAAATTCCATTACTCATTAAACTTTTTTTAGCAATTGATTGTCTTGGAATTTCTTTAAGTTGTTTAAAGATTTCTAATTTAACTTTTGAAATTAAATTTTTATCTTTAGAAATTAAAATACATTGAGCAAGAGGATCATGTTCTGCTTGACCAATTAAATCACTAGCAACCCAAACTGGATTTGAATATTTGTCACAAACAATAGTTACTTCAGAAGGACCAGCTGTCATTCCTTCAATTCCAACATCTCCAAAAACTTCTTTTTTAGCTGCAGCAACATAAGCATTACCAGGGCCAACAATTTTATTAACTGATTTAATTTTTTTAGTTCCATAGGCTGCTGCTGCAATCGCAGAGGGCCCACCGATTGAGTAAATTTCTTTAATTTTACATTTTCTAGCAGCATATAAAACAGCTGGGTTTTGTTTTCCTTTAAAACCTGGATTTATCATTATTATTCTTTTAACTCCCGCAACAATTGCTGGGATTGCATTCATCAATACACTTGAAGGATAAGACGCGGTTGAGCCTGGAACATATATTGCAACAGAATTAATTGGTAAATATTTATACTCAAGTTTGTTTTTGAATTTATCTATGTAAGAAATATTTTTAAACTTTTGCAATGAATGAAATTTATAAATTCGATCATAGGCAGTATCGATTGCTTGTTTTACTTTTTTATCTAAAGTTTTAATTGAGTTAGAAATTTGTTTTGAAGTTGGAACTATAATTGAATTTTTGTTAAATTTTTTTTCGTATTTTAGTAAAGCCTTATCGCCATTTTTTTTAACATCTTTAATAATGTTGGTAACCGATATAGAGCTTGACTGAACTTTGCTTTTTCTAGCAGACAATAATTTATCCAATTCACGGTCAAAACCTCTGTTGCTGCTATTTAATACTTTAACCATTATTTAATCTCATTTTGATCTTCTAGTCTTACTTCAATGGTCTCTGACTTCAATGAAATATGAGCATTGTTGTTAAATATCAAATTAATCTCAAAATCATCTTTGTTTTTTAGATAATCAATTCCAATTAATTCTAATGTTAAATCTTCATTTTTTTGGTCAATATTTTTTGATTTAACTTGGTCAACAAAATCAAATTTGCAAATACTATTAACTTTTTTATCCTCCTGACCTGACTCAATTTTTGTTCTTTCAATTGAAAGTAAAAATATCTTATTTGCTTGTAAAAATTTGATATCTGAAATCTTAACTTTTGCACCAGCACAACAAGCTGATATCATTTGAAGACCTTCATTATCGGTTGCAATTATTTTTGCTAAATATTTTTTATCCATTAATTCACTCTTCTAATTTTAGCGCCAACTTTTTTCAATTTTTTTTCAATATTTTCATACCCTCTATCAAGATGATAGATCCTATTAATAACTGATTTGCCTTTTGCTGTTAATGCTGCCAAAATTAACGAAACTGAAGCTCTTAAATCAGTTGCCATAAGCTCAGCTGGTGCAAAATTAATATTTCCTTCAACAATCGCTTTATTGCCATTAGTTGAAATTTTTGCACCCATTCTATTTAATTCTGCTACGTGCATAAATCTATTTTCAAAAATATCCTCTTTGATTATGGAACTCTTGTTTGCTTTGCATAGTAAAACCATTATTTGAGCCTGTAAATCTGTAGGAAATCCTGGGTATGGTGCGGTTGTTATTTTGGTGCTTTTTATTTTTTTATTTCCAATAATTTGAACTTCATTTTTTTTAATCATTATTTTTGAACCTAGTTTTTTAAGAACATTAATTTCTGTCTTTATAATTTCAGGCACAATATTACTAATTTTTAAATTGCCTTCAGTAACAGCAGCTGCAACTAAATACGTTCCAGCTTCTATTCGATCAAACATTACAGAATAAGAAATTTCTTTAATTTCACTAACTCCAATAACTTTAATTGTTCTTTTTGAGATCCATTTAATATTACATCCCATTTCATTTAAAAAATTTACTAAATCTTTAATTTCAGGTTCTATCGCACAATTTGATAATATGGTGATCCCTTTAGCAAAACTTGCAGCGATAATTAAATTTTCTGTTGCTCCTACTGAAATTTTGGGAAATTTAATTTTATTTCCTTTCAATCCTTTTGGAGCATTTGCAATTACATAACCTTGATCAATTTTATATTTTACTCCTAATTTTGATAATGCTTTAAGGTGTATGTCTACAGGACGAGTGCCTATGGCACATCCGCCAGGTAAAGAAACTTTAGCTGATTTATGTTTGGCAAGCAAAGGGCCTAAAACTAAAATTCCTGCTCTCATAGTTTTTACCAAATTATATGAAGCAAATTTTTTATTTTGTTTGGAATTGTCTATGATGGTTTTATTTTTATCTAATTTTACTCTAGATCCTAATGATTGAAGCAATGTCAACATTGTTTCAATATCTCTAACTTTAGGAAGATTTTTTAAAATAATTTTTTTATTTGATAAAAGAGTTGCAGCAATAATAGGTAGTGAAGCATTTTTAGAACCTGAAATTTTTATCTGCCCTTTGAGCTTATTCGCTCCAAAGACCTCTAGTTTTTGCATGATTAAACTTTAGGTAATGTTACTCCAGTTTGCCCCATGTATTTACCATTTCTATCTGCATAGGTTACTTCTGGTTTTTCATTGCCTTTTAAAAAGATAAATTGGGCAACTCCCTCATTTGCATAAATCTTAGCTGGTAAAGGAGTGGTATTTGAAAACTCTAAAGTTACATAACCCTCCCAACCTGGTTCTAGTGGAGTTACATTGACTATAATTCCACACCTTGCATAGGTTGATTTTCCAAGACAAATAACAAGTACGTCATTGGGAATTTTAAATTTTTCAACTGTTCTTGCTAACACAAATGAGTTAGGTGGAATGATGCATTCTGATACATTTTTTGTAACAAAGTTAGTTGGTTTAAAATTTTTAGGATCAACAATTTCAGAGTTGACGTTTGTAAAAATCTTAAATTCATCTGAAACTCTAGCATCATAACCAAAAGACGATAACCCATAAGAGATGCTGTCTCCTCTTACTTGTTTTTCCTCAAAAGGTGAAATCATGCCCTCTTCTTTAGACATTTTTCTAATCCACTTGTCTGAAAGAACTGACATTATTTACTTTTCTTCTTAATCTTTTTTTGGAAAAGTTTTCTTTTTTTCAAATTTTTTTTAAGTGCTAAACTTAAACGCTCATTCTTTTCTTTAGAATTCATTTCTTATCCGGATTAGTTAAAAAGTCTAAAGTTATTGGTTTTGAAGCATCTAGCGTTGGTGCCTCAGGTGCTTCCTCTTTAGGACCCTCTTTAGCTAATCTTTTCGCTTTTTTTTCTGCAAGCTTTTTTTCTCTTTTAGCCTGCTTCTCCATAAGCTTTGCACTTTTAGTTGATTTATAATCGTAATGAATGCCCATAAAAAATCCTCACGTGTATATAATGCATATTAATAAAAAAATTAAGGCAATAATTTGAAAAAAATGCTTTATTATCAATGAAATACAATTCTTTGCTTATGCTCCTGTAGTTAAATGGCATAACAAGTCATTGGTAATGACTAGTTCCCTGGTCAGTACAGGGTGGGAGCACCATTAATTTTTATAAAAAACTTTTCTAAAAAAAATCGTAACAATTAATAAGCCAAAGAAAGCAATTAGGGGAATATAAATTGATGGTGAGGTGATTAAATCAATCACACTTGGTGCATTAAGATTTTGATCAATTATTTTTTCAAGTCCACTCCCAATAGAGATCATAATAAATATTGAAGGGATCATACCTAAAAAAGTTGACCAAAAATAATTATAAACTTTTACGTTAAAAATACATGGTAAGACATTTTGTATTTGAAAAGGGATACCTCCAATAAACCTATAAACTAACAAATATAAAAATTCAGATTTTTGAAACTTTTCCTCAAGTTTTTGAAATCGATTTAAAAATCGATCTCTAATCATTTCTTTTAAAAAGTAATTTGCAAAAATATAAAGTAAAGTTGCACCAATTGACAATCCTATAACAGTAAACAATAGCCCAAACCATTTACCAAAAATAAAACCTGCAAATAAAGCTAAAGGCGAACCAAAGCCAGCAGCGAAAACCCAAAGAATTGAAAATAAGATAAATAACACTCCTAATAAAAATAAATTTGTTTGTCTTAAATCATAAAAATAATCTCTATTATTTTTAATAAATTCATAACTGGTTATTTCTTGAAAACTAAACTTAGTAAAAATGAAATATAAAAATAAACCAACAGCCGATATATAAAATAGACCAATAAATAATTTAATTTTTTTAGATTTAGCCATTAATATTGATGTTAAATATAAAATCTTCTATTTGCTATTTATATATTTAATTACTATAAAGGGCGAAATTTAATAAAAATTTAACAACATTTTATGAAAAGAACTTACCAGCCAAAAAAAGGCAAAAGACTAAAAAAGCACGGATTTCGCTCTAAGATGAAAACAAAAGGTGGCCGAAAGCTTTTAAAAAGAAGACGAGCTAGAGGAAGAAAAGATTTAACTGTTTCATCAACTGTTAAAAAAAAGTAATTCAACTTAGATGAAAAGCAAAATTCTTGCTCTTTCAAAAAACGAAGAATTCAAAAGCCTTCTTAAACAAAAAAAAATCTCAAATAAATACGTCACAATTTTTTTTGGAAAATTAGCTAATAAAGATGAAAAAAAACTTAATATTAGTTTTGTAACCAAGAAAAAAATTGGCAATGCTGTAAAGAGAAATAAAATTAAAAGACGTCTTAGAAATATAACGAATGATGCAGTAAAAAATATTACTGTAAAATTTAACTATTCATATCTTGTTATTGCCAAGCCAACTATGTTAAACAACGAGTATACAATTATAAAAGAAACCTTATTTAGAGACTTAGAGAGAATACGATAATGAATATTTTCACAATAATCCTAATAAAATTTATTAAAGGATATCGTTTTTTAATAAGTCCTTTGCTTGGACACTCGTGTCGTTATTTACCAACTTGTTCTGAATATTCTATAGAAGCCTTAACAACATACGGCTTTTTCAAAGGTTTATTAATGAGTATAAAAAGAATTCTATCATGTCATCCAATAAAATTTCTTGGTGGTGGCGAGGGATTTGATCCTGTAAATAAAAATTTTAAAATTAAAAAATAATGGATACAAAAAACGTAGTTGCAGCAATTTCTCTATCAGCAGCAGTAATTGTTTTATATTCTCTATTTTTTGCTCCAGAACCAGTACCGAGATCAGAAAATTTATCTGAAAAAGATAAAATAGAGAAAAACTCTGATGCGCCTAGTTTAGAACAAACAGAAAATTTGGTAAAAATATCCCGAGATGAGGCTATTGTTCAAAATGAAAGAGTAAGTTTTGAAAACAATAGTGTTAAAGGTTCAATATCTCTTAAGGGTGCAATCATAGATGACCTTACTTTCAAAAACTACAATACAAGTCTAGAAAGCAATGAAAATGTTATTTTATTAAATCCAAGAAATATAGAAGATGGATACTTTATAGAAAGTGGATTTGTAACCTCTGATAAAAATATTGATATTCCTAATTCAGAGTCGGTTTGGACGGTTAAAGGAAATAGTAAATTAACGGAACAAACCCCAATAAAACTTTCATGGACAAACGGCCAAGGAATTACATTTGAAAAAGATATTTCGCTAGATAATCAGTTTTTATTTACAGTTAAACAAAGAGTAATCAATTCTACAGATAAAAAGTTTGATTTTTATTCATACGGTCAAATTATAAGAAATAAAATTCCAGAAGGTCTTTCAAATTTTTATATCCTTCATGAGGGATTAATTGCAGACCTTGATGATGAACTAATTGAGGAAGATTATGATGACATTCAAGAAAAAAGATTTAGCAAAAATGCTAGCAAAGGGTGGTTTGGAATCGGGGATAAATATTGGATAAGCTCAATTATTCCACCAAGAGAAAAAGAATTTAAAGTTACTTTTGACTATAAAGATAAATTTAGAGCTAATTATATTGCAACAAAACCGACTGAACTTGGTAGCAATTCATCAATTGAAGATGAAATGCAGATCATCGTGGCAGCTAAAAGAGTTGATGTAGTAGATGGTTATGCTGAACAATTAAATATTGATAAATTTGATTTAGTTATCGATTGGGGCTTTCTATATTTCATTACTAAGCCTTTATTCTATGGAATTGATTACTTCTTTAAGTTGTTAGGAAATTATGGTCTAGCAATTATAGCAATAACCATCTGTATTCGATTGGTATTTTTTCCATTGGCTAACTTTTCATTTAGAAGTATGGCGAAAATGAAAGCTCTTCAGCCTGAGATGGTAAGACTAAAAGAATTACATAAAGACGATAAAATGAAACTTCAGCAAGAAATGATGGCACTTTACAAAAAAGAAAAAGTAAATCCAATGTCAGGTTGTTTGCCGATATTGGTTCAAATTCCTGTTTTCTTTGCTCTTTATAAAGTTTTATTTGTGACAATTGAAATGAGACAAATGCCATTCTACGGATGGATTCAAGATTTATCTGAAAGAGACCCTACATCCTTATTTAATCTTTTTGGATTGTTGCCATACGATGTACCATCATTTTTAGTAATTGGGGCATGGCCTATACTGATGGGTGTAACAATGTTCATACAGCAAAAATTAAACCCCGCACCGACTGATCCAATACAGGCAAAAATTTTTATGTTCTTTCCGTTATTCTTAACAATAATTCTTGCACCATTTCCAGCAGGATTAGTAATCTATTGGACAGTGAACAACGTTCTAACAATGGCTCAGCAAATATTTATAATGAAAAGAACTAAAATTAAGACCACCTAATGGTTCCTATTCAAGAGGAAGAGTTAAAAAAAATAATACCAACTGATGGACCGTCTATTTCAGAGGTTAAAAGCTATTTAGAAAAATATAATGATGAATATATCGTTATTAAATGTGGTGGTAGTGTTCTTGTAGATCAAAATTTATTTGATCATTTTATTGATAATATTTCAATTTTAAACAAATTAGGATTTATTCCAATTATTGTTCACGGTGGTGGTAAAAGAATTTCTAACAAATTATCTGAGTCAGGTATTGAGAGCAAGTTTCTAAATGGTTTAAGAATTACAGATGAAAAAACAATTAAAATTGCAGAAGAAGTTTTAATTGAATTTAATAAAGAAATTGTAGATGCACTAAAAAATAAAAAGTGTGCTGCTGAAGAAATTAATACAAAAAAAAATAATATTATTTCGGTAATTAAAGATGATGAAAAACTTGGTTTTGTTGGTAGCCCTAATAAAATAAATAAAACATCTCTAGACAAAATTATAAATGAGAAAAAAGTACCAGTAATCGCGCCTCTTGGCTTAGACGAAGAGGGTCAATCATTTAATATTAATGCTGATACTGCGGCTGGATATATAGCAAAAGAGTTAAATGCTAGACGATTAATCATCATGAGTGATGTACAAGGAGTTTTAGATAAAAATAAAAATCTTATACCTGAAATAAACTCTAAAAAAATTAAGGAACTTATTGAAGACGATACTATTACAGGAGGCATGATACCAAAAATTAATAATTGTCTAGATGTTGCAAGCAACGGTGTAAAAGGTGTTGTAATAATTGATGGAAGAAAAAAACATTCAATTCTATTTGAACTACTTTCGGATAAAGGATCAGGAACGTTAATTAGACAATGAGAGATTTAATAGATATTAAATATTGGATATTTGATTTAGACAACACACTGTACAGTGGTCAAACAAAAGTTTTTTCTGAAGTTGATAAAAAAATGTCTGCTTTTATTTCAAAAAAGTTTGATGTTGATCTTATTGAGGCTAGAGAAATTCAAAAAAAATATTTTTATGAGTATGGAACAACTTTATCTGGACTAATGAACCATGATAATATCGACCCTCACGAATTTCTAGAATTTGTACATGACATCGATATTAGCTGGCTTCCAAAAGATAAGGTTTTAAGAGAAGAATTAATCAAAATTAAAGAAAAGAAAATTATTTTTACAAATGGTTCTCATGCACATGTCGACAATATTACAAAACAGTTAGGAATTGATGGGTTATTTGATGGTGCTTTTGACATCACTGATGCAAATTTTATTCCAAAACCACATTTAGATCCTTATGAAAAACTAATAAAAAAATTTAATATTGATCCAGCTCAATCTATTCTAATAGAAGATATAGCCCATAACTTAGAACAAGCTAAAAATTTAGGAATGAAAACTTGTTGGTTAGAAAATGATGAAGCATTTGCAAAGAAAGATGCTGATAAATCTTATATTGATTATAAAATTGATAATTTGCCTTCATTTCTTCAAAAAATTAATATATTAAAAAATAATTAATCATGAATGAATTTGAAAACATAATCAATAAAGCTTGGGATGAAAGAGATCAAGTAAGTTCAAAATCTGATGAAAGTATCTTAGATGCTGTAAGCAAAACAATCGATCAGGTTGATAGTGGAAAAATTAGAGTTGCTGAAAAAAAAGATGGTGAGTGGGTAGTCCATCAGTGGATTAAAAAAGCTATTCTTTTAAGTTTTAGAATTAATGAGATGCAAACTACTCCAGGGCCTTATGCTACTTGGTGGGATAAAGTAAAAGGTAAAACAGCTGGCTGGGGTAAAGAACAGCATTTAGAAGCTGGATTTAGAATGGTGCCAAATGCTGTAATTCGCCATGGATCACACGTTGGTAAAAATGTAGTTGTCATGCCATCGTTTATAAACATTGGTGCATTTGTTGATGAAGGTACTATGGTTGATACCTGGGTAACTGTTGGTTCATGTGCACAAGTTGGAAAAAATTGTCACCTTTCAGGTGGTGTTGGAATAGGTGGAGTTTTAGAACCAATGCAAGCTAATCCTACTATCATTGAAGATAATTGTTTTATCGGAGCAAGATCTGAAATAGTCGAAGGAGTTATTGTTGGTGAAGGCTCAGTTGTTTCTATGGGTGTATTTATAGGCCAATCAACAAAAATTGTTTATCGAGATACGGGTAAAATTATTCAAGGCAAAATACCACCCTATTCTGTTGTAGTGCCAGGAAGTCTACCTGCTAAAGATGGTAAAGGACCATCTTTATATTGTGCAGTAATTATAAAACAGGTCGATGAAAAAACTAGATCCAAAACATCTATCAACGATCTTTTAAGAGAGTAGTTAATGCCTAATATCAATGAACTGCAATTAGCAAAAGAGCTAATTAAATTTCCGTCTGTAACTCCTACTGATGCAGGAGTGATGAAATTTTTAGAAAAAAAATTAAAAACTTTAGGCTTCAAAACTAAAATTTTAGAATTTAAAGAAAAAAATCACAAACCTGTTAAAAATTTATATGCAAGACTTGGGAATACGGGACCAAACTTTTGTTATGCTGGACATTTAGATGTGGTGCCTCCTGGTACATTAACTGATTGGACTGTTAATCCATTTAAACCTTCAGTAAAAAAAGGTCATTTAATAGGACGTGGTGCAAATGATATGAAAAGTTCAATTGCAGCCTTTGTTTCTGCAGTAAGTGATTATTTAAACTCAAATAATAAATTTAAAGGATCAATTAGTTTACTAATTACAGGTGATGAAGAAGGTGACGCTGTTAATGGAACTAAAAAAGTTGTCGAATACCTTAAAAAGAAAAAGGAAAAAATAGACTTTTGTCTAGTTGGTGAACCCACTAACCCTAATAAACTTGGAGAAATGATTAAAATTGGACGTCGTGGCAGTATGACTGGTAAATTAACTATTATTGGAGTTCAAGGCCATGTTGCATATCCTCAAAGAGCAAATAACCCATCAACTGCTTTAGTAAAAATCTTAAAAGAATTAAAAGATATAAAATTTGATAAAGGCACAAAAGACTTTCAACCAACTAATCTAGAGGTTACTAAAATCAATATTCATAATACTGCTGAAAATGTTATCCCTGGTAAGGCTGAGGCTGTATTTAATATTAGATTTAATAACAAACACACCTCACAAAGCATCAAGCTAAAATTAAACAAAATATTTAATAAGATTTCAAAAAAAGAAAAATCTAAATTTAATATTGATTATAGAGTCTCAGGTGAAGCTTTTTTAACAATTCCAAATAAAACAACATTCATGATCAAAGATGTAATTAAAAAAATTACAAAAATTACTCCAAAGTTTTCAACAACTGGTGGGACATCAGATGCTAGATTTATTAGAAAGATAGCGCCTTGTCTTGAATTTGGATTGGTTGGTAAAACAATGCATAAAGTTGATGAAGCAGTGTCTATTAAGGATCTTAAAAATTTAACTAAAATATACTCAAGTATTTTAAAAAATTATTTTCAGTGAAAACTGGTCTAATTACCACTAAGAGCTATCAAAATCATAACACTGGTAACGGTCACCCAGAAAAGATTGATAGGGTTACAGCAGTAATTGACAATTTCAAAAAGAAAAATAATAACAATTTAATTTGGCAAGAACCTAAAAAATTTGATCAATCTTTGCTAATTAAAACACATTCAAAAGAATATATTGAATTTGTAAACAATTCATTTCCAAAGGATGGTTTGTCTTTCTTAGACGGTGACACCATTGTTTCTCCTGGAAGTAAAGATGCTACTCGTGATGCTGCAGGGTCAATAATTACTGCAATTGATGGCGTTGAATCTAAAGAATATAAAAATGCTTTTTGTGCTGTTAGGCCTCCTGGTCACCATGCTGAAAAGAATAAGGCAATGGGGTTTTGTATTTATAACAATGTTGCTGTTGGTGCTAACTATTTAATTGAGAAATATAATTATCGAAAAGTAGCTATCATAGATTTTGATGTACATCACGGTAATGGAACTCAAGATATTTTCTACGAAAATGAAAAAGTTTTATATATTTCAACACATCAATACCCCTATTATCCAGGATCTGGTACTGAACAAGAAAAAGGGAAATACAATAATATTTTCAACATTCCTCTTGAAGCTGGAACCACATCAGAAAAATATTTAACTGCATACGAACATGTTTTAAGTAAAATTGTAGAATTTAAACCAGAATTTTTGTTATTTTCTGCGGGGTTTGATGCTCATAAAGATGACCCTCTTGCTCAATTAAAATTGAACTCTAATGATTTTTATACTCTAACAAAAAGAACTTTAGAGGCGTCAAAGAAATTTTGTAATGGTAAAGTTGTTTCAATCTTAGAGGGTGGCTATGACTTAAATGCTTTAATGTCTAGCACTGAAAGACATGTGGATGCTTTATTAGAATTTAATTGAAATCAAATGAGAACAAACTAGTTAAGCTATATGAAATTATATAAAATTAAAAAATCTGATATTGATAAAAAAGGTCGAGGTCTTTACGCTACAAAAGATATTAAAGAAGGAACAAAAATCATTGATTATGTTGGAAAATTAATCACAAAAAAACAAACAGAAGAGTCGGATAAATACGACAACAGTAAACCAATTTATCTTTTTACAATTAATAACCGTTATGACCTTGATGGAGACTTTGCTTGGAATACAGCAAGATTGATAAATCATTCTTGTGATAATAATTGTGATTATGACGGTAAAGGTCTTAAAATTTGGGTAAAGGCAATTAAGGATATTAAAAAAGGCGAGGAATTTACCTGTGATTATGGATTTGGATTTGATGAAAATTACAAACAATTTCCATGCAAATGTAAATCTAAAAATTGTTGTGGCTACATTGTTAGAGCAGAATCTAGATGGAGAATTAATAAAAAATTTGCAATGAGTAATAAAGAAAATCTAATAAAAAACTCTAGATAAAAAAAGACCATTAGCAGGTGCTGGTGGTGCACAATTCTCTCTTTTTTTTAATTTAATAATTTTTTCAAATTTTTTCATATCCCACTTTTTTTCACCTAAATATTTTAAACAACCAACCATTGATCTCACTTGTTGTTGTAGAAAAGATTGAGATTTAAATTCAATTGTAATTTTATTATTTTGATTTTTTATCTTAACTGACTTAATTGTTCTTATCGGACTTTTAGCATTACAACTTGAGGCTCTAAATGTTGAAAAATCTTTAGTTCCAATTAATTTTTTTGCTCCTCTCTTCATCTCTTTAAGATCAAGTTTTTTCATTATATGCCATCCTCTATCTTGGTTAATTACCGACGGGCCAACTCTATTATAAATAACATACTCATAAACTCTTAGTTTTGCTGAATATCGAGCATGAAAATTTTGACTTCTCTTTCTAACTTTTAGAATAGCTATCATTTTATTTTTTAAAAAATGATTAATAGATTTTAAAAATTTATCTTTATCTTCAATTATATTTTTACTTTCAAAATGAGCAGATTGAGCAATTGCATGCACACCTGCATCGGTTCTGCCTGAACCAATAATAATTATTTTTTCTTTTAAAAGTTTTGACAATTTATCTTGAAGAACACCTTGAATTGTTTGACCTTTTTTTTGTATTTGCCAGCCTCTATAATTTGTACCAACATACTCAATTAAGATTTGATATTTATGCATTTATTAAACTAGCACCCTTTTTAATTTGAGAGCCAAGAATAAATTCTTCTATCTTTTGAGGCTTTTTTCCCTGTCTTTGTATTTCTAATATTTTCAAAGATTGATTATCTCCACAGCCAACTTCCAAATCGTTTGTCAAAACTTCACCTATATTCCCTTGATTTTTTACTATTTCGGCTTTCAATACTTTGTATCTCTCATCTTTATAAATAAAAAATGCACCTGGTATTGGAAATAATCCATTCACTTTTCCAAGAATTTTTTTTGCATCATCGTTCCAGTTTATAAGTCCTTCAGATTTATTTATCTTTGCTGCATAGGTTGCTAATTCATGTTTTTGGTCAATAAACTTTGCTTTTCCATCTAAAATATTATTAATTTCAATTATTATTTTTTTTGATGCTAATAATGATAGTTTTTTTGAGATCTCATCAGCATTATTATTTGGATTTAAATTAATTTTATAAACTGCACAAACAGGACCTGAATCTAATTGTTCTTCAATCTTCATAATACTTATTCCTGTTTCATTGTCTAAATTCATTATTGATCGCTGGATAGGTGCTGCCCCACGCCACTTTGGAAGAATAGATCCATGGATATTGATAAAACCTAATTTACAAATATTTAAAAATTCTTTTGGAATAATTTGACCATATGCAACTACAATTACAATATCTGGATCAACTTTTTTTAGAAATTCTAATTCCTCTTTATTGTTTTTTAAACTAGCTGGAGTTCTGCAATTAATTCCTAGCCTATCAGCTAAATCATTAATTGGAGACTTATTAACCTTTTGTCCTCTCTGCGATTTTTGGGGTGGCTGAGTATAAACAGCCTCAATAGAAAAACTGTTTTCATAAATTGATTTAAGAATAGGAACTGAAAACTCAGGTGTTCCCATAAACACAATTTTTTTTTGCATTAATTAAATAACTATCTGATTAGACTTTTGCTTTGATAGTTTTTTTATAATCATTGATTTTTTTAATTTGGACAAGTAATCAATAAATAAAATCCCTTCTAAATGATCCATCTCATGTTGAATGCATGTTGCTAACAATCCGCTTGCATGTAAAATTTGTTTCTCTCCATTATAATCTAAATATTCTACATCGCATTGACTAGGTCGATCGATTTCAGCAAACTGGTTAGGAACAGACAGGCAACCTTCTTCGTAAGTTGCTTTTTCTGGATCTTTATTTTTGATTACTGGATTTACAAAATATCTTGGTTCTTTCTTCTCAGGATCTCTACCTATGTCCATAACTATTATTCTTTTGGGTACACCTATTTGAATAGCAGCAAGCCCTATACCATTAGCTGCATACATAGTATCCAGCATATCATCCATTAATTTTTGCTCGTCTTTTGTGACTTTTTCAACTGGTTTAGAAACTTGTCTTAATAATTTGTTGGGCTCTGTAAGAATAGGTTTTACTGCCATGATAGGTATATTTTAATTAATTTTTTAGACTTTTAAAGGCAGAACTTTTAATAAAATTTTATTTCGAATGTAATCGATATCTAGTTGATTTAACGCGCTAATTACAAAATATAACGTATCCTCATCCAAATTGTTAAGATCATCTTGTCCAATAACTTCAATAATTCTTAATACAACTGATCCAATTTCATTATTATTTATCATAACCTGAATATCTGTTGGCATTTCAGACTCATTAATTTCATAGAGGTCTTCATATTTTTTTGAAATCTCGATACCATCAGATTTAATTGACTCGATTAACATTATATCTTTTTTGGATAGATAATATTTCTTGTCTTTCTTAATTTTTTTTAAAAAATTATCTAAATCTTTTTCAACTTTAGATTTTGCAAAATCTCCATTAAAATAATTTACTAGTCTTGATTGATGTAAAATATCATTATTGAACTTTATATCATTTAACTCTTGCTTCTCTTCTTTTAAATTATTTGAATAAAAAGTAGTAAAGTTAGATGGTACATCGTTAGGTTCAATATTTTCTAACATTTCTTTTAGCTCAGCATCAAATGCATTTGAATATCCATCCTTAGTAAATAGATCTTTCAAAAGTTTTATAAATTCTAATTTTTTTTCAGTATCAGACTCTAATAAAGATCTTTGATAAACTAGAGCTCTAGCTTCTATGTTCGATAGAGATTTATAAGATTCAGATGCATTTAATAATTGATTAATATTGAACTGAAATCTTTTATATAAAGAAAATAAATCTTTCTCAGAATAATTTTTGTCATGTGTTGCTTTTTCAATTAAAGAAATTTTTTCTTCTTCAGCAATATCAATCTCCTCAATGTTATATAATAAATTTGATGCTGATAAATATTTCCATATTTTTTTATCTGTATTTTTTTTAGGTTCAAAAATAAAATCTGGATTAGTTCGGTGTGCAAGGTGAAAATCTAATATGGAAGCCTCAGAAATTGCTTGTTCTGGATCTTTTGTGTACCCAAACAAATAATTGAGCTTTTTCTCAAAATATTCATCTTTAAAACCTAGCTCTTTTTTTAGGTCTAAAATTAATTGAGCTTCCTCAGCTCTACCTACATTAATTAAACAATATAGATTAAATTTTGAAAGATAGTCGTCACTGATAACTTCTGAATTCTTTAAAAATAATTCGCAAGCTTTTTCAATATTCGCTTCTGATAAATATTCATCAATTAAATATTTACTTAAATCTGGGTGCAAATTTAAGATTTGGTTTTTTATTAAATATTCCTCAATTAATTCTCTATCATTGTTTTTAATAAGCCAATTAGATCTAATTTTTAAAAACTCTTCATTGGTAATATTTTGTTCTGGATTGTAGGCATTTGTTAATAAAATTATGTTTAATAATTCTGATGCATCTTTAGATAATTGCATTTTATTAATATTTGAAAAAAGATACTTCAATTGGTCGCCATTTGAATTTGACCACAAATCAATTTTAAGATCATAATCTTCAGGATCGTAAAGCCCGATAATTTTTATTTCTTGTGAATTTAAGTCTGAACTAACTTGGACTGTTTCAAGTTCTTTTTCTGATTGAAGTTCAAAAATACTAGGTTGTGTAATCTCAGCATCACCAGAATTGGTCTCTAAATTATTTAGATTATTACTTGATGAGTTTTCTTCAATTTTATTTTGATCAATATTCCATATATCAATTGGTTCGTCTTCTGCATTAACAGTAACTGTGGTTAAAAAAATTAATAATAGAATTGATAAATATTTACTATTTAACAATTTTAAAATTTTCATTAGGGATAATTTTTTCTATTTCTTTTTTTGGGGCTGGAAAATCTATTTTACTTAAAAGAAAAATTGCTCCAAGGAATAAAACTAAAACAATACCTAATTTTATAATTAAGCCTGTAGAGCTTTTGCCTGAACTTGTATTTCTTGTAAATTGCATATAACGTTGGTTAAAATCAAATTAAGACATAATTGTGTTTTTTCAATACAGAAACTTATGAATTCAAAAGAAAATTTAGTTTTTTTAGGTATGATGGGTTCAGGAAAATCTTCAATTGGCTCATTAGTATCAAAAAAACTAAATATAAATTTTATTGATGTTGATATCGAGATCGAAAAAAAATTAGATTTAAAAATTTCTGAAATATTTGAAAATAAAGGTGAAAAATATTTTAGACAAATTGAAGAGGTAGAAACATTAAAAGCTCTTAGAAATAAAAAAACTGCAATTTCTCTTGGTGGAGGTGCTTTTTTAAATAATAAAATTAAAAAAGAAGTTTTAGAAAATCATATTTCTTTTTGGTTAAATTGGGATGTTAAAACATTAGTTAACAGAATTAAGGATAGTAAAAAAAGACCCATTGCACATAAATCTTCAAAAAAAGAAATTGAGGAACTAATTGAAAAACGATCTATTATTTATTCAAAAGCTATGTATAAAATTAATTGTGAAAATCTTACAAAGAATGAAATTGTAAAAAAAATAATTAAAATTTATGAAACCTATTAAATTAAAAGTAAAAACAAATTTAGATCATTATCCAATTATAATTGGTTCAAATTTAATTAGAAATTTAAACTCATATTTAAATGAAAATTCAATTATTTTTAATCAATGCCTTTTGGTAATTGATAAAAAAGTTCCAAAAAGATTAATAAATAATATTACCAAAGCCTTAAAAAGAAAAAAAGTTTTCAAATTTAATTTTGATGCTAGTGAGAAAAACAAAAATATTAAATATGTGAATGAAATTTTAAAAATTTTACTTAATAAAAATTTTTCAAGACAAGACTGTTTAATCACAATAGGTGGTGGTATTACTGGTGACGTCGGAGGTTTTGCATCAAGTTTATTTAAAAGAGGTTTAAACTTTGTTAACATTCCAACTACACTGTTATCTCAAGTTGACTCATCCATTGGTGGTAAAACCGGAGTAAATACTAAAGAGGGTAAAAATCTTATTGGGAGCTTTTATCAACCAAAAATGGTTATCAGTGATATTGAATTTTTAAAATCATTACCAAAAAGAGAAATTATATGTGGTTATGGTGAGGTCTTTAAGCACTCATTAATACTAAACAAACAATTTTTTAAATATCTAAATATAAACTTTTCAAAAGTTTTAAATTTGAAAAGCCCTTTTATTGAAAAAGCCATTTATGAAAGTTGCAAAATTAAGAAAACAATTGTTGAAAAAGATGAGAAAGAAAAAAATATTAGAAAAATATTAAATTTTGGTCATACTTTTGCTCATGCTTTTGAGGCTTCACTTGGATATTCAAAAAAATTAAATCATGGTGAAGCGGTAATACTTGGCATTATTACAGCTCTTGAATTTAGTCTAAGTATAAAATTAATTAAATTTAATGAATATAATTTGATACTAAAACATGTTCTTAAAGCAGGCTTACCCTCCAATATTAATAATTATTTTTCAAAAAAAGACCTAAATAAAATTTTAAAGTTTATGTCAAAAGATAAGAAGAATATTTCAAAAAAAATAAACTTAATTTTGCTAAAAAAAATAGGTTCAACCGTGATCAATAATGAGTACAGCGATCTAAAAATTCGTGAATTTTTTAAAAAAAAATTAATTAATTAAGATTTGTAAAGAGTGAATATATTCTTTCATTTCCTGATCTAAGATTTTATAAATTTTTTTATTACTTTCGATTCTATTTAAATCTTTTAGCTCTTTTGAGTTGATTTTAAGTTTTAAATGAAACTTTCCCTCTTGATGGCCTGAATGATTTTTATGTAAAAAAGATTTATCTTCTACTTCAATTTTTTCAATTTTAATTTCATTGATTAACTTTTTTTTTACGATTGCAATTAGATCATTTATATTCATAAATATTATTGACTATACCATGAAAAATATTTGTGACTGGAATAATTGTAATGAAATTGGTGAATATAAAGCGCCAGTTGAAAAAGATAATAGCAAAAAATATCGTATGCTATGTCTAGAACATGTAAAAGAATTTAATAAAAATTGGAATTATTTCTCAGGCATGAATGATGATCAAGTAATGGATTTTTTAAAATCTGACATGATTTGGCACAAACCAACCCAAAGTTTTAGTTCGTCGGATAATTTTTTTAAGGTTTTGTGGAATAACACTCTAAGAGATGAGTTGGATAAAGATAAATTTAAAGGGGAGTTTAATCATATGAGCAAATTTAAATTTGATCATAAAGATATAAAAGCTTTTGGAATTTTAGGAGTTTCTGTTGGTTTAAAATGGCAGAAAATTCAGGAAAAATTTAAAATCCTTGTCAAAAAATTTCATCCCGATATAAATGCTGGAAACAAAAAATACGAGGAAAAACTTAAACAAATTACCTTAGCTTACACTCAGCTAAAACATACTTATAGAGAAAAAATTGACACCTAACCTAAATTCAAAACCAGATATTAAAATTTCTGTTAAACAAACATTTGGTATCGACTCTGATATGGAAATTGAAGCTTTTTCAAAAAAAAGTGAATATGTGCCTGAAATTGATAAAACATATAAGTTTGATAGAGATACAACTCTTGCAATAATTTCTGGTTTTGCTTTTAATAAAAGAGTTTTAGTTCAAGGGTATCACGGAACTGGAAAATCAACTCACATAGAACAAATAGCTGCTAGATTAAATTGGCCATGCATTAGGGTAAATTTAGATAGTCATGTCAGTCGTATTGATCTTATTGGTAAAGATGCAATTGTTTTAAAAGATGGCAAGCAAGTAACTCAATTTAATGAAGGTATTTTGCCATGGTCAATTCAAAATCCAGTTGCGCTCGTATTTGATGAATATGATGCAGGAAGACCAGATGTGATGTTTGTAATTCAAAGAGTTTTAGAAGCAGAAGGAAATTTTACATTACTAGATAAAAATAAAGTTATTAAACAAAATAAATATTTTAGACTTTTTGCAACCTCAAACACTGTTGGCTTAGGAGATACAACTGGACTTTATCATGGAACTCAGCAAATAAACCAAGGTCAAATGGATAGATGGAATATAGTTACAACTCTAAATTATCTAAGTTTAGAAAGAGAGATGGAAATTATATTGGGTAAAAATAAAAATTTAGACAACGCAAAAGGTAAAGAAAAAATTGCAAATATGATTAAAGTTGCAGCTCTTACAAGAAAAGGGTTTATAGCTGGAGATATATCAACGGTTATGAGTCCAAGGACAGTTTTACATTGGGCTGATAATGCTGAAATATTCAAAGATACAGGTTATGCATTTAGGGTCACTTTTTTAAATAAGTGTGATGAATTGGAAAAGAACACTATTGCAGAATATTACCAAAGATGTTTTGGAGAGGATTTACCAGAGTCTTTGCTTAATATTCAAATTTAATGAGTGACAAAGAAACAAATCTCAAAGAAAAATTAAGACAAGCTTTAGCCTCCACCATTAGAG
>Ga0209631_10002156_pt1 | contig 23974 bp, 30 predicted proteins | sample COG_08_FD_184752 | JGI IMG/M metagenome (GOLD analysis project Ga0209631, IMG submission 184752) | Pelagic Microbial community sample from North Sea - COGITO 998_met_08 (SPAdes) (version 2) | ecosystem: Environmental > Aquatic > Marine > Neritic zone/Coastal water | place: Helgoland, sampling... | reverse complement strand
TTATCATCACCATAATGCCGAGTTCAACAGACTTTACCGCTACCGGATTAATGATGTGGTCTACCGCCTCAAACAGCAGAAATCCAGCGGAGCCAGCGATAAACAGTGACTGACTCAGTCCCGCTAGTGCTTCCGCCTTGCCATGACCAAAGCGATGTTCGCGATCGGCGGGAGTCAGTGCATGGCGCACAGCAACCAAGTTAATGATCGATGCCAGTGCATCGAGCACGGAATCGATAAGAGTGGCGAGCAGGCTCACTGAACCGGATGCTCCCCAGGCCGCCAGTTTGGCGGCTATCAGTAACAACGCGACTGAAGTCGAAGCATAAGTGGCGAGCCGAAGCAGCCGCGCAGTTTCCTGTTGGGATAAAGGCTCAGTTGTCGGTGCCTGATTTGTCATAGTGCTCGGTTACTATATTTGAATTTAGGGGTTATCTAATCACTGGTTTTGCGCGCACATAGTTTATCAAATTAATGCTCCAAGACCCTAAGAAAAGCCTTGTAACAAACTGTTGAGAAATTGATATCCCAGCGGCGTTGCGCGATATCTGTGGTTATCACTGTCGAGCAACCCTTGAGATTGTAGGCTGGCCACCTGCTGGGCAATGCTCGATTGGGCAAGGCCTGTGCGTGATGTGAAGTAACTGGTGGGCACACCATCGCGAAGTCGCAGTGCATTCATCATAAATTCAATGGCCAGTTCATCTCTCGGAATGGCTTTTTGTTGTCCAGCTGCCTGACCGGTTCGAGCCAAATAATTTTGCGGTTGACGAGTTTTGTTAGTGCGTAAAATCTGACCCTCAGCCGCGAGAGTGATTTTGCCATGAGCGCCGGCGCCAATCCCCAGATAGTCACCGAACTGCCAGTAATTGATATTGTGCTTCGAACGTTTTCGGGGCTGCGCAAACGCGGACACTTCATACTGTCCGTAACTGTGCTTATTGAGCAGTTCCAAGCCGGCTTGTTGAATATCTGCAAGAGTATCCTCCTCGGGCAGTTGTGGTGGTCGCGAGTAGAATTCGGTATTGGGCTCAATGGTTAGCTGATACCAGGAGATATGGCTAGCGCCACTGTCAATCGCCTGCTGCAAGTCGCTTTGAGCGTGCGCTACGGTCTGTCCGGAGAGCCCATGCATCAGATCGAGATTAAAGTTATCAAAGCCGGCTCGTCGCGCAGTCTCAATGGCTGAAATGGCCTGACTGTCGTCGTGAATGCGGCCGAGCTGTTGCAAGTGGTGACGGTTAAAGCTCTGGATACCGATTGACAGCCGATTGATTCCGGCGCTGTGGAAGCCGCTAAATTTGTCCTGTTCAGCTGTACCGGGATTGGCTTCGAGCGTGATTTCTATATTGGAATCAAATCCGATCAAGCTCTCAGCCACATTGAGAATATCGCCAATACTGCGGGCTGAAAACAGGCTTGGTGTGCCGCCCCCAAAAAATATTGATGTCAGCTTTCTGCCCTGGGCCCAGTGTTGATCCTGCTGCAGATCAGCAATTAGTGCCTGGGTATACGCCTGTTCAGGAATTTCTCCCTCAGCCCGATGGGAATTAAAATCACAGTAGGGGCATTTGCGCACACACCAGGGGATATGCACGTAAAGTGATAACGGTGGTAATGTGCAAAGTGTATTTATGAGAGGCTCTTTGTGATGGTGAGTTTTTTTAGCAGCTCACGCATGGCTATGCCGCGATGGCTGATCAGGTTTTTCTGCTGTTTATCAATCTCGGCCGCATGGCAGTTTAGATCTTGGACATAGAAAAGTGGGTCATAACCAAACCCGCCATCGCCTTTCTCGGTGAATGCAATATAACCTTCCCAGCTGCCCTGGCAGATAATCGGTGTCGGATCATTGGCATGACGCATAAAAACGATCACACACTGGTAGCGAGCTGTGCGCTGGTGCAGCGGTGCATCGCCGAGCAAGTCGAGCAGCTTTTGGTTGTTGTCCCTATCGCTGGCGTCTTCACCGGAAAAGCGTGCCGAAAAAATACCAGGGGCGCCCTGGAGCAGATCAACCTCAAGACCAGAGTCGTCGGCGATAGCTGGCATTCCTGAAATAGAGGCGGCATGGCGCGCCTTGAGGATAGCGTTTTCGACAAAGCACAGCCCGGTCTCTTCGATATCGTCAATGTCCAACTCGCGCTGCGGCACAACCTGCACATGGAGGCCGGCTAGCATCTGTTGCAGCTCTTTTATTTTTCCGGCATTGCCGCTAGCCAGCACTATTTTCAAGCCGAGCTCCCTATTTTAATTTTTACCCATTGCTGTATTTTGCGCGTGACGCATCAATCGTGGTACATCTTTTTTTGGAACTTGAGTTGATACGCCGGTTCACTATTATTGGGCTGAACGGAGATTTTAAAGGTTAAAAAATCTTCATTTTCAAACTCGAACGGGGCCAGATAATAAACCGTATTTTTTTCACGGACTTCGAAAAATTCCAAGTTCTGACTCATTTGAAAGATATTAGAAACATTCCCAGAAATGGTTGCAGGTTGCCCCTTTCCCAATTCCCTAACGACGGCGATATTAACCAGCCCTTTGTCCTTGCCGCGAACAATTTTATTTGCCACGGCGATATCTGGATCTAAAAAAGTGCTGTTAAAGGCGCTATAAAAAATTTTGTTAGCACCAAATTGTTTATAAATTTTATCGTCATCGTTTGCCGCTACTGCTTGTATTGCCAAGCTGAGCGCGAGGGTTAAAAGAGTTGTAAGTATGACGAGATTTTTCATTGCAGGATTCTCCTTGGGAGACTCAAATATCAGCGATCAATTATTTGCTCAGATGATATACGGCGGTATTCGCAAATAGATTGGGCCAAAGACGTTTGAGTTGGCGATCGAGAAAATGTTCGCCAACAAACTGTTTATCCAGCACCTTAATATGGCGTTCGCGACACAGAGCTTCGAAATCACTGTAGGTAAAAAAGTGGATATTAGGTGTGTCATACCACTGATAAGCCAATTGCTTGGTCACAGGCATACGCCCGCGTAGCGTCAGATAGGCTCGCGCTTTCCAGTGACCGAAATTGGGGAAAGTGATGATGCACTGGTTGCCAATGCGCAGCATCTCATCCAGCACTAGATGTGGGTAGCGCATCGCCTGCAGCGCCTGAGTCATAATGACGCTGTCAAAACTGTTATCAGAAAAATTTGCCAGACCTTTATTGAGATCCTGTTCGATAACATTCACTCCTCTGGCTACGCATTGCTGGATTGAAAGTGGATCTATTTCGAGTCCGTATCCGAGAATTCCGAGATTCTGTTGCAGCTCTGTTAATAAATTTCCATCGCCGCAGCCGAGATCGAGCACCCGTGAATCGGCTTTCACCCAGTTTCGAATGGTGGTGTTTATTTCGCTCATTTACTCGCCGCCTCCAACTGATCTGCGACTCTATTGAGGTAGCTACCCAGTACCTCTTCATAGCGCTGGTTTGGCAACAGAAAAGCGTCGTGACCTTGATCGGATTCAATTTCTGCGTAGGAAACATTTTTACCAGCGGCGATCAACGCATCGGTAATTTCCCGTGAGCGCTGCGGTGAAAAGCGCCAGTCACTGCTAAACGAAATAATCAGAAAGTTGCACTTGGCGTGACCAAAAGCTTGTACCGGATCGTTTTGATACTCCCGTGAGAGATCAAAGTAGTCGAGCATTTTGGTAATCAAAATATAGGCATTGGCATCAAAATCGGTAGAAAATTTATCCCCTTGGTAGTTGAGGTAGCTCTCTATCTGGAACTCGACCGGCTCTTCGGCGCCTTGGGAGAAATCTCCTGAGCGCAGCTCGCGACCAAATTTTTGTCCCATCAGCTCATCTGACAAATAGGTAACATGACCAATCATTCGTGCCAGTGCCAGACCATGATGAGGCGCGGTATTGTGCTGCAGATAGTTGCCGTCAAAGAATTCGGGATCTGACTTGATCGCGCGGCGGGCAATTTCGTTGAAGGCGATATTTTGTGCCGACAGTTTCATCGATGAGGCGATCACAATACTGTTGGCCAGCTTGTCTGGATGCTCCAGCGACCAGCGCATCGCCTGCATGCCGCCGAGACTGCCGCCGACAACGGCCGCCCAGCGCTGAATGCCGAAATGTTCCATCAGCAGGCGCTGAGACTCTACCCAGTCTCTGGCGCGCAGGGATGGAAATTTTGCGCCCCAGGGTTCGTCTGTTTCCGGGTTGATCGAAGTGGGCCCGGTGCTGCCAAAGCAACTGCCGATATTGTTGAGTGAGACGACAAAAAAGCGATTGGTGTCCATTGGCTTGCCTGGACCGATATAGCTATCCCACCAGCCGGGTTTGTCGTCGCCTTGGTGGAATCCGGCGGCGTGGTGGCTGCCGCTCAAGGCGTGGCAGATTAGCAGTGCATTGCTTTTGTCAGAATTCAGCGTTCCGTAGGTCTCGACCATTAATTCATGGCTGGGCAGGACAATGCCACAGGCCAGAGTGAGGGGCGTCTCGATAAGAATTTTTTCTGCCGCGACAATGCCGACCGAGTTTTTATGGATGTCCGATGTCATTTATACACTGCTCTGCAATTATCCGTTGAGTCTAAGAGGCTACATGGGTTAACGCAACTTTCAATATCATTGAATATCCTTTTCCCGCTGCTCTTCAACGGGCACTGGAGACCACCAGACCAGGCTGTTTTTTATCTCGCCAGACTCGGCTAGACTACCAACCTCACTTACCCGGATAAAAAAAGCATGATCTACAAAAAATTGGGAAATACTGATATTGACGTGTCACTGGTTGGTTTGGGGACCATGACCTGGGGTGAACAGAACAGCGAGGAAGAAGCCTGCGAACAGATGCATTACGCGGTTTCAAGGGGCGTTAACTTATTCGATGTGGCGGAAATGTATCCGGTCCCTGCGCGAGCAGAGACCTCTGGGCGAACGGAGTCTTATGTCGGTGAGTGGCTGCGGCAGACCGGCAAGCGCAATCAGGTTGTATTGGCATCCAAGGTGTCGGGCCCCTCGAGTGTTCTCGGCGTGACGCATATTCGCGGAGGCTCAAGGCTGAGTGCCGATCACGTTCGCCGCGCGATTGAGGGCTCGCTTGAGCGGTTGCAGACGGACTACCTCGACCTCTATCAGGTGCATTGGCCGGAACGTATGACCAACTATTTTGGTGATCGTGGTTATAGTCATAAGCCGCAGCTGGATGGTATCGCAATCGAAGAGACCTTGACCGCGCTGTCTCAGCTGGTGAGCGAAGGGCTGGTCAAACATATTGGCATTTCGAATGAGACGCCCTGGGGGGTGATGGAATATTTGCGTCTCTCACGGGAGCTCGACTTACCCAAAATCGTTAGCATCCAGAATCCCTACAGTCTTCTGACCCGGCAGTTTGAAACCGGTTTAGCTGAGATGAGCTTTCGCGAAAATGTGGGATTGTTGGCCTATTCCCCGCTCGGCTTTGGGGTACTCAGTGGCAAATATATGAATAACGCTATGCCAGCCGGATCGCGCATTGATCTTTTCCCACGTTTTGGACGCTACAGCGGCCCGGTTGCAAAGCTCGCGACACAGGCATACTTTGATGTCGCGACAAAGCATGGTTTGAGCTTGGTTGAATTATCACTGGCGTTTGTCTGCCAGCAGCCCTTTGTAGCTAGTTGTTTGATTGGCGCAACAACAATGGAGCAGTTGAAGCAAAATATCGATGCCTGCCAGATTGAGCTCTCCGATGAGGTTATAGCTGATCTGAATGAGGTCTATCAACGCTACCCTGATCCAGCACCCTGATCGACGCTTCGCGGGGAAATTTTGTTGGCCTATCGATTATGATAATTTTGCGACGACTAGTCGCGCCGCTGATCAGTTCCACCTGACGTCTGGTTACGCCAAACTGTTTGGCGAGAAAGTTCATCAGTCGGGTATTGGCAGCGTCATCGACTGGTGGCGAGGTCAGCCGTATCTTGAGCTGGTTGTCATGTATCCCAACTATTTCGTCCCGTGATGCTCGAGGTTGGATAAAACAGCTCAGTCGCAGCTGCTTGCCATCCCATTGGAAGTGGCGAAAGGGTCGCTCTGACAAAAGCTTGAGCTCCTGATTCGCTAGCTGACCAAAGACTGCACTGCACCGCCGATAATCGGAAGGACTTTATTGCGGATCACTATCAAACTTATTATTGCGATCATTGGAGAGATGTCCATCATTCCGATCGGCGGAATTAGCCGTCGAAAGGGGCGCAGATAGGGTTCGGTAATCTGACCTACCAGTCTCACTGAGGGGTGACCGGTGGTGCCCACCCAGCTGGAGATGGCGAGAATAAAAATACCCCAGAAATAGATCTCGATTAAAGCGTATAGAAGATCAAAGGCGGCAATGGGAATATATAAGAGTATATCCACCAGATTGACCCCGGTCACGAGCCCCATTACGAGATAAAACGCCCATCTGATCAGAATGGCGGCCATCAGCGCTGCCAGATTAAGAGTTCCAATGGTAGGGAAAACCTTATTCAAGGGTTCGACCACCGGCGCAGAGAGTTTAAATATGGTCTGCGAAACTGGATTGAAAAAGTCCGCCTGTACTAACTGCAACAGCACGCGCAGTAGGAGAATAAAACTGCAGATCTGTACAATCAGACTGAGGAGATAGATCGGTGTTCCGCCAAGCGCGTTCATAGGATGTCCTTTGTAGCGAGTTCTTAAGGTTACTTATTTTATCTTAGCCGGTTAGTTCGATATTTTTTTGCTGCTTGTCTCGGCCGTTAATTCTGATCTGAGAATTCACTGGCCATAGCGCGTGCCCGGTTAACCGCCGCCTGCATCGCCTGACGAAAACTGCCTTCAATATCCCGTTCCTGAAAGGCGGCGATGGCCGCTGCGGTCGTTCCGCCGGGCGATGTAACTTGGCTGCGCAACTGCGATGTATCAAGTTCGCTCGAGATCGCCATTTGAGCGGCGCCCAGCGCAGTTTGAATGGTTAGTTGCAGGGCAGTTTCCTCAGGGAGCCCCAGCTCCTGACCGACCCGTTGCATAGCTTCCATCATCAGAAAAAAATAAGCTGGACCGCTCCCTGAGACGGCGATCACCGCATCAATCAACGCTTCGTTTTCAACCCAGCAGCAAATGCCGATGGCGTTAAACATGGCCTCAATAGAGTGCTTCTGAATCGTGTTGACGTGGTTGTTGGCAAACAGGCCGGCGGCGCCATAACGGACCATCGAAGGTGTGTTGGGCATTGCTCTGACTATTGCTTGATCGCCACCTAGCCAGTGCTGTAGGTCGGCGAGTTGAACGCCGGCGGCAACTGAAACGACCAAGGCATCGGCATCTATTGAACCAGTCAGCTCTTGCGCCACAGCTCCCATTACCTGAGGTTTAACTGCCAGCACAATAACTTCAGCGCCGGCGACGGCGATATGGTTGTCGGGGGTAGTCGCAACGCCATAGGCCTGCTCCAGCCTGTCGCGTTTTTCCTGGCCGGGATTGGCGACACAGATTTGTTGTGCCTGAAAACCATTGGCTAACATGCCACCAATCATGCACGAGGCCATATTGCCGCCGCCAATAAATGCGATCTTACTCATCAGTGTGTTCCTTGTCACAGTCTGTTCTATTCATGCTTTTGTCGCGGCCCAAATAGATCGGTACCCACGCGAACTATGGTCGATCCTTGCAGCACCGCAGCCTCGAGGTCTCCAGACATGCCCATAGAGAGAGTGTCCATTTGCTCAAGTTGCTCGGCCGACAGTACGCGGTTAATTTGCTCGCGCAATTGCGCCAATTTAGCAAAAGCCTGCTGTTGTGCCTCAATGGTTTCCTCTGCCTTGGGAATAGCCATCAGGCCGCGCAGTCGCAGATTAGGTAGTTTAGCCACTTCCAGTGCCACCGGCAGCACTTCATCTTGCTTCAACCCCGACTTACTCGGTTCATCATCTATATTAACCTGCAGGCAGATATTTAAGTGGCCCATCGATTCAGGGCGCTGATCACTGAGACGCTGGGCGATTTTGATGCGATCAACGCTGTGCACCCAGCTGAAGGACTCCGCAACACTGCGGGTTTTGTTTGATTGCAGAGGGCCAATAAAGTGCCAATGCAGCTGTTGGTCATGCAGCTGCGAGATCTTCTCGAGAGCTTCCTGAAGATAGTTCTCAGCAAAATGGGTCAGACCTGCATCTATTGCTTGACGAATCTCATCTGAGCGGCGGGTCTTGGTGACAGCCAGCAACAGGATCTCTGATGGATCCCGGCCACACTGGTCTGCGCTCTGCGCGATGCGTTTGCTGACGAGGTCAATGTTATTTCTTATCTTTGGCATATACTTATCAAGAAATTGGACGTTTAACGCAACATTTTTTGCCGCATGGAATAAGCGAGAGACAGTATGGATATTACGGAGTTATTGGCCTTTAGTGCCAAAGAGGGGGCGTCAGATTTACACATTTCCGCAGGCCTTCCCCCTATTATCAGAATCGATGGTGATGTTAGGCGTATCAATCTTCCACCACTAGAGCACCGCCAAGTCCACAGTTTGATCTACGAAATAATGAATGACAAGCAGAGAAGAGACTACGAGGAGTTTTTAGAAACAGATTTTTCCTTTGATGTTCCCGGGATTGCTCGTTTTCGTGTCAATGTTTTCTACCAGAACCGCGGTGCCGCCGCGGTATTCAGAACCATTCCCTCGCAGGTGCAGACACTAGAGCAGCTGGGTATGTGAGATATCTTTAAGAAGTTGTCGCTGATGCCGCGTGGATTGGTTTTAGTTACCGGGCCGACAGGTTCGGGTAAGTCGACCACTCTAGCCGCAATGATCGACTATGTTAATGACAATCGCTATGACCATATTTTAACCATCGAAGACCCGATTGAATTTGTCCACCAGAGCAAAAAGTGTCTGGTTAATCAGCGCGAAGTGCACCGCGACACTCACGGCTTTAGCGAAGCGCTGCGCTCGGCACTGCGTGAAGATCCGGATGTCATCTTGGTGGGTGAGCTGCGCGATCTTGAGACTATCAGATTGGCGCTGACGGCAGCCGAGACCGGCCATCTGGTGTTTGGCACACTGCATACCACCTCCGCGGCCAAGACCATCGACCCCATTGTCGACGTCTTTCCCGGGGGTGAAAAACCAATGATTCGATCAATGTTGTCGGAGTCGTTACAGGCGGTGATTTCACAGACATTGTTAAAAAAAATTGGCGGCGGGCGAGTGGCGGCTCACGAGATCATGATTGGTACACCGGCGATCCGCAATTTGATCCGCGAGGACAAGGTGGCGCAGATGTACTCGGCGATTCAGACCGGTGGTGCGCTGGGCATGCAGACACTTGATCAATGTCTGCAGCATCTAGTGGGGCAGCGTTTGATCAGTCCGGAAGTCGCTCGCGAAAAGGCAAAAATGCCGGACAGCTTTTAGTTGTCAGTAGTTACAAGATGGCTTCGGGTAAATAGGTCGCGTTGAAGAGCAAAGGTTTTTAAGGATAAAAACGATGTTGGACCAAACATTTGAAGGACTGGTCAATTACATGGCGAAAAAAAACGCCTCAGACCTGTTTCTTACTGTGGACCTGCCGCCCTGCCTTAAAGTCAATGGCGCGGTGATGCCGATCAGTAAAACCAAGCTCGGACAAAGCGATTGCGAGAAGCTGGTGCTCAGCACCATGAATTTCGAGCAAAAAGAGGAATTTAAAAAACGTAAAGAGCTTAATTTTGCGATCAGGAGTGAGACCGCAGGGCGATTTAGGGCGAGCGCCTTTTATCAGCGTGGTGAGATCGGCATGGTTCTGCGACGCATCGAGACTCAGATTCCAAGCCCCGATTCACTGCTGCTACCGCCGATATTGAAAGAGCTGGTAATGAATAAACGCGGCATTATTATTTTTGTCGGTGCGACAGGTACAGGTAAATCGACTTCTCTCGCCGCCCTGGTCGGGCATCGCAACAAAAACAGCCGTGGGCACATCGTTTCGATTGAGGATCCTATTGAATTTGTTCATCAGCATCAAGGCTGCATTATCACTCAGCGCGAGGTGGGCGTGGACACCGAGTCGTTTGAAATGGCATTGAAAAACACCTTGCGGCAGGCTCCGGATGTTATTTTAATTGGGGAAATCCGCACACCTGAAACCATGCAGCACGCCATTACCTTTGCCGAGACCGGGCATTTAGTGCTTGCCACGCTACATGCCAATAATGCCAATCAGGCGTTGGATCGCATCAGTCATTTTTTCCCTTCGGATCGTCACAGCCAAATGTGGATGGATCTGTCGCTGAATATGCGCGGCATTGTTGCCCAGCAACTGGTGCCGACCATAGATGGCCACGGGCGTCGCGCCGCGATAGAGGTCTTGCTCAACACACCACTGGTCGCCGATACCATCCGCAAGGGCGAAGTACATAAACTCAAAGAGATCATGGGTAACTCCACGGAGCACGGTATGCAAACCTTTGATCAAGCGCTCTATGATCTCTACACCCAGGAGCAGATTAGCTATGAAAACGCCATTGCCCATGCGGATTCAAAAAATGATTTGCGATTGATGATAAAAATGCAGTCAGACAACCATATTCAAGAGTTGGGCGCATCGGCGGATAGCCTGTCGATTGAGGAGTCAGAGTCGGATAATCGGCGCTGGTAGCTTGGCTGAAAACGATTAAGGCGGGCTGCCGATAGAGGGTGAGTCGAGCCAGCTCTGCACAATAAGCGAGGCCGCTACATGGTCAATCTTGGTGAGATCCTGATAACCCTGTTGCCGGCCAATTGATTTTGCCTCTCGGCTAGTGAGACGTTCATCGACCATCTGCACTGCGACCGAGAAGCGGCCCTGCAGGCGACGAGCAAATTTCCGTGCCCTTGTGCTCAACTCGCTTTCGCTGTCATCCATATTCAAGGGCAATCCGACTACGACCAGGTCGGGGTTCCAATCACGGAGTAACTTTTCCACCTCAGACCAGTCGGGGATGCCATCAACAGCCTTCAGGATAGTCAGGCCAGTTGCGAAACCGGTTAGTGTTTGACCGCTGGCTACACCGATCTGCTTCAACCCATAGTCAAAGCCGATCAGTCTCTTTGCTGTGGTTACTTCAGGCATGGCCAGCTTGATGCGAGAGCATGCTCAGATCTAGGCCTATGCTCAGTGCCGCAGCAGAGGCGCGCTGAGCGCAGGCGGTATTAAATATAATTTCAGCATCTGCGGGAATGGTCAGCCAGCTGTTTTCGCCCAGTTCACGTTCTAGCTGCCCGGCGTCCCAGCGTGAGTAGCCCAAGGTGACCAAAGACTCTGTCGGACCGTTGCCCACTGCTATATCGGAGAGAATATCCCGTGAGGCGGTGAGGCTGATCTGATCAGAGATCGCCAGTGTTGACTCCCATTTCTGATCACAGCTGAGGTGTAGAATGAAACCGCGATCACGCTGTACCGGACCACCATCGAACAGAAGGGATCGCGCGCAATCCTCTTTATAGTCCAGTTTCAGTTGATCAAAGATGGCTTTGACTGAGATATCCATCTGCTGGTTGATAATCAGACCCATTGCGCCATCGGCGTTGTGCTCGCAGATGTAGACCACAGAATCAGAAAAGGTCGGGTCATTGAGACCCGGCATAGCCAGCAAGAAGTGGTTTTTCAGGCTGTTAATTTTTTTCGGTTTTGATGCTTCCATATCTATCAATATGGCGTCTTACAGCGCCAAACTCAAGTGGTTGAGTGGATTAGTTTGTGGTCAGGATATTGTTACGCTGGTATTGCCAGGTGCGAATAATATGAATTTCATCGCGACTGCGAAGCTCTTTGGGGAATGGTTTAAATGGCGCGGCGAGCTGCACCGAGCGCACAGCAGCTTGATCCAGTACTCTGGACCCAGCGCCTTTAGCGACTTCAATGCGCTTGACGCTGCCATTGGCGAGCAGCACAACGACCAACCGAACCTGGCCAAACAGACCGCTTGAACGAGCTTCATGGGGATAATGCAGGTTTCCAATCTGTTCGACACGCTGTTCGAAATAACGCATATAGGCAGCTTCATCAGCTGATTTTGCCGATACCGACGTCATCCGCAGTACTCGTGGCAGATTGCTGTAGGTCTGTTGCAGTCGGTCGAGCTCTGCGTGAATGGCACCAATACTTTTCTGTGTCAGCGGTTGCTGTTGTACAGGTTCATCGCTGGTCTTGTTAACAGCATCGTCGGATTCGTCTCTATGGGCCAATATTTGTCGGCTATCAGCCGCTAATCTGTGCTGCTCGATGGCAGGCTGTTGTTCCTGAATAGATTCGTCCAGCAGTGCTTGCCGTGGGTTTGCCGGCGGCAGTATTTGGGCTTGGTTACCGCTTCCGTATTGATTTTCCTGAGCGACAAAATCGGCGTCTAACGGTGCCTTGTCAGTTTGGTATTGCGTCAGGGTGACATCGAGGGAATGGCTGGGCTGCGTGCCGGCGGGAAGCGTAAAGCTCAGTCCCGCGATCAGGATGACGTGTAGTGCCAATGCCAGCGAAAACGTTTTCCGCAAGCGTTGATCATTGGTGTTCCAGAGTCCGTCGATCAGGCCTTCCATTGTCCGTTCCAGTGACGATTAGACGTCATTGTCTCTGTTGATTCAGTCTAGCCAGAATCGCATGAATCAGCCGCTCGCCAATCTGGGTATCCTCTGCTGCATCGATTTCACGGATACAGGTTGGGCTGGTAACGTTTATTTCGGTGAGATAGTCGCCAATAATATCGAGGCCGACAAATACCAATCCGCGCTCTTTAAGTGTCGGCGCAACCTGTTGTGCAATCCAGAGATCGCGCTCGCTCAATGGCTGAACTACACCCCGTCCCCCGGCCGCAAGATTGCCGCGGAAATCATTGCCCGACGGCAAGCGTGCCAAACAAAACGGTATCACTTCGCCATCGACAACCAGAATGCGCTTGTCGCCCTGAGTGATTTCCGGCAAATATTTCTGTGCCATTATGGTCTGTCGACCATATTCGGTGATGGTCTCTAAAATAACATTGAGATTCTGGTCACCTTCAATTAGACGGAAAATGGATGTCCCACCCATGCCGTCAAGCGGTTTGTAGACAACATCCTTGTGCTCTTTTAAAAACGCCTTCAGACGCTGCTGATCGCGGCTCACCAAGAGCGGTGGAGTGCACTGTGGAAATTGTGTTGCGAAGACCTTTTCGTTGCAGTCGCGCAGGCTTTGAGGCCGGTTAATGATCAGCGAGCCACGCTTTTCCGCAGCCTCGAGAATGTAGGTGGTATAGATAAACTCGCTGTCAAAAGGCGGGTCTTTGCGCATAAGCAGAACATCCATTTCTTCAAGCGCGACGGTTTTGCTTTCGCCCAGCTCAAACCATCTATTGGCGTCGTTAAACACTCGCAGTGGATGCAGCTGTGCTTTAGGCGCACCGTTGTCTAAAAACAGATCTTGTTGCTGCATATAATACAGCTCAATACCTTGAGCTTGCGCTGCCAGCAAAATGGCGAGCGTAGAATCCTTTTTAAAAGAAATGGTTTGAATCGGGTCCATGATGACCCCAAGCGAAGTGCTCATATAATTGACGACCTTAAGCTGAGATTTGCGCTATAACTAAGTGTGGCAACTGAGATGCTGATGCCTCAAAAAAATCTGTGACCTGCAAATCAAATCTACGATTAAATTTAGAGGTCTGTGGATTATATATTACAAGTGTGTTTAGAATTCCATTACTTGAGTGACATTGGCAGTACTTAAGGCGTTAAGTAGTTAACGGTGGTGATAATATGGATGTTCAGGGCCTCAAGGTTCTCGTCGTAGATGACAGCAATACAATAAAACGCACAGGAGAAACGTTGCTGGCAAAAGCTGGGTGCCAGGTGTCTACCGCGTCAGATGGTTTTGACTCTCTGTCTAAAATCGTCGATCTCAGACCAGATGTTATTTTTGTCGATATCATGATGCCTCGCCTGGATGGCTATCAAACCTGCGCGTTAATCAAAAACAATCCCGAATTTAAATCTATCCCGGTCATTATGCTATCGAGCAAAGACGGTCTTTTCGACAAGGCTAAAGGCCGTATTGTCGGCGCCGATGACTATCTGACCAAACCCTTTGGCCGAGCCGAGCTGATCGATGTGCTGGAGAAGCATACTCACAACTAATGAAAGCGCTGGGAAAAGACACCCACACAAGGATTATCAATTAAAGGACTATGAGGTTTGATGAAATGGCAAAAATATTAATTGTGGATGATTCCCCTACGGAAACGTACAAGCTGATCAGTATTCTCGAGCGAAACGGGTTTTCGGTGCTGTCCGCGGACTCCGGCGAGCAGGGTCATGTAAAGACTTTGCCGACAGTATGCGTATGATAGTTCTTAACAGTCTGGTTGAAGGGCATCAGCACCGTTACTACGCAATTGTCTGTAAAGGGTTTCCCCACACTCTCAGAGTTGCTGAGGACAGCGCCCTTAGCGCGGAAAATAGTGGTGCGAATAATGGTGCGCAGAACACGCAGCAAAAGCCCCTTTGTATAAGCTTCTGCTTCTCCCTCGATGGGCAAATTTTGCAACTGCCTGACTTTGAAGAGATCGAAACCTACCTGTGTGAAATCCCGAATAATTGTTAACCAGTTCATTGGCTTGACGCCCCTCCCGCCCCGCCCCCCCCGCAGCAGCAGGGGTGGGTGACCTATCGTCCACAGATTAGTTGTTTTAAGCAGCAGCGCTGGATGTTAGTCTTGTTCGCTGATAACTATAACTAGAATTGCACTGAGGTAAGAACAATGAATGGCTTAATAATGGATTCTCAGCTGACCATCACATCAATAATGAATCACGCTGATCGAATTAATGGCAAGAGCGAAATCGTCTCGGTTACAGCTGACAATCCTCACCATCGGTGCACCTACAGCGATGCTTTTAGACGCGCACGTCGGATGGCCAATGCGCTTAAGGGCGTTGGCTTTGAGTCCGGTGACCGCATTGCTACATTGGCCTGGAATGATTACCGCCACTTTGAACTCTACTACGCAATATCTTGTTCAGGCCAAGTCTGCCATACAATAAATCCACGACTGTTCCCGGAACAAATCGAATATATTATTAATCATGCTGAAGATAAGTTTATCTTTACTGATCCGATGTTTGTCCCGCTGCTGGAGGCGCTGCAGGACAAGCTGACCTCGGTTGAGGGATTTGTTGTGATGACTGACGCAGCGCATATGCCTGATACCAGTTTGAAAAATGTGCACTGTTACGAGACCTTTATTGAGGGACAGCCCGACACCTTCGTTTGGCCGGATCTGTCTGAGAACAGTGCCAGCTCGATGTGTTACACGTCAGGGACAACCGGTAATCCAAAGGGTGTTGTATACAGTCATCGCAGTACGGTATTACATTCTATTGTAGGCTCTCTGCCCGATGTGATGAACCTCTCCGGTTCAGATGTGATTATGCCTATTGTTCCCATGTTCCACGTCAATGCTTGGGGTACAGCCTACAGTGCGCCTATGGTGGGTGCTAAGCTAGTGTTCCCCGGCTCAAAGATGGCTGATGGAGAAACCCTGACTAATTTGATTAATGCTGAAAAAGTGGGCTATTCACTCGGTGTCCCCACGGTTTGGCTGGCACTGGTCGGTTATCTCAATGCCTCAGGCCGTACTGTTGAGACGCTTAAGTCGGTTGTATCTGGTGGTTCTGCCTGCCCGCTGTCGCTGATGAAGGAAATGGAGAAGCATGGCGTGATGGTGCACATGGGATGGGGTATGACCGAGATGAGCCCGCTAGGATCCTACAACCGCCCAATGGATTGGATGCATGACAGTACAGAAGAGCAACAAGATACCTACCGTGTTCGTGCAGGACGTGTGGTTTTTGGTGTCGAGATGAAAATTATAGATGGCGATAACAATGAACTGCCTTGGGATGGTGTCGCCTCTGGCGTTTTATTGGTTAAAGGCCCCTGGGTATGCAGCGGCTATTATCGGTTGGACGATAAGCCTGCAGTCGATGCCGATGGTTGGTTTAACACTGGCGATATGGCGTCAATCGACGAGTTTGGTTATGTCACTATAACCGACAGGATCAAGGACGTAATCAAGTCTGGTGGTGAATGGATCAGTTCCATTGATGTAGAAAATGCAGCGATGGCGCATCCCGATGTCCAGGAGGCTGCAGTCATTGGTGTGCCGCATCCGAAGTGGACCGAGCGGCCGCTACTGATCGTGATACCGGTTGAGGGTTCGACACCGGATAAAGCCAGCGTGCTCGCCTCTCTGGAGGGTCAGATTGCCAAATGGTGGATACCTGAAGACTGTGTTTTTGTGGACGAGATTCCGCACACGGCGACCGGTAAAATCAGCAAGAAAGATTTACGCGATCAATTCAAAGATTACGAATACTCCTAGACACGAATACTCTTAGTCGAGAGCTTATTGTTAGGATTGGTCAACCGCTTCAGGAGTTTAACGTTACTGCCTAAGCAAACTTTTTGAGAGGATAGGTTATGCGTAATTTAATTGTTTTTACAGCCGTCTTTATATGCTCGACCATGGCCTTAGCTGATCATCACAAAGGTGGTGACAAGGGAATGGAACAATCAGCTAAAGGTTTGTTCAAAATGGCTGATAGCGATGCTGATGGAGCGATTTCAACTGCAGAGCATGAGCAAGCTCTGGCAAAGATGGTTGAGCGCCGTCGTGCACGCTTCGCTGAAATGGATGCAGACGGCAATGGTTCTGTGAGTAAGGATGAGGCTCAAACTGCCAAGAAGGAACGCAAACTTGAGATGAAAGAGCGTCGCAAGAAACATATGCAAGATATTTAGGCGAAAGTTAGACATCGGCTAGCGATGAAAGACCATTTGGAAGCAAATGGTCTTTTTTGTGGCGCAAATTGTCCCGAGAGAGGCAAAATTTCCCCTATCACTATTTGCACCCTTTAGCGAACTCACGCATAGTTAGGCCCTAACTGAATTGTGGTGTTTTATGACTGATTTTTTGATTGCTCCCTCCATCCTCTCCGCCGATTTTGCTTGCCTTGGCGCAGAAGTCGATGCCGTTCTTGAAGCTGGGGCTGACTTGGTTCATTTTGATGTGATGGATAACCACTATGTCCCCAACTTGACGATCGGGCCGATGGTCTGCACAGCGCTGCGTAATCATGGTGTGACTGCTCCGATCGATGTGCACTTGATGGTGCAGCCTGTCGATGATCTGATTAGGATGTTTGCCGATGCTGGCGCAACCTACATTACTTTCCATCCCGAAGCATCTAGGCACGTCGATCGGTCGCTGCAATTAATTCGTGACCTCGGCTGTAAAGCGGGGCTGGTTTTAAATCCTGCCGTTGGCCTCGATACTGTGCGCTGGGTGATGGACAAAATGGATATGTTGCTGCTGATGTCGGTCAATCCAGGCTTTGGCGGGCAAAAATTTATTCCGGCGACGCTCGACAAGCTGGCTGAAGCGCGCAAGCTAATCGATAGCAGTGGCGAGGATATTCGCCTAGAGATCGACGGCGGTGTCACAGTGCAAAATATCCGTCAAATTGCGGCGGCCGGAGCTGATACCTTTGTCGCTGGCTCGGCTATTTTCGGCGTGGACGACTACGCGCAGGTTATCGAGGCGATGCGAACTGAACTCGCCAAAGCTTAATAGACGGCAGAAAGTTTTAAATCTTACCGTGCGGACGGTTTGTTGCGCCATCTCAATTGATTACAATAGCAACCAAATGTATCGGAGACAGGTCTTGAACGACTCGCGTTCTAAACAGTTTGACAGTAAATGTCGCACCTGGTGTTGGCGCCGCTAGACAGGCCACGGCGCTATGGCTTGATGGCGCCCGAACAACACCATACTGTTACAGAATCAGGACTCTATTATGACCCCCGAAAAATTTGCTGATTTAGCTCGCCAAGAATACAACCGTATTCCCGTAACCCGTGAAGTGCTGGCGGATCTCGAAACCCCGCTTAGCGTCTACCTGAAACTGGCTCATGGGCCAAATTCCTACCTCTTTGAATCGGTTCAGGGTGGTGAAAAATGGGGTCGCTATTCGCTTATTGGCCTGCAGACCTCTACCGTTCTTAAAGTGTTTGGCGAACGCCTCGAAATTGTCCGTGACGGCAAGCCCATGGTTAGTCGAAAGACAAGTGATCCGCTCGCTGAAGTCGAGCGTTTTCGACGGCTGTTTAGTATGCCGGAGCTGCCTGACTTGCCGCGTTTTACGGGCGGTCTGGTGGGTTATTTTGGTTATGACACCGTACGGTTTGTTGAGGCTCGATTAGCTCACAGTGCGCCGACCGACGTATTGGGAACACCCGATATCTTGCTGATGGCCTCCGACGAAGTGGCAATTTTTGACAATCTATCTGGCACTATAATGCTGGTTGTTCATGTCGATGCCAAAGATCCCGACTCTCTGGCTAAGGCCGAAGCGCGACTCGATGAACTCGAGGGTAAGCTGGCACTACCGAAGCCGGATTTGCCGCCAATGAACATGCATGGCGATGGCATATCTGAAGAGGAATTTGTTTCCAGTTTTGGCGAACGCGAATTTAAAGAGGCAGTGGATAAAATCAAAGACTATGTGATGGCTGGTGACGTAATGCAGGTCGTTCCGTCACAGCGACTCTCTGCCCCTTTTGACGCCGCGCCAATCAATCTCTACCGTGCGCTTCGCCGACTCAACCCCTCGCCTTATATGTATTTCCTTGATCTTGGTGACTTTCATATTGTGGGCTCCTCTCCCGAGGTGTTGGCGCGGCTTGAAGATGGGCAGGTCACTGTGCGGCCAATAGCTGGCACGCGCAAACGCGGGGCTACCGCGGAAGAAGATCAAGCTATGGAAAATGAGATGCTCGCTGACCCTAAAGAGATTGCAGAACATCTCATGCTAATTGATCTCGGTCGCAACGATGTAGGCCGGATTAGCAAGACCGGTACTGTCGAAGTCACCGAAAAAATGGTTGTTGAGCGCTATTCTCATGTTATGCATATCACCTCTAATGTCGTAGGGCAGGTGGATGAGGAAATGGGAGCTCTTGAAGTACTCAAAGCAACGCTGCCGGCGGGTACCCTAAGTGGTGCACCAAAAATTCGCGCGATGGAAATAATCGACGAGCTGGAGCCAGTAAAGCGTAATATCTATGGTGGCGCAGTTGGTTATATCGGCTGGAATGGCAATATGGACACCGCCATCGCGATCCGCACGGCTGTGATCAAGGACAATATGCTGCATATTCAGGCTGGTGCAGGTGTGGTTGCCGACTCTGTTCCCGAGCTCGAGTGGAAAGAGACCAACAATAAAGCGCGCGCTTTGATGCGCGCAGCGGCTATGGTGTGTTTTAAAGATGCTTGCACAAACGGGCCAAGCGACAGTGCCTGTGGAGAGTCACAATGATACTGATGATTGATAATTACGACTCGTTCACATACAACGTGGTGCAGTACCTTGCCGAGTTGCAAGCCGATGTGCAGGTCTATCGCAATGATGAAATCAGCATTGCCGATATCGAGCGTCTGGCGCCGGAAAAAATTGTTATATCCCCTGGGCCCTGTACACCCAATGAAGCAGGCATCTCGGTGGAGACAATTACGCATTTTGCTGGACGGCTGCCGATTCTTGGAATCTGTCTTGGACACCAGAGTATCGGTCAGGCTTTTGGCGGCAAAATTATTCGCGCCAAACAGGTGATGCACGGTAAAACATCGCCGATTTATCACGCCAACGATGGAGTGTTTAGAAATCTTGGTAACCCTTTTGAGGCCACTCGTTATCATTCGCTGGTGATTGAACAAGAGAGTCTTCCCGACTGTCTCGAGATCACCGCATGGACACAGGATGAACACGGCAGTCTGGATGAAATTATGGGTGTGCGCCACAAACAGTTGGCGATTGAAGGTGTTCAGTTCCACCCCGAATCGATTCTCACTCAGCACGGCCACGATCTACTCAGAAATTTCCTCGAGGATTGAGTATGGATATCAAGCAAGCACTGGAAATTGTTGTTAGCGGCAACCATCTGGCCGCGGCTGATATGCGCGCTGTGATGCGCCAGATCATGACTGGTAATGCTACTGAGGCTCAGATTGGTGGGTTTTTGATAGCACTGCGCATGAAGGGTGAGAGCATTGACGAGATTGCCGGTGCTGTTGAGGTTATGCGGGAATTGGCCGCAGGGGTCAAAGTTGTGGGAGAGAACCTGGTAGATATCGTTGGTACCGGTGGTGACGAGTCCAATCTGTTTAATGTCTCCACAGCATCGACATTTGTGGTTGCCGCTGCCGGCGGTCGGGTTGCCAAGCATGGCAATCGTTCGGTCAGCAGCAATAGCGGTGCCGCAGATCTGCTCGAGGCTGCAGGCGTCAACCTGAATCTAAGCCCCGATCAGGTTGCGCTGTGCGTGCAGGAATTGGGTGTTGGCTTTATGTTTGCGCCAGCCCACCACAGTGCCATGAAGCATGCAATCGGCCCACGTCGAGAACTTGGCTTGCGCACAATTTTCAATATTCTTGGGCCGATGACCAATCCGGCTGGTGTTACCCGACAGCTTATTGGGGTCTACGATCAGGCGCTGTGCAAGCCGATGGCTGAAGTATTGGGTCGTCTTGGTGCCGAGCACATCATGGTTGTGCACTCTGCCGACGGTCTCGATGAAATTAGCATAGCGACCGAGACCGCCGTTGCCGAATACAAAGATGGCCGCGTCAGTGAATACACTATCGCGCCCGAAGATTTTGATATTCAGCGTCAGAGCCTTGAGGGCCTTGCAGTGGACAATGCCGAACAATCGCTGGCTCTGATTAATGATGCGCTGGGCAAGCAAGCAACTGCCAATGGCGCCAAGGCGGCCGATCTGATTGCACTTAATGCGGGCGCAGCACTCTATGTTGCCGGGTGCGCAAGTAGTGCCGTAGAGGGTGTCGCCATGGCCCAAGATGCCATTGGTTCAGGACTGGCTCGAGCAAAAATAACTGACCTGGCTACCTTTACGCAGGTTCAGCAAGACGTCTAGCAATAAAGAGATTTTGAAATGAGTGCAAATACGCCCACCGTATTGAGGAAAATTCTTGCCCGTAAACTCGAAGAGATCGCCGAACGTAGTTTGGTGGTACCGATTTCGGCGTTAATTGATAAAGCTCAAGTTGCCTCTTCTCCACGAGGCTTTGCGGCGGCGTTGGCAGCCAAGTTGGCCGCGGGGCAGCCGGCTGTCATTGCGGAAATTAAAAAAGCCTCGCCCAGCAAAGGTGTGATTCGTGAGAATTTCGACCCGGCCGCGATAGCGAAAAGTTATCAGCAGGGCGGTGCGGCCTGCCTTTCTGTGTTGACGGACGTAGATTTTTTCCAGGGCGCCGATGCCTATTTGCAGCTGGCGCGCGCAGTGACCGAGCTGCCGGTTATCCGCAAAGATTTTATTATTGATGATTATCAGGTCTATGAAGCCCGCGCGATGGGAGCAGATTGTATTTTGTTAATTGTTTCAGCCCTCAGCGAGCAGCAATTGATACAGTTGCATAACTTGGCAGCCGACCTTGGAATGGATGTATTGATTGAAGTTCACGATGCGGAAGAACTCGATGTTGCATTGAAGCTGAACAATAGGATGATCGGTATCAATAACCGAAATCTGCACAGTTTTGAAGTATCACTTGATAACACCTATCAGCTACTAGACAAAATTCCGGTCGGTAAAATCGTGATTACTGAGAGTGGCATAAACAGTGCTGAAGATGTCGCCGCCATGCGCGCGCGCAATGTAAACAGTTTTCTGGTCGGCGAAGCATTTATGCGCAGCGAACAGCCGGGTGAACGGCTGGCGGAGCTATTCAGTTAGCGAGTGCCGAATACCACCATGGTCTTTCCCGTCACCGACAGAAGGCCCTGACCCTCGAGCTCTTTTAGTACTCGGCCAACCATCTCTCTTGAGCAACCAACAATACGACCGATTTCCTGGCGAGTAATCTTGATCTGCATGCCGTCAGGGTGGGTCATGGCGTCGGGTTGCTTGCATAGTTCCAGCAGTGTTCTGGCGACGCGGCCCGTGACGTCGAGAAAGGCCAAATCACTGACTTTGCGAGTTGTATCTCTCAAGCGTTGAGCTATCTGCTTGCTGATAGCAAAGAGAAAGGCCGGGTGCTTATTGCTGAGCTCGATAAACTTTGCGTAACTGATTTCCCCTACTTCACATTCGGTTTTGGTGCGAATCCAGGCGCTGCGATGTTCTTGGTCAAAAAGACCCATTTCGCCAAAAAAGTCGCCCGGATTCAGGTATGCGAGAATAATTTCTTTGCCGTCATTATCATCCTCGATCATCACAGTGACCGAGCCTTTGATAATGTAATAAAGAGTGTCACCCTGGTCTCCGGCGTAGATAACGGTGCTTTTTGCCGGGTATCGGCGTCTGTGGCAATGGGACAGAAATTCTTCCACATTCTCAATATGTGGTGTCAGAGGTGCAGGCGCCAATTTGTTTCTCCGTTTACATTTTTAGCAACATGCCGCTTTCTATAACTTATCCAAGATTTATGCGCGACTCATAAGCTTAATACTAGTCAAAAAAACTTTGCCACGAGTAAATATTGGCCAGTTGCTATGGTAATCTTTGCGCTTCAAAAAATGGGGTAATTTATGAAAGCAACAGTCAAATGGGTGGATGGAGTCATGTTTCTCGGCGAGTCCGGCAGCGGCCATACCGCAGTGATGGACGGTGCGGAAGAACAGGGTGGACGCAATATGGGTATTCGTCCTATGGAGATGTTGTTGCTTGGCCTTGGTGGTTGCGCATCCTTTGACGTGATGACAATGCTGAAAAAGAGTCGTCAGCAGGTGACAGATTGTCGCACTGAGGTGCAGGCAGAACGAGTTGATGCGGTTCCGGCGGTGTTCAGCAAAATCCATTTGCACTTCCTGGTAACCGGCACTGCCCTCAAGGAGAGTCAAGTCAAGCGTGCGGTGGAGTTGTCGGCGGAAAAGTACTGCTCGGCATCGATTATGCTCGAAGCCGCGGGCGTGGAAATGTCCCACAGCTATGAGCTGATTTCCGCATAATAGAGCAGGCTAATAGATTTAAGATAAAAAAAAGGAGCCTGAGGAAGGCTCCTAAAAAATTCCTTGAATGAGTTTCAAAGGAAGGGGTAGGGGAAAAACCGTTAAGAACTGCCGAAGCAAATCTTCAAAAATCTTAAAAACTTCAATGCCGCTATAGTAGAAATCTGTCAGCCATACTACAAATGCATTATTTGCATTTTAGGTATACCATTTTGTAATATCTTTGCGAGATCTTCTCAGTTCTTGGTGCGGGCGGGTTCGCTGAAGTTCGGGTTGGGTAAATTACTTTTTGTGGGGCAAAAAAAGGGGCCCAAAGGTGGGCCCCATAAAAGAATCCTATAGCAAGGATTAAGAGGGGTTTGGTTCAGAAGTCTCTGGTTTACTGGGCCAGAGGCTTTTCGGAAATTTTGAGTTTTGGTGCTTTAACATTGGCGAAGTCATCTTTCGCAATTGCAGCACCCGCTAATCCAATAAATCCAATTAGTATGTAAACGAGTGTCATGGTGTATCTCCTTTGGTGTTTATGGGCCGGTCGCGCTATGTGTGACAATATACTGCTCACCATGTCATAATCCAAATGCATTGTTTGCATCATTTGCATACCAATATGTAATGGCCCGTTAATCGTCACAGGAATTCCCATGAATCTACAAAAACTATCTCGGCTTGACCTCAATTTGCTGGTGGCATTGCAGGCATTGTTGGAAGAAAAAAGTGTCACCCGTGCCGCGCAGCGTCTGTTTATTACTCAGCCGGCGATGAGCCGAGTGCTTCAGCGGTTGCGTCAGCAGCTGGATGACCCGCTGTTTACACGGACCGGTAATATACTGATTCCCACACCCAAGGCGCAGGAGTTACAGCTTCGGCTGCCTGCGATGCTTGAGGGTATACTCGATCTTGTTACCGAGGGAGAATTTGATCCCGCGACTTATGTCGGTGAAATTACAATCGCGATTCCTGAGTTTATCGCTATATCTCTGGCGTCCCAGTTGACT
>Ga0209631_10002155_pt1 | contig 23979 bp, 23 predicted proteins | sample COG_08_FD_184752 | JGI IMG/M metagenome (GOLD analysis project Ga0209631, IMG submission 184752) | Pelagic Microbial community sample from North Sea - COGITO 998_met_08 (SPAdes) (version 2) | ecosystem: Environmental > Aquatic > Marine > Neritic zone/Coastal water | place: Helgoland, sampling... | reverse complement strand
CGTCTCTCGGAGAGAAAGGCCCAAGTGGGCTGTGGATCGAAAAGGCAGGGTCTTGGCGTTGTTAACGGGAGTCGTTCCGGGCAAGCAAATTCATGATGGGGATAGTTTCACGATGGCGCAAGCCGTTTTGCGATAATAATGACAATGAATGACGAATGACACTGTTTTGTTTATTTTTAATTTATTATCTTTGAAAAACAACATGAGATGGTTCGTTGCACATACTAAACCGCGCTGTGAGGCGAAAGCTAGCAATTTTTTCAAAAAAAACGGAGTTGAATCTTATGTGCCTGTTTTTGAAGAAAAAAGACAGTGGTCCGATCGAACAAAAAAAATTCTTAAACCCGCAATTTCTGGCTATGTTTTTTTTAGGCTCGAAAAAGCAGACTATTCCTTTATAAACCTAAACCCTTTTATTAGAAATGTTGTACGGCGTTTTGGACGGGCTGTTGAAATTGATGGGTTGGAAATTCAAATAATGAAAGATTGTTTAAAGCACTATACTGAAGAGCTTTCTTTTGGTGCTGGCGATACGGTTAAAGTTTTGTCTGGTGTTTTAAAAAGCAAAAAGGGTCTTGTTGATGGTGTTGAAAATAATTTCGTGATTTTATTGATAAATTCAATAAAAGTAAAACTCTCGTTAAACGCCACTAAGGTTGTTGCTGTTAGTTAAAGACACGGTTTTATTGTTTTTATAATTGGGAGTCTATTGGCGAAGCCGTGAAATTATTTCTTGAAAATAAATTCAAGAAAAGACTTCTTCTTAAATATTTTATTCCCGGCAAAATAAATTATTTGTCTTTTATCTACTGGATTTTTGGTTGAGCCTATTAACGGCTCGCTAAAGCCTGTGAGATTCTGATAGTTCAAATTTAGGTTTTCAATAAAGGTTTGCCTTAGGTGAGTTAAATGTGATTTAGCGTATGATTTGTTTTTGCAAATTATCTTGTTTAGTTCTATGGATGAAAATTGGCCTTTTTTCTCTAAAAGTCCAACAACTCTGCTCTGTTCTTCAGAGATTGTTATTTTATTATTTGCATAATATAGCCACTGATTGTCATGGTGAACCAGCTTATTAATATAGTCTTTATAGCCAAAAAGAAAATATAAAAACAAAACCATTAAAACGGCTGCTACAATTGCAAATGTTTTCTTATAGGAAAACCCTGCGTTTTCAATATTTAAAATCGCAACTGTTTTTAAGGGTTTTTGTAAAGCCTGTTGAATTGATACAAATTCAATCGTTTTGTTTCTCCCATTGTTGTTTATAAACAGCAGAGAATCTTTAGTGCTTAATATAGGGGTGCCTTGAGCCTTGTGTTTAAATAATTCTGCCGTGTCATACTCAGTTACAGAATTATTTTCAAAATCAAAAACAACAATATTTAATTGATTAAGGTAGCCTTTTAGATTATTGATCTTAAACCCTTGAGAAGAGCTTGATGTTATTGGTATTTGCGGGTTGAACCCCGGCTCAAACAACTCGACACTTTTTTTTTGAAAGTCTATTTTATAAACATCTTTTAAAACTGCATCTATGCGTTGATTTCCATTAAGTGCAGCTCGGCCTCCCAATACATATAGATTGTTTTTTGTTTTATGAAAGATTGATTTCCATCTTGGTTTTAGCTTTGGGGCTGGATCAAAGAAGCAAAGCTCCCATTGGTTTGTGGCAGTGTCAAAATAGGTGGTGTAGTCTTTAAATGTCCAAAACCCATATCCACCATTCATGTGTAACTGATTGTTGTGTTCGAAAATGGCTGCGCCAAACTGATTTTTTTGTTCAACAGAATTATCAATTCTATTGATCTTGTCTTTTTCAATTTGTAATACAGGACCTCCACCACTTAAAATTAAAAAAGTTTTAGTTTCAGTGTTAATCGGTTTGAAGTGTGTATTGTTAAAACCTTTGTTGTAAAAAATAATGGTGCTGTCTCTAGAGGATTTTTCGTAAGACAAAACATTTTTGTTCCATTTTTTATTTTCAAAAACATAATCAATATTGTTTTTTAAAAGATGAATTTTAGAGTCTTTGTCTTTGAAAAAAACAAAATTTTCGCCAATATTTTCTGGAAGATCATACTCTTGAGACGTAATAAAATTCAAAAAAAACAATAGAAAAACTACTGTAGCGTGTTTAAACATATTTTAAAAATAAATAATAATTATGACTGACTTAATTTATTATGTAACTTTTTTTTCATTATCCCTAATAGTCTCTAAGTACCTAAACGGATATTTAAACAAGCTCTTTGTTGGGAATAAACTTACAGACCCAATCAACGAAAGATCTTCGCATAATTATCCTGCAACTCGATCAGGGGGGTTGTCTGTTTTTTTTACAGTATGCGTGGCCTCTGCTTTTGCGGTTGCTACTAATGAGTTTTCTTTCCCTTTGTATGCAGTGTTAAGTGTGTTTTTTATAACACTGATTGGTTTTGCTGATGACTTAATTGAAGTTCGATATAGAGAAAAACTGTTTTTACAAATCTTTGCGGGTATCTTGATGATTCAATCTGGATATTACATTGATTCGTTTCACGGAGTTTTTGGGGTTTATGAACTCCCTTATTGGCTTTCAGTTTTTGTTTCTCTTTTTGTGTTTGTGGTGGTTGTGAATGCGCTAAACTTAATTGACGGTCTAGATGGCCTTGCGTCGTTTTTATCTATAAAGTTTTTTTTAGTTGCTGGAGGGATCGTTTTAATTGCAGACTCAAAAATGTTTCTTTTTTTCCCAATAATAATTGGAACGCTAATTGGCTTTTTAACTTATAATTTTAAACGAACTAACAAAGTGTTTTTGGGAGATACCGGTTCTTTGTTTTTGGGGTCTATTATGAGTTTTTTGATTTTTTATATTCTCGACACAGAAAATAGCATAATTACAGACTCTTTTATTTCTAGGCCATTTTTAACTGTTTTGATGTTAATTTACCCATTAGTTGATACATTGCGTGCATTCTCTATCAGAGCGTATCGCAATCAGTCTCCATTTGTTGCTGACAGAATACATCTACACCATCGGCTTGCTGATAAAGGTTATGAGCATTGGCAGGCCTCGTTATTGATTTTTATTCTTTCTGTTTTAATTCTTTTAATGAACTGTGTTGTGTTTTTAACCCTCGGGCTAATTGGAAGCGTTGCCTTAACCCTGTTGATTCTTGTCCTGCTTTACTATATTTTTTTTAAATGAAAAAACTACTCTTTTTATTCTCAAGTTTGTTTTGCTTGGTTTTGTTTTCACAAGAAAATCTACCATCAGGACAACTGCTAATTGCTAAAGACTCTCTTTCGTTTTATTCTTTTTCCAAAACAGGGGTTTATGATTTTACTATTCGAAATGGCGGATTTGATAAGGTTTTTTATGAGTACTCTAAACCTTTGCCGTCCGAAATAAAAAATATTCCCATGAGAGGCCTCCAGGCAGTTGTTTCAGACGATGGGATAGTGTATTTTTTATATCCCGGCGGAGGTCTGTTGTTTGAATACAGGAATAATAATATTACAAGAATTGACGAAAGTTTTCCACACAGAAATCAATTTTCTGGGCACTTTTTTATTTACAAAAAAGCTCCATATTTGATGGGAGGATATGGATATTGGAAAAGCAACAGTATATTAACTAAGTTTAATTTTCAAACCAAAGAGTGGGATTATATTGAAACAAGAGGGCAAGCGCCTGAGCTAGGGATTAATTATGGCTCTTTTGTAATTGAAAATGATGTTTTATATGTTTTTGATTTTTATCAAAAAATAAATGGTGTAGATGTTAAAAACAACAACACTTATGAGTTTGATTTGAGTAGTTTAAAGTGGGAAAAGAAAGGGTCCTTGAACCGATTGTTTTATGATGATATAAACAGAAAGATTCTAGATATAACTATTCCATTTGGCTCAACAAAATTTTTACAAAAAAACCTTGACAGCAAAAAATTCCTTGTCGTTGAGCCTTCAAAGAATTCTGTAAAAACCTACATTAATGAAAACTTAGTTCAGGTTAGAAGAAACGCCATCTATGTTGGGGACAAAATAATTTATACCAGCTTAACAGCAGATAGGGCTTATGAGACGCTGATTATAAAAGACTTTAATGACGGTTTAATTTTAGAAAGCGAAGCTTATCTTACAAATGACTATGATTTGTTTATATCCTACTTTCTAGTAGTTATAGTTTTTTGTTTTCTGTTGGTTGGGTTAACTTTTCTTAAATTCAAACGAGACACTGTTTATTTTGTGGTTAATGAAAACACTTTAATTGGACTAAATAAATCCATGAACATATCAAAAGAAGAAAGGTTTGTTATAGAGTTATTGTCAAACTCTAAAAACAGTCAGGTAGATAATATTTTTTTCTTAAACTATTTTAAGAAATCTGAACTTAGTGAAGACGCAAATATTAAAAGAAAAAATAAGGCTATTAATGATCTGAATGTAAAGTTTAAGGAGATTTTTCAACTTGAATTAATAATGAAGTCCGCCAAACAATCTGATTCAAGGCAGGTGGTTTATAGTTTAAATCCTAAAATTATTATTTAATCACTCTCTGAAGTTAATTAAAAGGTCTACAATTTTTCTGTCATTAGATAACCGAGGAAGTTTGTTTTGACCGCCCAGTTTTCCAATGCTTTCCATATAATTTTTAAACCCTCCTTTTTTTACAACAACTATCTCCAAGGGTTTTAATACTTTTCCTTGCACCAAGTCTTTATAATAGCTGTTTAAGTTTTGTAAATTACAGTCTAGTTCTTTTTCTATTTTTTTAATTTTTGCCAAAGGAACCTGCTGGTCAAACTCTATCCACCACTGATGAAAAGGCAGTCCTTTTTTTGGATTTACCTTTGGAGCTACCGTAAACTCTTTTAAAGAAATTTTTTCGTTGACAAGCGTGTTTTTTAATGCTTTTTCAACCTCGCTACCTATTACATGTTCTCCAAATGCTGAAATAAAATGCTTATATCTGCCTGTAACCTTAACTCGGGCGGGAACAAGAGATGTAAATTCTACAGTATCTCCAGTGTTATATCCCCACAACCCTGCATTAGTTGACACTACCAAAACATAGTTTGTTTGTTTTTCAACCTCATTAATCGTTAAGCGTTTTGGGTAATTCTTCTTCATCTCTTCAATTTCAATAAACTCATAAAATATCCCTGAGTTGAGCTGTAGCAAAAGCCCTTCTTCTTCTTGTGAGTCTTGATATGCAAAAAACCCCTCGGATGCTGGGTAATATTCAATGCTATCAACTTCTTCGCCTATTAACTGTCTAAAAGATTCTTTATAAGGGCTATAGTTAACACCTCCATAAACAAAAAGACTAAAATTTGGAAAAATCTTTTTTATGGTTTTTTTCCCAGTAATTTCAATTAGTTTTTCAAAATACATAATAACCCAAGGGGGTATTCCTCCTATTGCGGCCATGTCTTCTTTAAGGGTTTCTTTAGAAATCTCTAACACTTTTTTCTCCCAATCCTCAATACAGTTTGTTTCCCAAGAAGGCATTGTGTTTTGCCTTAAAAAAGATGGTGTATAATGGGCGACAATTCCCGAAAGACGGCCTGTTTTAATGCCTTTTATTTCACCTAGCAAGGGGCTTCCTTGCAAAAAAATAATTTTTTTGTTTAAAAAACTCGTGTTAGAAGTTTCGTTGATGTAGTGCATTGTTGCCTCAACAGACCCCTTCACGTGATAAGGCATTGATTCTTTGGTAATAGGAATGAGTTTTTCGCCAGATGTTGTCCCTGATGTTTTAGCAAAGTAAATTGGCCTTCCTGGCCATAAAACATCTTTTTCTCCTTCTTTTATTAATTTGATGTATTTTTTTAATCCTTCGTAATCCCTTACTGGAACTAGTTTAGAAAAGTCTTCATGATTTATAATTTTTTCAAAAGAATGCTCTTTACCAAAGTGTGTTTTTTTCCCTTTAATTAATAGCTTTTTAAAAACTTTCTCTTGAGTTTCATGTGGACATGCGGCCCATTTTGTTGTTTTCCAAACAACATATTTAGCATAAGCCTTAGCTGCCTTTTCTTTTAAACTACTCAAAACTTATGTATTCTAAAGGGTCTACTGGGTTCCCGTTATTCCAAAGCTCAAAGTGTAAATGTGGGCCTGTACTCAATTCCCCTGTATTTCCTGAAAGCGCAATTGCTTGACCTGCTTTAACAAAATCTCCTTGGCTAGAAAGCCCCAAAGAATTATGCTTATAGACGCTGATTAAATTAAAAGAATGCTCAATTATTAAAACAAAGCCCGTGTCAATTGTCCATTCAGAAAAAAGAACTCTGCCATCTGAAATTGCTTTTACCGGAGTATTTGTTTTGGCAGGAACATCTACTCCAAAGTGCTTTTGACCTGGGTCAAACAATGATGAAATTTGTCCTTGAATAGGGCTAAATAAAACATATTCTACTTTAGATGCGGCGCTTTCAAGAGTATTAAACCTGTCTTCTTTCTCTACAAAATTTCTTAACAAAGAGTCTTCTATGTTTGTTTTAAATTGAAGTTCAGAAATATCTATTCTTGCAATATTACTTTCTTTCAAAAGCTCCTCTTGTGATACTTCTCCTAAAATAACTGATCCGACAGAATTTATAAACGTTTGGTTCTTTTGAATTACCCTTTCTAAAGAGTCTAATGCTTCTATGTTTCGCACGGCTGTTTGTCTTAAAACTGTAGAGTCATAGCCAGGAATGTATTCTTTAATGGGAGTATAGACGATTAAAACTATTGTTGTCATTATTAACACAGTGGATGCAAAAGCAATCAATAAAAAAATATTGAGCTTATTAAGTTTGTATGAAATTCTTTCTTCATAGGTCTCTTCATTTAAAACAACAAGCCTATACTTGTTTAAAAGTCTTTGTTTAAATGGTTTTTTGGCATTTTCTTTCACTTAGCTAATATAGTGAAGAGTCTATAATATTATTTAAAGACATTGTTAGAGTGTTTTTATATTTTTCTTTTTACTTTAGTAAAAAAATTTACAATGATTTTATCAAATTTATTTTTAGCGATCGGCCCTGGTCAAATTGCAATTATTGTTGTTCTAGTTCTATTGTTTTTTGGTGGAAAGAAAATCCCTGAGTTAATGAAAGGCCTTGGGTCTGGAATAAAAGAATTTAAAAAGGGGGTAAAAGAAGAAGATTCAATTGAAGAGTCTAAAAAAGAAGATTAGTTTTTATAGAATCACAAGCGATTTTATAATTGCGCCTATTTCTACCATATATTCTCTTTTTCTGTCTGAAGGAGAAAAAACAAACCCCTCTATAACAAGAGTCCTATTATTTTTTGTGTCTTTTATGTGGTAATTTAAAAAAGGTCCTGCCATATAGTCGTTAACAACTTCCCAGGTGCCTTTTGTTTCATAGGCGTCATTGTTTTTGATTTTAGTTTTTTTGTAAAACGGTCGATATGCTTTTTCTGTAACTATATACGAGCCTTCATTTCTTCCTGGCACGAACTCTTTCCCGATAGAATCCCTAATTTTAATAATTCTCTCCAGATCTATTTTTACTGAACTTGACGGCATATTATAGACCAATATATTAACACTACCTTTCTTTGTTTCTCTCTGAAACCAGAGTTTGTTTTGCTCATCCTTTTTGAAAAGCTTATATGCAGATGGCAAGGTTAGTCCAATCCCTATAGCTTTAAACTCATCGGTTTTTAAAATAGATTTTTTTATTCTTTTTTGTTTTTCTTTTATTTCGTTATTTGTAAAGACTGTTTTTGCTTTAGTTGAGATAATATTTAATTGTTCGATTATCTTTTTACTAGACTTTCCTTTAACACTTAAGACAATTTGAGGGGCAGCGTATTTGTTTTTGGAAATAAATGCTGTGTCAATATTACTTTTAGAGACCTGTATTATATTCCTTCCTTCCCTAGCAAAATCTGCGAACACTTTGGTTGGAATATGAATTAAAGAAAACATTGGTTCTTGCTGTGGAAGCCCTTCAAATTCAGAGGAAAAAAGGTTTCTTATTTGATCTCCGATTGAGCCTTCCCATAAATTATCATCTATTACTACCGAAACCGTATGGATATTTCCGCTTGATTTAGGCTTGTAGCTGTTAGAAGAATTTTCACAGGCCATGAAAAGAAAGATGATTACTATGTAAACAATCTGTTTCATTTTTATTGGGTTAATGCTTTTATTCCTGGAAGTGTTTTCCCTTCTAAACTTTCTAACATTGCCCCCCCGCCAGTAGAAACGTAACTAACCTTGTCTTGGAGATTAAACTGTTTTACTGCAGCCACAGAATCTCCCCCTCCAACAAGTGAAAAGGCACCGAGTTTTGTGCTCTTAGAAATATATTCGCCTAATTCAATAGTTCCTTTAGAAAAATTTTCCATTTCAAAAACCCCAACAGGACCGTTCCATAAAATCGTTTTGCTTGACATTATAGCCTCTTTAAAGTTTGACAAAGAGCTTGGCCCAGCATCCATTCCTTGCCAGCCACTTGGAATATTATTTATTGGACAGATTTGTGTTTTTGCTTCGTTTGAGAACTGATTTGCACAAACCACATCGTTTGGGAGATAAATCTCAACCTTTTTTTCTTTTGCTTTTTCCAAAATTGATAATGCCAAGGACGTTTTATCGTCTTCACATATTGAATCTCCTATTTGTCCCCCTTGAGCTTTTATAAACGTGAAGGCCATTCCTCCTCCAATAATAAGCTTATCAACCTTGTCCATTATGTTATTAATTATTGTAATTTTTGAAGAAACTTTCGCCCCTCCTAATATTCCTAAAACAGGTTTTTTACCAGTATTCATCACTTTATGAATCGATTCTACTTCTTTTAAAAGTAGCTCTCCTGCAAATTTGTTTTTAGGAAAAAAAGACGCAATAATGCTTGTTGAGGCATGAGCTCTATGGGCAGTTCCAAAAGCATCATTAACATAACTGTCCCCAAGCTTTGATAGTTCTTCCGCGAACTTCAAATCCCCATTCTTTTCCTCAGGACAAAACCTTAAATTTTCTAACAAAACTATCTCGCCCGGACCACTCTTTTTAACAACAGTAGTCGTTTTTTCACCTAAAACCTCATTGGTGAATTTTACTTTAACTCCCAAGACTCTTTCTATATCTTTTACAATGTGTGAGAGAGAAAACTCAGGGTCATTTCCTTTTGGCCTGCCTAAATGAGACATAAGAATAGGCGTTCCCCCGTCTTTTAAAATTTTATCAATTGTTTTTTTTGCAGCAACTATTCTGGAATTATCCGTGACTACTTTTTCATTACTTAAAGGAACGTTAAAATCTACCCTTATTAATACTTTTTGATTTTTAAAGTCGTTTTGATAAATAGAATTCATACGTAAATATTGGTGGTCAAAGATATGTATTTCTGGTTTATTTAAACTTTAATATTTTATCTTTGAAAGATGTTGTTTAACGATGTTATTGGACAAGACGCTTTAAAACTAGAGCTAAAAAAAAGTTATGAACAAGGAAGGGTTGCTCATTCTCAGCTTTTTATTTCGCCAGAGGGCTCTGGAGGACTTTCTCTTTCAATTGCTTTTGCTCGATTAGTTATTGAAAACAGTCTGAACTCTGAAACAACAAGCTATAAGTTAAGCGAATTAAAACATCCTGACCTACATTTTTTATTTCCAACAGCAGCAAACAAAGACATAAAGTCCAAGGCATCCTCCGTTTTATTTATGAAGGAATGGAGGGAGTTTGTTGGTGGGGAGCCTTATGGCAACCTTTTCGATTGGTACTTGAAACTTGGGGTTGAAAACAAACAAGGAAAAATAGGAACAGATGACGTGGAAGATTTAGTAAAAAAAATGTCACTAAAATCGTATGAGGGTGGATGGAAAGTTGCAGTCATTTGGATGGCGGAAAAACTAAATCAAATTGCTACTAATAAGCTTTTAAAACTAATTGAGGAACCACCAAAAAACACTCTGTTTATTTTTATTTGTGAGAGAGAAGGCGCGCTTCTGGATACGCTTGTTTCTAGGTGTCAAATTTCCAAGCTTCAACCAATATCAAACAACGAGATTGAGGCTTATTTAATAAAAAAAGGCGTAGAGAGCTCTAAAGCAAAAAACACCGCTATTAATTCCGACGGAAATCTACGGCGCGCCATAAAGAGTATTTATGATAATGAAAAAGAAAAAAACTTTGAAGAGTGGTTTTTAAAATGGCTAAGAACTGCTTTTAAGGTTAGGCATAATAAAGAGGAAGTGTTAGAGTTAGTTAATTGGAGCAAAACAATTTCAAAAAAAGGAAGAGAGGTTCAAAAAAGTTTTTTAACATTTAGCCTTGGGGTTTTTAGAAACGCTTTGTTAAAAAACTATGACTTAAACTCACTTGTAACGTTTCAACCAAAGACTGATATTAATTTCGAGTCCTTTTCACAATATGTAAGCGGTGACAATATTGAAGAAATTTTCAACGAACTGGAAGACGCTATCTCATCAATACAAGCAAACGGAAATCCTAATATAGTTTTTATGGATCTGTCACTAAAGCTAACGAGGCTTATACAATAGCTTTTTCTTATTCTTTAATTTTTTTTATAGACAAAAACTATGTTAATCGTCTAAAAATGAGTGGGGTTTTAGCGCGCTATTTTGTTGCTAATGGCCTGAGAGGCGTTCAGCCAACTACACGTTCTTAAACTCGCTTAAATTTGATTTTTGAAGACAAACATAGTGGAAGAGAAAGATTTTGTGAAAAAAGAAACAAAAGTTGAAAACAACCCAACACAAAAGCCTTTTAAAAACCACAGCTTTGCTCCTTTGTATTTTTCTGAGAGCATACAGACATAAAAAGAGTCCATGTACATTGATTTTTGTTTAATCAACAAAAAACCATTCTGCTCTAAATAACTCACCAGCCCTTTAGGTGAAAAATGCCATAGGTGTCTTGGAACATCATACCCCGCCCAGAACTCTTTATAATACCTTGCTTCCCAAGACTGAAAATTTGGACAAGCAATAACAAGAAGCCCTTTTGATTTAATTAATGGTTTTAAAAAGGTTATTGTTTTTGAATACGACTCTACGTGTTCTAGTGAGTGCCACATGGTTATAACATCAAAGTAGGCTTTGTCAAAACTTAAAAGCAAGTCCTTCTGCTTATAAGTGTTAGGGGCTGTTGAATTAAAAAGAGGCTCATAGCCGTGAGCGTCAATTCTGTTTTTGTTTAATTCCGCTATAAAAAATCCATCACCGGAACCAAAATCTAGCAGTGTGTTTAAAGACGATGAGTGTTTTCTTAAGTGTTTTAGTTTTAGAAAAAAATTCAATCTTTTGGCAAGAGAATACAGTTTAGAAAAAAAAGAGCCGTTTTTATTATGAGAAAGATATTCTTTGGATTTATAATATTTGGGTAAATCTTTCGAAGACGGTTTGGGGGTAGTTTCTAAAACACCACTACGACTAGAGGGCTGAACCGTGAATTTTTTTTTAGATAAAAAATGATCAACAACTTCCATTGATTTTTGTTTGTTTTTTATTGTTCCACGTGGAACGCTTACCTTCCTATATAAACCATCAAAACGCTTATGTCGTTTGGTGAAACTCCGCTTATTCGAGAGGCCTGAGAAAGCGTTGTGGGCTTAATTTTGTTAAGTTTTTGGATAGCTTCTGTTGACAGCGAGTGAACTTTAGAATACTGAAAAGTCATAGGGATTTTTATGTTTTCTAAATTATTTAATTTTTTTGCATTTGCTTTCTCTTTTTCAATATATCCCGAATACTTAACCTGCACCTCTGTTTGTTCAAAAACATCTAAACTAGGTTTGTTGTTAAGAACAAAGTCTTTTACGGATGCGATTTTGAGCATGTCATCCATAGATAAATTCGGTCTTGAGAAAATCTTATAAAGCTTTACGGACTGTGAAATTTTTGAGGATTTCTTTTTAAACAAAACAGGGTTAATTTCGTCAGGCTTAACGCTGGTTTTTTTGAAAAAAGAAACAAACGTGTCTGTGGATTTCTTTTTGTTTTCTACATTAAAAAGTCTTTTATCATCTGCGAGACCTAAACTATAGGATTTTTCTGTTAACCTCAAATCAGCATTATCTTGTCTAAGCAAAGTTCTATATTCTGCACGAGAAGTGAACATTCTATAGGGCTCCTCGGTGCCTTTTGTGATAAGATCGTCGATTAAAACTCCAATATAAGCTTCGTCTCTTTTAAGGATAAAAGGATCCTTCTCGTTTATAAGTAAATGTGCATTAATTCCAGCCATAAGACCCTGGGCCGCAGCTTCTTCATATCCTGTTGTACCGTTTATTTGACCAGCAAAAAATAGTCCAGAAATAGGCTTTGTTTCTAAAGAGGTTTTTAATTGTGTAGGCGGGAAGTAATCGTATTCAATGGCGTATCCTGGTCTAAAAAACTTAACGTTTTCAAAACCTGCAACAGATTTTAAGGCCTTGAACTGAATGTCTTCAGGCAGAGAGGTTGAAAAGCCATTAACATAAACCTCTACAGTGTTCCAACCCTCGGGTTCAACAAAAATTTGGTGACGATCTTTTTCAGAAAATCGATTGATTTTGTCTTCAATTGAGGGGCAATATCTTGGGCCAATGCTATTTATTGAGCCATTAAACATTGGAGACCTATCAAAGCCCTCCCTTAAAAGGTCATGAACTGTTGGACTCGTGTAAGTCATGTGACAATCAAGCTGTTTGGATAGAGGCTTCGTTGTGCTTGAATAAGAAAACTTGAGGGGGTTTTTGTCTCCTGGCTGGGGAGTCATCAAAGTATAATCTAAAGATCTTCCGTCAACTCTTGGGGGCGTTCCTGTTTTCATTCTTCCAGATTCAAAACCTTTTGCGGTTAGCGCTTCTGTTATACCAAAAGAGGCTTTTTCACCAGCACGACCTCCGCCAAATTGTTTTTCGCCAATATGTATCAGTCCGTTCAAAAATGTGCCGTTTGTTAATATAACCGTACGAGACTTTATCTCTAAGCCAAGAGAGGTTTTAACACCAACAATTTTAGTTCCAGAAACAAGCAAGCCAGAAACCATTTCTTGATAAAAATCTAAATTGGGTGTTTGTTCTAACAAGCCTCTCCATGATTCCGCAAAACGCATTCTGTCGGATTGTGCTCTTGGGCTCCACATGGCAGGGCCTTTTGATTTGTTAAGCATTTTAAACTGAACCGCAGAAACGTCAGTAACAATTCCGCTGTATCCACCGATAGCATCGATTTCTCTTACAATTTGTCCTTTTGCAATTCCGCCCATGGCTGGGTTACAAGACATTTGTGCAATATTTTGAAGGTTCATTGTAACCAACAAGGTTTTGCTACCCATGTTGGCGGCCGCTGCAGCAGCCTCTGATCCAGCATGACCAGCACCAACAACAATAACATCATATTGATCTTTAAACATACTTAGTGTTCCACGTGGAACGATTTTAAATTATTATCTTCCTTGTCTCTCATTTGTTTCGTTTCAAGGTCCGTTGAATCGTTGTAACCCATGAAATGAAGAAGCCCGTGCACCATAACCCTAAGCAGCTCATCCTCAAAAGAGGTTTTAAATTTTTTTGAGTTGTCTAAAACCCTATCAACAGAAATTGCAATATTTCCACTTAAGACAGTTCCCTCAGAGTCATTAAAAGAGATTACATCTGTAAAGTAATCGTGACCCAAGTAGCTGTTATTCAGGTTTTTAAGTTCATTGTCGTTAAAAAAAGCGTACACAAGATCGCCTATAGAAAAACCCTCCGAAACAACTGCTTTATTGAGCCATTTGGAAATCTTTTTCTCATTCTTAAGTTGAAAATCTGTATTGTAGACGTAATCTATATTCATTAGTTTTTTTGCAAATATAGGCTCTTGTGTTATATATAAAAATTCTTATGCTTATTGCCCTTATTCATAACTGTCATTTTTCACAAGAAATAAAATTAAAAAACTAAAAATAAAGCCCGGAAGTCGTTACTTTTGTAAAAAAAATTAAATGACTAAATCTGTTCGTGTACGTTTTGCGCCTAGCCCCACGGGGCCGCTACACATAGGAGGGCTTAGAACCGCTCTTTTTAATTATTTGTTTGCCAAACAAAAAGGAGGAAAGTTTATTTTGAGAATTGAGGATACAGATAAAAACAGGTATGTGCAAGGGAGCGAACAACACATCATAGATTCCTTAAGTTGGTGCGGCCTTGAGCCAGACGAGAGCCCTTTTAATCCTGGAGAGTTTGGGCCCTACAGACAAAGCGAGAGAAAAGACTTATATAAAAAAGCTATTTCAGTTCTTATAGAAAAAGGTGGGGCTTATTATGCTTTTGACACAAAGGAAGAGCTCGAGTTGTTAAGAAATGGTGAAGAAAAAAAAGGTAGAGTTTTTTCTTATAGTTCAAAAAACAGACACAAGCTGACAAATTCTATCTCTTTAGCTAAAAATGAAGTTGATAAGAAAATAACAAACGGAGAAGAGTTTGTTGTACGTTTCAAAACGCCCGAAAACAAAACTATAGTTTGTGAAGACATATTAAGAGGGGTTGTAAGCGTAGACTCTGACACTTTAGATGATAAAATTCTTTATAAAAGTGATGGAATGCCAACATATCATTTTGCTAATGTAGTAGACGATCACTATATGAAAATTTCACATGTGATAAGAGGAGAGGAGTGGTTACCTTCCCTGCCTCTACACTCGATGATTTATGATTCTTTTGGCTGGTTGGATAAGCCCACTTTTGTACACCTCCCTCTAATTTTAAAGCCTTTGGGAAAGGGAAAGCTTTCAAAAAGAGACGGTGATAAATTTGGGTTTCCTATTTATGCAACAAGCTGGTCGGGAACGGTTAAAACAAAAGGATACAAAGAATTTGGATTTCTTCCCCAGGCCGTTGTTAATTTTTTAAGCCTCTTGGGCTGGAACCCTGGTACTGAAAAGGAAATTTTTAACCTAAACGAATTAATTCAGGCTTTTTCTTTTAGTGGCCTAAACAAGTCTGGTGCAAGGTTTGATCCCGATAAAAACAAATGGTTTAACCATGCGCACATTCAAAAAGCAAACGACAATCTTATTGTTGAAAAAATTGAAATGGAATTTTCTGAGGAATTATTGTTATATGATAAACAAAAAATAAAAGCAATTGCTCGGCTTATTAAACCAAGGCTTAATAGTTTAAATGAAGTTTGCTCTTGTTCCTCTTTTTTCTTTAAAGACCCTGATAGTTATAACGAAAAGCATCTTAATAAATTAAAAAAAACAAATTTTAAAGAAATTCTTTCTGGTTTGATTGAGCTGGTGAGCTCGGCAGAAAACCTAAACGACATTAAGCCTAATTTAGAGTTGTTGGTGAAAAAAAACGAATGGAATTTTGGTAAGGTTATGGGGTTATTTAGGCTTTCACTTGTTGGAGATCTGTCCGGGCCTGATCTTTTTCAAATCGTTTCTCTTTTAGGAATAGAGACTTGTAATACTAGAATGAGGGCTTTAAACAACGTTTTAGAAAAACAACAATAAACACAAAAACATTCTAGGTGGGAGTTTTCTTTTGGTTCTAAAATTTCGTACCTTATCAACTAACTTTAAACTTAATATATATATGATTTTTTACATTCCTTTAATTGTCCTTTTGTCTCTTGTTATACTTTTTGGAACTTTTTTTATTGTCAAACAACAATCTGCCGCGATTATAGAAAGGTTTGGAAAATACACTAGCACTAGACACTCTGGTCTTCAGCTTAAAATACCTGTAATTGACCGTGTTGCCGGTCGATTAAGCTTGAGAATTCAACAGCTTGATGTTGTCGTTGAGACCAAAACAAAGGACGATGTTTTTGTAAAAATTAAAGTGTCTGTTCAATATATGGTTATTAAAGAGAAGGTTTATGACGCTTTTTATAAGTTAGATTATCCGCAAGACCAAATTACTTCATATGTTTTTGATGTTGTAAGGGCAGAAGTTCCTAAAATGATTCTTGATGATGTTTTTGAAAGAAAAGACGACATCGCTATTGCTGTAAAAAGCGAACTCAACGACGCAATGAAAAATTACGGATTTGATATAATCAAAACGCTTGTAACTGACATAGATCCAGACGCTCAGGTTAAGGAGTCTATGAACAGAATCAACGCGTCTGAAAGAGAAAAAGTTGCTGCTCAATTTGAAGGTGATGCTCAAAGAATTTTAATTGTTGAAAGAGCAAAGGCTGAGGCAGAAAGCAAAAGGCTACAAGGACAGGGAATTGCAGATCAAAGAAGAGAAATTGCCAGAGGACTTGAAGACTCTGTTAAAGTTCTTAATGGGGTAGATATAAACTCTCAAGAAGCTTCAGCGTTAATTGTCGTTACCCAGCACTATGATACACTTCAGTCTGTGGGAGCCGAAAGTAATAGCAACCTTATTTTACTTCCAAACTCTCCACAGGCGGGTTCAGAAATGCTTAACAACATGGTTGCCTCTTTTACTGCAAGCAATCAAATTGGGGAAGAAATGAAAAAAGCAGCTCTTAGAAAAGAAAAAGAAAAAGGCCAAAAGTAATCAAGTTACTTTTTCCAACCGTCTCTAAGCCCAACTGTTTTATTAAAAACAATAATGGGTGAATTGTTGTTTTCAACAACATAATAGCCTTTTCTTTGAAACTGAAAACGTTCTCCTTTTTTTGCTTTTAATAAAGATGGCTCTGCCTGTGCAAAACATGTCTTTGAAGAGTTTGGATTAACCATTTTTAATAGCTCTTCTTCGTTTTGAGCTGTTGCAGGACTCGGGTGTTCGAAAAGCCTGTCGTATTCGTTTATTTTTACTTTGATAGCTGATTTTTTTGAGACCCAATGTAAAGTGCCTTTAACTTTTCTTTGGCTTTCTTCAGTTCCAGATCCGCTTTTACTTTTTGGATCATATGTGCACAAAACCTCTTTGATGTTTTCTTGTTCGTCATAAACAACCTTGTTGGCTTTTATAATATATGCGCTTTTAAGCCTTACCTCTTTATCAATTGTAAGTCTAAAGAATTTTCTGTTGGCTTCCGGTTTAAAGTCCTCTTCTTCAATATAAATCTCCTTTCCAAAGGGTATTTCTCTTTCTCCAGCGCTTGGATTTTCTGGATTGTTTTCTGACAAAACAATTTCATCGTTTTCATTAGGATAATTAGTAATTATAAGCTTTATGGGATTAACAACCACCATTACCCTGTTTGAAGTTTTATTAAGCTCTTCTCGTGCACAAAACTCCAGAAGGCTTGCTTCTATTATGTTTTCTCTTTTAGCTACACCGGCCAGTTTAACAAACTCTCTTAGCGCAGAGGGTGGGTACCCTCTTCTTCTAAGACCCGAAATAGTTGGCATTCTTGGGTCGTCCCAGCCAGAAACTATGCCTTTTTCGACCAAAAACATTAATTTTCTTTTAGAGGTAATCGTGTGGCTTAAGTTTAGGCGAGCAAACTCTCTTTGTTTTGGTCTTGTTTTGTTTGTTTCAACAAGCTGGTCCAAAAACCAATCGTATAACTCTCTATGTGGTTTAAATTCAAGAGTACATAGCGAGTGTGTAATCTGCTCGATGTAATCGGACTGACCGTGAGCCCAGTCGTACATTGGATAAACCTTCCACTGTGACTTTGTTCTGGGGTGTGATTTTTTTAAAACTCTATAGATAATCGGGTCGCGCATCAGCATATTGTGAGAGGACATGTCAATTTTAGCTCTTAAAACATGTTCTCCTTCGTTAAAATCACCGTTTGTCATTTTTAAAAAAAGCTCTGCATTTTCTTTTATTGGTCTAGTTCTGTACGGGCTATCGGTTCCTGCAGCGGTTGGTGTGCCTTTCTGATCAGCGATTGTATCAGATGTTTGAGAATCAACATAAGCTAGTCCTTGTTTAATAAGTGTCTTCGCCCAAGAATGCAATTGAGTGAAATAATCTGAAGCATACCTCTCTTCTTTCCATGTGTAGCCAAGCCATTTAACGTCTTCTTTAATAGCGTCAATGTATTTTTGTTCTTCTTTTTCTGGGTTGGTGTCATCAAATCTGAGCACAACCGGTGAAGAATACTTTTGAGCTAGACTAAAATTAATCCAGATTGCCTTTACGTGTCCAATGTGTAAAAAACCGTTGGGTTCAGGCGGAAACCGAAACTTTAAGTTCTTTTTTTGCAGTCCTGAAGAAAGGTCTTCGTCAATTATGTTTTCTATAAAATGTTTTGATTCTTTCACTTGTAATAAATAACAAAGTTAAATAATTCTTAAGTCTTTTTCTTTCTTTAAACTATCTTTGTTTTATGGGAAAAATTCTATTGAAAAACATTCGTTGCTATTCTTTTCATGGCTGTTTAAAAGAAGAGGCCGCTATTGGCTCTGACTACAGGGTGGATTTAAGTATTAATGCCGATCTTAAAAAAAGCGCAAAGACAGACCAGCTAAAAGACACTGTTGATTATGTGCTTTTAAACAGGGTCGTTAAAGAAGAGATGGGTGTTCCTTCAAAGCTGTTAGAAAATGTTGCACATAGAATTATCGCTTCTGTTTTTAAAGTAGAGCTTAGGGTAAAAAAATGTAGTGTCCAAATCACAAAACTAAACCCTCCAATTAATGGAGACGTTGTTGGGGTCTCTGTAAAATTAACTCAAAAAAAAGATTCTAAATTTTAAAAAAGTGTATTTTTGCCCTCATTGGCACTGTGGCCGAGTGGCTAGGCAGAGCTCTGCAAAAGCTTGTACAGCGGTTCGAATCCGCTCGGTGCCTCTTTTAAACCCCTTTTTTAAGGGGTTTTTTTATTCGAAAAAACCATTGAATATTAAAACAAAACCAATAATTAAAATGATTGTGTTTACGGCAATTTTTATTTTAGTTATTATCTTTTTAGTGAGGCTTGTTTTTAACTGCTGTGCAAGGTATATTTTTCCTAAATCAATTGTAAAATATGTACCGACTATTACTAAAAAAAACACCACCATTTTGTATTGTGTTTCTTTAAATCCTGGGCCATAGTTCGCAACTATTAAAATCCAAAAAACAAGAACAGCGAAATTAATAATATTAAGCAAGAACCCTTTTATAAGATTTTTTATAAGGTTTGGAGAAACTGTTTCAGAATCTATCATATAATCTTTTTCTTCTTTGTTTTGGTAGATGCCAAGAAGGGTAATTCCTGCATAAAAAGAAAGTAAAACGCCCCCTAACACTTTCCAGGACGGGTTATCTTGTATTGATTCTAAAAGACTGCTAGTGCTGGCATAGGCTATTGCAAAAAAAACAATTTCTGAAAAAACAACCCCTATGTTAAAAAAAACTGCAGCCTTGAACCCTTTGCTAACGCTTACTTCTAAAATTGTAAAAAAAACCGGTCCGATTGTAAAAGACAATATAATACCAAGGAAAATTGCTGGAAAAAAATCGCTAATCATTATTTGTTTCTATTATGCTTCCTCCTAAAGAAATGACTTGATTAAATGTTTTTGGGTCACCATACACCTCAATTGATCCTCCTAAAGAGGCGTTAGCTTCAAAAATATCTCTAGCATAAGCTTTACATGAACCGCCGGAAGAAGCTTTTACTTTTGTTTGGCTGGAGCTTAGCTCGTAAGCTTTAACGATTGAGCCTGATTTAACGATGGCTTCAAAAGAAAATGTAGTTCCTTTTAAATTAATTACACCTCCGCTATTTGCCGTTGCGGTTGCTTTTTCGGTCTGTATGTCTAAGTCTATTTGACCGCCTGATGCTGTTTTTAAATATATTGTAGACTGGTCTGTTTTGTCTTTAGAAATAACCGTTGCCCCTTCTTTTGCTTCAATTAAAAAAATTCTGCTTTTGTGTGTCAGCTTAACTACTGTGTTTTGTCCTTTTAATTTTTTTACAAGCTGCATTCTTATTGTTAATGAGCCAGACTTATTTATTATTACTACATTTTCTGTGTTATCTCCTGTAATTTTTAAAACATTTTGTTCCCCTTTTTCTAAAACAACATTTATTCCGTCTATCACTTTTAATTCTTGAAAATCACCTATTTTTTTTTCTGTTTGAGAGAAGACGCTTTGTATGAAAAGAAGGAATATTATTTTTTTCATTGTTTATTTATTGTTTTTTAAAATTACATCTTTTCTATTAATGAAAAATCTATTTGTTGTTTTCTTTGGTTTACTCCCTCAACCTGAATCAATACAGGGTCTCCAAGCCTGTATTCTTCTTTTGTGTGTCTCCCTAATATTAACATCTCTTTTTCGTTAAAAACAAAATAATCTCCTGGAACGTCTTTTATTTTTATAAAACCCTCGCATTTATTGTCAATGGCCTCTACAAAAACCCCTCTTTCTGTTATCCCCGAAATAACTCCATTAAATTTCTGATTAATTTTAGTGGACATATATTTTACTTGCATAAACTTAATAGAGGCTCTTTCTGCTTTTGTTGCCACTTCTTCTCTGTTTGAGCAGTGTAAACAAAGGGCTTCTATGTCTTGTTTTTTTGTTTGTTTTAATAAAATTTTTTCCAATTCTCGGTGGACTAAAACATCCGGATATCGTCTAATTGGTGAGGTAAAGTGTGTATATTTTTCAAAACACAAACCAAAATGACCTATGTTTTTTGTTGAATATTTAGCCTTGCTCATACTTCTAATAACCAGTGTGTCAATTAGATTTTTTTCTGGGGTATTTTTTATTTTACTTAACAAACTATTTATTTCTTTGTTTAAGTTTTTTGGGTTTTTTAAATTTTGTTTATGTCCTAGTTTTAATATTATTCTTTCAAGCGTAATTAGCTTTTGATCGTCTGGAAGATCATGAACCCTGTAAAGTCCTCTTTTTTCTTTACTAAATATTTCGGCCACACTTTTATTAGCTAACAACATAAACTCTTCTATTAGTTTATTTGCTGACAAAGCGATTTTAATTTTTGTTCTTATTGGTTCTTTGTTTTTATCCAAAACAAACTTAACTTCTGTTTTATTAAAAGAAATAGACCCTTTCTTGTGTCTTTTTTCTCTAAGTTGCTGAGCTATGTTGTTTATGTATATAATGGCTTTTGATACTTTTTCGTCTATTCTTTTTTTCTTGCCAGTGAGGGATATTTGTTCAGGAATCAAATTCGTTTTATTATCAATAACGTGTTGTGCTTCATTATAAGAAAGTCTTTCGTTTGAATTTATTATAGTTTTCCCAAACCATTTTTTTATTATTTTTTCGCCCTCAAAAATAAATAACGCTGAAAAAGAATATTTGTTTTCATTCGGATTTAGAGAACATAAATTATTAGAAATTTCTTCAGGTAACATTGGTACAACTCTATCAACTAAATAAACTGACGTTGCTCTTTTTTTTGCTTCCTTATCTAAGGCTGTGTTTTCTTTTAAGAAATGTGATACGTCTGCAATATGTATTCCAATTTCTGTTTGAGAATCATTTATTTTATTTACAGAAATTGCATCATCGAAATCTTTAGCATCTGGTGGATCTATAGTAAACGTAGTGATTTTTGTTAAATTTCTCCTTTTTTTATCTTCTTTTTCGTTTTGTAAATATTTTGTTTTTTCTGCGGCTTCTAACAACTCTTTTTCAAATTCATAAGGAAGCTCAAATTCTTCTAAGATAGCGTGAATCTCATTGTTTACTTCTCCTTTTTTTCCTATTCTTTTTAAAATTTTTGCTTCTGGAATGTTTTTTTCCCATTCCTTTATATTAAAAACAACAATTTCGTTTTCAGTAATTTCTTTGTTGTGTGTATTAAAAATTAAATAATCTTTATTAGAGCTGTATTCTATTTTTTTTTCTCCGTTCTCTATAAAAACCAAACCTACATATTTTTCTTTTTTTCTAGAAACAACACTAACAACCTCAACCTCTCTATTATTAAGTTTAATACAACTTACTTTATCCCCATTAAGCGCCATATTTATATTGCTTTCTGAAATAAAAAAATCTTTTTCATAATCAGGTGAAACTAAATATGCCGAACCTTTTTTTGTTTTATCAATTTCTCCTACTATATATTGTTTTCTGTTTAGTATATATTTTCCTGGTGATATTTCTATAATTCTGTTTTTTATATTAAGGTTTTGTAGAGACCTAATTATTAAAATATCTTTTTTTTCTTTTATGTTACTTTTAATTTGTCGGTAGTTGTAAGACTTTTTAGGATACTTATTAAATATTTCTAATATTTCTTTTTCGTAAATTTTTGTTTTTTTCTTTCCCATTTAATACAACGGTAAATATAATTCTAATAAAACTTTAAAAGGGAAATATTAGTTAACAATCATATAATAATAATAATATAATTTTAAATAATATGTGGTTTATATTATAGCTTGTTAATTTGTATAACAAAAAAGTAATTAATAAATAATAATAATAATAATTAACACCTAATAAACAAAAAATAAATAAAATATCGATGGTTTATTATAATTATTAACACATGTTAAAATCTAAAAGGTTAATAAAAAAACAAAACAAAATTGTTAATAATTAAAAAAATAATGTTGGCAGATGTAAGAAAAACAATAACAAAAGATTTTTAATTTTAATAAAGAACTTTTATTTGATAATTATTAAAAAGAGTTAACAATTAACAAACCAACTATTAACACATGAAAATATCAATCGGAAATGATCACGCGGGTACACTATATAAAAAGGAAATAATAAATATTCTTAAAAAAGAGGGCCACAGTATAATTAATAATGGAACAGACACTGAAGAAAGCGTAGACTACCCGGACCATATTCATCCTGTATCAAAACAGGTTTCAAATAAAGAAGTAGACATGGGTATAATAATATGTGGAAGCGGGAATGGAGCCAACATGACAGCAAACAAACACAACAACATAAGGTCAGCCCTCTGCTGGAATAGTGAAATTGCAGAACTCTCAAGAACACACAACAACGCCAATATACTTAGCATACCTTCCCGTTTTGTTTCTCTTGATGAGGCAAAAGAAATAGTCAAAAAATTTATAAATACGGAATTTGAAGGAGGAAGACATTTAAAAAGAATAAATAAAATTCCTATTCAATGAAAATAAATTGGGTAGTCAAAAAATGGAAAGCTTTAATTGTAAATGAAATATATTTTATTTTAAGATTAAGGTCCGAAGTTTTTGTAGTAGAGCAAGATTGTGTTTATCAAGATATTGACAAAAAAGACCTAGAAGCAATACATGTCATGGGCTATTTTGAAAACAAACTTATAGCTTACTCTAGAATTTTTAATAAAAAGGAATACTTTAAAGAAACCTCTTTTGGAAGGGCAATTGTAAAAGAGAAATATAGAGGGACAGGCCTAGGACATGAGCTTGTTGCAAAATCTCTGGTTGAAATAAAAAACAACTATGGAACAAACACAGTTAAAATATCAGCACAGGCACACTTAAAAAAGTTTTACTCAGAACACGGCTTTGTAACAAAAGGAAAAGAATATTTAGAAGACGGAATACCTCACGTGGCCATGTATTTAAACATTACTTAAAAGAAATCACAAGCTTTTTTAAAAGAGAGTCAACAAGAGCACAAACTTTTTTACTTTCCAAAACAGAAGTATAATTATAAATAATAAAAAAAGAAACACCAACAGGAAGCTGGGAAAAAGAATTAGAGCCTCTAACAGACTCTCTAATTTTACGCTTTATAAGGTTTCTTTTTACAGCAGATTTAAACCTTTTTTTAGGAACACTAACCCCATACTTAACAACACCATCATTAAAAAAATAAAATTTTAACAACCCCCCGTTCCTTTTTATCAACGAGCCTTTATTAAAAAGTAGTTCAATTTTTTTTTCACTTTTTAAAGAGGAAATCATTTAGAAATGTTTAAAACATTGTTTTTTTGATCTATATCGGCAAGCCTTTTTGAAGGATCAATTTCTATAAAAACTACATTTTTGTTGTTGTCTTCTATAAAAAAAGAATATTCAGAATTTGCCCATTTCCATGGGCTTAAATTAGTTACAACAACGCTTTGGTCAAACTGTTTATAATTAAACATTAAATCAGTAGGAATATAATAAAGCTCTTTAGATCCGTCGTCAAATGTGATAAAAAGTTCAATTGGC
>Ga0209631_10002154_pt1 | contig 23983 bp, 31 predicted proteins | sample COG_08_FD_184752 | JGI IMG/M metagenome (GOLD analysis project Ga0209631, IMG submission 184752) | Pelagic Microbial community sample from North Sea - COGITO 998_met_08 (SPAdes) (version 2) | ecosystem: Environmental > Aquatic > Marine > Neritic zone/Coastal water | place: Helgoland, sampling... | reverse complement strand
TCAATTTGTTAAAGATGCTATTATCAGTAGTGGTAATAAATATTTATTTTCAATTGCCTATACCCCTGCAACAAACAGTCCCATAGAAAATTGCTTTAACCAAATTAAGCATTATCTAAAACTTAATAAAAATGTTCTTAAATACGATGAATTAAATAATGAAATTAAAGATGCAATAAATAATGTTAAAAAAGAAAATTATGTAAATTATTTTAATTATGCTTATAAGAAAGAAAATCTTAAACCATATACTATAAAAACATCTACGCTTTTTAGAAAACCCAAATTGTATAAACAAATATAAGAATATAATGTGTATAATATTAGATTATAGAGCGTTATAATGCGTTTAAAAAATGAATTATATCAAGAAGAACAATTAAATATTATTAAAGAATTAATAGATATATTAGAATTAAAGGATAAAAACAGTTTTATATTATATGAATTAGATCACGATGAAATATTAAAATCTAAAATAATGAGTTTATTACCTAAAATACGGACATTTTATTCTATGAGTAAAATTACAGCAATATCAACACCAGAAAGAATTAAAAGACCATACATATCTATAATTCGTCATATCTTAAAGAAAGATTATGATATATTGAGTACAGAACATACATTAAAATTAGAAGAAAAAAATATAAGAACAAAGCGATATGTTTTTATTAAGAAATAATTGTTTTTTATTTATATAAATTTAATATAATTTGTGTATTTTCATTCATATTCATACATATCATATTTGATATATGATTATTTATTCTTTCAATATAATTTTTAAATTTGTTTTTATCTTTATTAAATATAAGTCCAATATTTCCATCAAAATATATACTTTTACCATTCCAATTTTCAATAGAATATTTTTTTTCATTTTTATCTATTACTTCATAATCTCTATTATAGAAATAATATTCATTGTCTTTAAATTCCATGAAATATGGGGTATATTTTCTTAATAAAGCATAATCATATATTTTATCATTAATTTTCATAATCCTAATTTCTTTTTTTATATTTTCGTGAGACCAAGGTTTTATGTCATCACAACAAGGTATTATAGTAAATTTAATATATAAATTATTATCAATATAATAGCAATATATTACATCATTTACAATGCAATTATTTAATATTATATTATCAACTATATAAGCATATTTAGACCATCTATCTTTGTATAAATTGTATTTTTCTATAATATCATTAATATTTTCAGATCGTATTGATATTTTAATTTTAGATTTAATTAGTTTATTAATAAATTGTTTGTTATTCATATCATATATTTCGTTTTTGATAATTATTTGTTTATTAATAAGTTTATTATAATACTTGCTTTCATCTTCTGAACTTATATTTCTTTGTATGTCATATAGAAACTTGTCATTAATAAAATATACTGATAAAACTGTACCGTGAATATTTTCTTCTATACAAATTTTGACAAGTTTCTGTTTTCCTCCAAAACATTCGTCATCTTTATAACAAGGGAACTTTTCTTTAATTTCATTTAATTGTTCTTCATTAGGATAATAGTGATATATATTTTCATCATCATCTTTAATAATACATTCTTCTTCGTCTTCAATGATATTTTTATTCTTAATATAATTATATATATCATCTCTCATATCATCACAATTACCTTTAAAATATTCATCACCTATATCTTTTTGTAATTCATATTTATCTCTAAAAAGTGTTATAAGTTTTTTCTCTAATTTATCACAATTATTACATTTAAATTGACATATAAGTATAGTTCCATTATCATAATTACATATTCTTTTAAGATTTTCTTGTTTTGTTTTTCCTATTTTGTAAATATTTTCATTTGTTTTTATAAATTCTCTTGTTTGAAGCAAGTAAATATATTCTGTCATAATTATAATGATATGAATAATTCAATATCAATCATTTTTTATTTATAACCTATAACAACTATTTATTCATTATATAGTAATTTAATATATTTAATATAATTTTCTTCTTTTATTTTTGATACATCTATTTTATATATTGTTCCTTCTAATATATTTAATATCATTATTGAATTTATTTTTATACTATCTTTTTGTAAATATGATATTGCAGAATAACCTAATAATTGTAATAACTCTTTACATTTTGAATTTGATATATTTGTAGTACATTTAATATCAATTAAATGGTCTATTACGCTGTAAAAGCGGTTGTGGATTATGGAACAGAGATACAAATGGTGCTAAAAATATTTATAAAATTTCATATAATCATATAAATAATATAGAAAGACCTTTGTATTTAAGTAGAAGCAAAAAATCAGGTACATTACACGATGTACCATAATCAAAATTTACATATCCTTGCAATAGGATAACCTTGTAGTATATGAAATAAAATTTTTTTATAAAGTTTTGTCTCATTTTAAATCTTCAAGGGTGTAAAAAACAAAAATAATAAAATATATAGGAAAAAAAAAGGAGGGGTTACAATGAAAAATATAATTCATTAATACAAGAAAAATTAGAACCATTTATTGAAAAAATCAAATATTTACATAGACATCAAATACTAGAAATACAAGAAGCATTTCTTGATATTTATATAAATATTAAAAATAGACATATTGATATCAAAGCATCTATAAATGAACATTTAGATTTTCTAACAACACTTCTAATATATTTTGAAGCTAATTTTTCAAATTTGAAAAATATAGAATATAAAAGTATTTTAATAAAAATAATGCAATTATTACAGACTATTGAAGAGGATGGAATTACAGGAATATATAGTTATAATTCTGAACCTAGTAGAAATCCATATGTTATGACGGATCCTAGAAATTTTAAGACTATTTATAATGTAATTACTAATTTTAAAAATAAACATAAAAAAATAATATGGAATATTTTTGTAGTTAAATATGAACTTAGTATTTCTAATATTACTATTTCTAATACACAAGTTAGTGGATTTATTAGATATATGATAAGTAAAAAAGGTTTATCTGATTATAAAAGTGATTATAGTCGCAATAAAAGTGATTATAGACGCAATAATAAAATAAAAAATAGTAGATTTAAACCATATTAAATAAGTTATTTTTTAATACTAGATTTAGTTACTTTTTTAACACTAGATTTAGTTAATAAATAATTATATAAAAATATATGTCTTAAATATAGTTAATGATAAGAACATTTTGTAAATTATTTTATAATAAAATTTTATCAATATGCTATGATACTCAAAAAAATTCACAAGACGATATTATAATTGATTTTAATAAATATAATAATATTAATATTGATTATAAAATACAAAAAAAAACAGATTTTTATAATGGAGATTTTATAGAAAATAATTTACTTAATAATAAAAAAAAAATAATATTTGATACTAATACATTTATAGAAGATACTAATAATACAAATTTAAATAATAATGATACTTACGAAGATGATTTACTTAATACTAATATATTTATAAAAGATAATGATAATACAAATTTAATTGACAAAGATATTTTTGAAAATAACTTATCAGATATACATAATGAAAATTCATATGACGATTGCAAATCAAAAGATGATTATAGTGATATTGATGATAAATATGATAAAATAAGTGATATTGATTAAAATCTATTAATTATTAAATTTTTATATTTGTCAATAACTAAATCATAACTACGACTATTTGATTTATTAATTTCAATAACATTTTTTAAAGAATTTGACATTTTCTCTATTTGATTTTCATTTATTAAATTCATTGATTTTAAATTATTTACTGTATTTTCTAATTCTTTATTTTCTTTTCTAGAAACACTAAAATCATTTATAACTTTTACATAAGATTTTAAATTATTCTTGTATATTTTTAGCAATTCATCTTTTTCAAAATTATTTATATCAAAACTATTAGTATTTCTACAATAAGGACATTTATATTTAATATGTATATCATCAAAACTTAATATTGATGTTTTTTTAGAAGGTAAACAACAACTACACTCTATACAAATAGATTTTGAACATATTTTACATTTTAAGTTTTTACTATAATTATTTGTATCACAAATTAAACAAACAATATTATTATCGTTTATCATTAATATAATAAAATATAAAAAATCTATAATATTAAACAATATATACATTTAATTATTTAAATTTATGGACTTATAATTGCAAGATATGTCATGATTCCAAATCCTCCAAACATTGTTAATGTAGAACTTGTTTCAATTATCGTTTTTCTATTACTATATATAATACCTGATACAGATTGCAACGAATAAATAATTGGTTTAGAAATCATATTTATATATAATACTTCATTTATTTTACTATTTAGTGAAAATAAGTAACTATCTTCACAATTATTACTACCAGTACTATAATATGCAAGTGATTTATCATTTTCACATTTTTTACATTTTATGGAACCTTCTATATCATTATATGTACCAATATTACATTCAATACATTTATTATTAGATTCATAATAACCAATTGGACATTTAATACAATTGCTATTTTTTATAATTGAACCACTTTGACAAATTAAACATTTATCTTCATGGTTATTGAATGGCATATATTCTTTTTTCTCACTTTTACATTCAATACAACTATTACCATATTCTGCATATGGATCACTGCCAATTATATTTCCTTTTGGACAATATAAAGTATCTACTAATTCTTCTTTTTTTCCTTTATTACATATAATACTTCCTTCATTAGATACAAAACCTTCTGGACAATGCAAACAAGTTGTATTTTGTTTTGTTCTGTAATAATTTTTAGGACATTTATTACATTTGACATTCATTTTATCAATTATTGAATTATTATAATCAAATATATGACCAATTGGACAATTATTTAAAGTAATAAATTCATTTAATTTATCTAAATTATCTGCTAAATCATTATATTTATTTATTACATTATCTCTTTCATTTTGAATACGATGACGACAAGAACAAGAACTACCCATATTCATCCTTATCATTCTAGCATTTGTAGTTGCTACAATAATTACAAACAGAGATACAATAAACTGTTTGGAAAGCATTGTTGTATAATATAGTATTTAAAAATGATTGTCAGTTTTTAATTTTTTATATAATAAAAAAGTACATATTCATATAAATTCTTAAAAAATAAAATTTATATTAAAATAAAATAATTTTTTCATATATGTACTTTTTTAAAAATTAAAAAATGAATTATATATTATATAAATAACATAATGCTTAATATTTTACAATTATATGCAATTGATATTATTAAATCGGGAAAGTCATTATTTTTAACAGGACCCCCTGGTGTTGGTAAATCATATACTTTAAAAAATATAATAAAATATTTTGATGAAATTGAAAATAACTATGGATTAACCGCAATGACAGGTTGCGCAGCAATTTTAATCAAAGGACAGACTTTACATTCATTTTTAGGAATAGGTTTAGGAAATGATAAAGTTGATAATTTATATGATAAAATCAAAGATAAAAATAAAAAAAAATTTAATGAATTAAAAAATTTAGATACACTAATCATTGATGAAATATCAATGATGAATGATAATTTTTTTGAAAAAGTATCTAAATTATTATCAAAAATTAAAAATAATGATAAACCATTTGGTGATATTAGATTGATATTAATCGGTGATTTTTATCAATTACCTCCAATGGATGGTGAATATTGTTTTAAATCTAAATTATGGAATATAATAAATATGACAACCGTTGAGTTAAATGAACCAATGAGACAAAAAGATGATATATTATTTCAAAAATTATTAAATAATATACGAAAAGGCAAAATAACAGAAACAAATTATAATGTATTAAAAAAATTAAATGAAACTGATTTTTCAAAAATTATTCCAACTAAAATATATTGTTTGAAAAAAGATGTTAATGATATAAATAATTATTATTTTAATAAATTAATAAGGAAAAATAATAAATTAAAAAAAAATGAAGTTGAAAAATTTATTCAAAATAATACTATAGAATGTCATCCACATAACGAAATTACAATAGAGAATTATAATATATCACATGTATATAAATATTGTATTATTAGCAATGATAAATATATAAATAAAGATGAATATGAAGTATCTTTAATAAAAGGAGCAGAAGTAATGATAACAAGAAATATTAATATAGAAAAAGAATTGGTAAATGGTAAAAAAGGAAAAATAATAGATTTGACAAATAGTTATGTAATAATTAAAGATGATTACAATAACATACATAAAATAGATTATTATAAAGAAGATAAAACAGTTAATAAATTTGTAAAATTTATGCCATTAACGTTAGCATATGCAATAACTGTTCATAAATCACAGGGTTCAACATTAGACTATATTGAAATTGATGGAAGTAATAATAATTTTGCACCTGGACAATTTTATACTGCTATATCGCGAGCAAAAACATTGAATAATATTAAATTAGTTAATCTTAATGAAAACGCATTAATAATAAATAAAGATGTACTCAATTTCTATAATTAATTAAAAATATATAATATATTTCAGTTAAATAGGAAATGAATTTGTTTAATACGAATACGGATTTATTTAATATTGAATTTAATAATAGTAGACGAAGAAGAGCAATTAATACCGATAATAATGAAAACCCTCCTTCGCCTTTTATTGTAGGTTTAATAATTGGATTCTTTGTAGTTATGTTTATATTAATTATATTGTTCAGTATATTTTTGTAAAATTATTTATTTATTAATTCTTTCCATTTCGTTATTTTTTCTGTATAAGATAATTTCGATAAAATATCATTATTTTTATATTCTAAATTATATGATATATGTAAATTATTGTATAAATCTTCATAATATGTATCAGTTTTATGAATACTATGTAAATATTTATCAATATTATTAAATTTTTTTTTTCTTATTATACTATCATAATTTGCATTTAATAAATTTTTAGAGAGTTTCGGTTTTTTATTTACAATATAACCTTTATCAAAATCATAATATATTTTTGACATATTTATTAAATAATATAATTAATGTTATTTATCATTTTTTATAGATTAAAGTTATTTTTATATAAAAAAAAAATAATACTTAATGATAATGGACGAGTATTACCCAAAATATTTAAAACATATCGATAATAATATTTGTAACAAATGTAATAATAAAATAAATATTGAAAGAATACTAGCATATTCATATTTAAACGAATGTGAAAAATGTCAAAATATGGGTACTTATGGATATATAAATGATTATTATAAAGAATATGGTGTAATGCCAAGAAGTATATACGAAAATTGTAGTTGTAAAAAAGAATATATATATAGAAAAATATTAAAATGTATGAATTGTTGTAAATGCGAAAAATGTTCACAAGAATTAAAATATGATGAATTGAATACTATCAATAATATCGAAGATAAAAATTTATGTAAAAATTGTATATAATTAAATAAGTTATATATATATATCTTGATGGATAATAATTTGTTATATAGTAATATTTATAAAGGAAAAATAAAAGAAAGTATTTATCTTGTAACAAAACTTGTTATTGAAGATTCAAATGGTAAAAATATTGAATTTATAGAAAATACATTTATTTCAATATGTAGTTATATTGGAACATATATATCAATTGTTGATGTAAGACTATGGATTGACGTGTTAGAAGAAACATACGAATTTATTAAAACAGATAAATTTGTAATTAAAAATATTTATATATTATTAACAAAATTGTGTATAGTATGTGATATTTATATTAAAAATCCAATATCAAAATCTGGAGTATTAACATTGCAAAAATTACGAGAAAAAATAGTAGATATTTTTGACAATAGTGATAAAAATATTAATTATGAAATAATTACAAAATATGATGATGTTTTACCACCTAATAATAGCGAAACATATGATTTAGCTAAATTAATAATATCTGGTGTAACAAATATGATAAATGGTTGTAATAATATATCATATGATGATTTAGATGATTTAATTATAATGAGCAATAAATTAAGAGATACTTTTGATTACTTATCTCGAAAAACTTATAAATTTGAAACTAAATTTTATCACAGTGATAATGATAGTATTTGGTTTTTATGGGGAGTTATTAAAATATTATCTAAAGAGGATATTGGGATGATTGCATTTGAGTTGTTTATGCATAATTATACTAAAAAATTTAAACAAGAAAGATTAGGATTATTATGGGGTGCAACAATTATATTAGTTTATTTATCAAAAAAAAATGTTGCAAGAGTTTGGAATGACGAAGAAGTAATTCTTATAAAAAAAGTAAATGAAGTTAGTATGGATATGTTTAAACATATTAAAAAAGAATTAAGTGGTGATACAAAAGAAAAACAAAAAAATGTCCAATTATATAATTATAATTCAAATGATAATGGTTTAAATATTTTAATGAATTATATTCCAGTTATTAACGAAGTTCCTACTATTCAATACAATTATAATGAGGAATTACAAGACATTGATAATGATATCGATAATATAAAAAAAATAAGATATAATAAAAAATAATATATTTAATTAAATATATTTCTATATTTTAAGAAACTTACATTTAATTCAATGCCTTCTTCAAAAAAAAGCGATTTTGTTGATAATTATATTAAGTTTTTAAATAATAATCATACTGATATGAAAGATATACATTCTATTATTATTAAAAATATTAATATAAATGAATATGAAAAAAGTGAAAAACATAAAAACAATTTTTTTGAAAAAAATCCTCCGAAAAAAAATTGGAAAAGAGAAAAACATATTGATGATAATATATCATCAATTTTTGATAAAAAAAAAGAAAGAAATAAGAAAGTAAAAAATAATAAATTAAATGATAATACAAATAAAATTATTTATAATAATTCTAGTCGTTCAATAAAATATAAAAATAATTAACTAATTATTTATTGGATTTTTTTTTTAATATTTTAAGATAAAACTATACATGGTCTTAAACATTTTCATCTAAGTAATATAAGTGATTTTTTGTTTTTAAATTATTAATATATTGTGATAGTGTAATCGTATATTCTAAATTATTGTTTACTTCTAATAAATTTTCTGTTAAATTACTATAACTATTTCTTAAAATAGAATAATAAAAGTAATTATATATATTTGATATTAGTTCACATATAAACATATATTCTCCTATATTTATTTAAAATTATATTTATTTATATTTATATATGAATATTGAGTATATATCTATTGGTATTGACTGTGATGTGGCTTTTATGTGTAAAGAGTTTAATATGAGAAATTGTGCATATCCATTTGATCATATTGTTACTTATGATGGTATAACAAAAATATTAGAAAATAATTTTAATAATTTTATACCAGAAATTAATGAAAATACAATAAATAATCATGTATTTGATAAAAATTATAATACTAAATTTATTCATGATAATTTTTTACTTCAAGAAGATAAAGATAAATATAAAAGAAGAATAGATAGATTTTTAGAAATATTAAATACAAATAAAAAAATTGTTTTTATTAAAAAAGGACATTCTATACATCATCATAATGAATTAGACAATATTGTTAATGAATATGAAGAAGTTAAAAATTTAAACGAATATTTAAAAACAAATTATAAAAATCTTGATTATGAAATTGTAATAATATTATTATGTAAAAAATGTAATTGTAATATCAATAATGAAAATATAGGTAATATTAAATTATATAAATATAATGATATACCTACTGTAGAAAATCAATTTCAAAACACATTAATAACAAAGGCATATTTTAAAAAAATATTTGAATATATTTTTTTAAATAAATAGTTTACACCCTTGAAGATTTAAAATGGCACAAAACTTTTTTTATTTTTATATAGTAATATTATGAAACATAAAACAGAAGATTATAAATTATCAGCAGTTAAATATTATTTATCTAATAATTTTAGTTTAGACCATATATGTAGTATTTTTGAATGTAAAAAATCTTCATTAAAAAGATGGATTGTTTTTTACAACCAAAAATATTACAAACATAATCTAAACTAAAACTATTAGATAAGTAATATTTAACTGCTGATAATTTATAATCTTCAGTTTTATGTTTCATTATAATTACCTAATAAAAATAAATAAAGTTTTGTCTCATTTTAAATCTTCAAGGGTGTAAATATTTTGAAAAAAGTCTCTAAGAATAAAGTATATCGGTATAAACCATATCCTTGAGACTTATTTAACTTCTTGATATATAAGAATTGTATCATAACCTCTTGATTGTAATTTATATCCTAAATTACAAAATAACTGAATTATTTCATCTACATCCGTTTTTTTTGTATGTTCATTACTTTCAAATAATATTTTTTGAGGGTAAAATATTGATGGTAAATAACATATATAATAATATAATGATTTTAAAATAACAGAATCGTGTCCTTCTGTATCAATTTTTAAAAAATTAACATTTTTAACTTTATTTTTGTAGAATAATTCATAACAAGGAATTACCTTAACCGGTTCAATTATACATAAATGAGAAACATTATGTTTTATATGCAAAGGATGATATTTTTCTATACAATTACAACCTTTAAACCAATTTGGTAAATTATTTTCATCAATAACTTTTTCGGGTATATAGTAGACATCTAAAATTGTTTTTTTGTTAGAAATTCCAACATTTATTTTTTTTACATTTGGTTTTTCAGGTAATTGATTAATATAATATTTAACTGCATCTACAGAAATTCCCATTGTATCATCATTCGCTTTTTCAATTAATGTTTCAAAATTACTTGTTCCAATTTCAATAAAATTATAATTCAAAAGTTTCATATTATGAAACGATTCATTAATAAAATAATTAATAGGCATATTTCCATTTAATATGTCTTGAATTTTTCTATTTTCCAATGCTTTATATACAGGATTTACCAATACTATTAATGGTTGATAGTTGCGGATAATATTTTTATAATTATCATATGGTTTATTAATAAATTCAGTAACACAATTATTCCAATTACAAGGATATAAATTATCTAATCCTAAAAATATTTTGTAATTTTCGAATAAACTAGGATTTAAAACAAACATATTTTCTAACATATCGTTTCCAATATCAGTCCATCCTATTTTTCCTTTTGTAATATCTAACTTGTTTATTAATTTGTTTTTCCATTCTTTCATTAAATTAGTTCCTTTTTTACTTCCAAAAATACCATTCCATAATGTATTATTATTTTGTTTTATTAAAAAACCATCTTTGTTATCTATAATATTAAATAAACTATCTAATGAATCTAAAACAAGCGTATCTGAATCTAGCCATATACCACCATTATCACAAATAATATGAACTCTAACAAAATCTGCTTGATGGGCTGGACATAAATCGTAAAAATATTTTGGTATATTGTCTATATAATCATTAAGATTTTCGTGTGTAATTAATATTATATTGTAACCTATACCATTAGTTGAATGTAGGTAAATTAAATTTCTAAGAATAGAAACAAGTTTGTATTCATGTCCTATCCAATATAAAAAAATATTTCTTTTTTGTAATATCATTTTTATAAATAATAATATATTTTTTTAAACAAATAATATCGCATTTCTAAAAATAATTATAGAATTTTAAATATTAAAAAAGAAAGTTGAAATATTAAAAAGGGACCTTTTTTTACTAATTTCACGATACTTTAGTAAAATGTCTTATTATAGTAAATGGTCTTGTTTAATTGAGATAAAAAAAGACAAAAAAAAATCGATTTTTTTCAAAAAAAAATTTACGTAAAAATATTGATTGCGTTAAAACGCATTTTAGCGTTTTTTCTCGTATGATTTTTATTATTTAAAGAATTATATATACACTATATATAGTAATGACGCAAAATATTGCTTCTAAAAGGTTCAAATGTGAGCAATGTTTTTATCAAACAAATAGAAAATATGATTTGAAAAGACATTGTTTCAATAAACATTTTAACGAATATATAATAAATATAGAAGAATTATCAAGTGGAGAAAATGTACATCCAAATGAAAAAAATGTACCCCCAAATGAAAAAAATGTACCCTCAAATGAAAAAAATGTACCCCTAAATGAAAAAAATGTACCCTTAAACCAAAAAAATGAAATTATTAATAATAAAAATAATACAAATAATTATATTTGTAATAAATGTGACAAAAAATACAAAAATTATAAAAGTTATTTATTACATGAAAAAAATTGTAAAGGAATTAATGAATTAACTTGTCCCAAATGTATGATGAGTTTTACTTCTCGACAACATAAATCAAGACATGTTTTAAAAAATAATTGTAAATCAAGAAGTATTATATATTCTCAAACATATAAAAGTAAAAATAATGTTGATAATTTAAATACAAATAATATTACAACAAATGGAAATATTGAGTATCAATATAACTGTAGAGATATAAACTCTAATAATATTAATAATTTTTATATAAATAATTATAAAAATGAAAGATTAGATTATGTTGATTATGAAAAACTATTAGATATATTTACAAAAACATATGATATACCAAGATTATTGACAAAAGAAATACATTTTAATAAAGAGTTTCCTGAAAATAATAATATTACTTATGAGAATAAAGAAAATGCTTTAATTAAAATAAATAATGAATATATATTAAAAGATTTGAATTTATTAGCAGAAGAATTAGTTAATGAAAAAACTACACAAATGCAAAAATTTGCAGAAGAAAATAAAGAAGATATTTGTTTAAAAATAGAACATAAAAAATATTATGAAATGATTGAATTATTACTAAATTTTATATTATTAAAAGAACCAGAACAACATTATAAAATACAAATAAAAAATATTAAAGACCTTATTAAAAATAACAAAGACTAGTTAATTTATTCATCTAAAAATCTTGTTATGGTTTCTCTATTATTAAATTGTGAATTAGAATATTTAACTAATTATAACATAACATCATCATAATATATATGCTCCCCAATTGCATTTCGGGAAGGGTCGTTATCATCAATTGTTAAAATATTATCAATTTCTTCAATGCTTTTATTAAAATGATTTGCTAATTTAGCAAAAAGTAAATACTGACCTACATCATTAATAATTGCACATTTTTTACATAAACTATATTTATGAAATAAGTTTTTATTTTTAATAATGTTACAAGTAGTACATCTTTTTTCAAGCATTTTTATATATAACTTCTATATGTTCTTAAATAATAAAGACTAGTTTTATCTATTCATCAATTTTAATTTCTGGATATTTATAATAGTCAATTATACTAACCATTGGATAATCTTCAATACATATTTCTTTTATAACTTCAATCATAATATATAACTAATGTATATTATATATGTAAATCATTTTTTTTTATTTTTGTAATTAAACATAATAATTAAAATACCTATAAAGGAAATTATCATACCAGAAAAACAATATATATTTATATATTGATTGAATAATATATAACTAGCAATTATTGTAAATATTATATTTAAATTTATTATTATATGTGTATAACTTATATTTGGAGATATTGAAAATGCATATTGTATTGTAATATTACCAATTACAATAAATAATGCAAATATAGTTGAATATATAATTAACGTATAATCACAATTTTTTAAGATTTCTTTTTTATTTTTTAAATCATATATTAAATAAATTATACCAAATAAACCAACAACAATATAACTAATAACCATAAAAATTACATTATTATATTTACTATTATCTATATGTTTCATTAATATTACACCAAATGATGAGAATAATGTACATATTAATGCAATTGATATCCAATTATTAATCATATTCACTATTATATTATATTATTATTTTATAGAATTATGAAAAAAATAATTATTTTAGCTTTAATTATTGTTATAGTAATTTGTTTTTGTTTAATTAGAAATATATATGAAAATTTTGCTTATAAAAAAGTAATTTTAAATAAAATAGAAAAAGAAAATAATAATAAAAATTTAATAGTATTATTAAATACTATTAAAAATAATTTAGATTATCATAATGATAAATTAAATAAAATGGATTTAAAACTCAACCAAATCTATTGATTTAGAAAATATTTTTATATATTTAGAAAAACATATAAAAATATTTTGATTTAAATAATTATTATTTCAATGAAAATACTACATATTATCATATATTCAGAATCCAATATCAATCAAAATATTAAAGAAGGAACTTATGAAAATATGCAGAAACTATTAAGTAATTATTATAAAAAATTCAATAATAATGTATTAACTTATTTTGTTAAATATGATAATAATATTAAAGATACTCACGGAACAGATTACTATATTGAAAATGATATTATTTATATAAATGGTGAAGAAACATTTATTCCTGGTATTTTAGAAAAGACCTTACTTGCTATTAAATATTTAAATATTTCAGAATATGATTATTTTTTAAGAAGTAATGTTAGTACAATTATTGAATTTAATAGATTAATTAGTTATTTAGAAAATAATCATATTGATTATTATGGTTCTGGTAAATTATTTGATTTACAATGTTCTGGTTGGAATGGAGTAAAAGATTCGAGTTTTTTTGGAACATTATTTGCTTCAGGAACATCAATTATATTTACAAAAAAAGCAATTGATGATATATTGAATAATATAAATTTAGTTAGAATGGATATCATTGATGATGTATCTTTAGGTATTTTTGTAAGAGAACATAAAAAAAATGTAATACCTAAAGAAATAGATAAAAATTACTTCTGTGATGTACCTTTTTATATTAAAAATAATAATTCTATTAATAAATTTATAGAATATATAAAAGACAAGAATATCATATTTTATAGAAATAAATGTTTTGGTATTCGTGTTAAACATAGAGAAATTGATTATATACAGATGCAAATAATAGTAAATACTATTAAATAATAATATTTTTATGTAATTAAATATTATTATTATAAATAGACTAAAGATTCTGCATAATAATATAGTTTTTTTTCTATTTTATTTACATCTTTTTCAAGTGATTTATAGTCATTATTTCTCCATAATTCATGATATCTATTATAACATTCTCTACATATTCTTAAATTTTGAAATTTTAAATAAATATCGTCATTATAATTTATAGGATATTTAAAATAATTATAAATACCACCAAAGTTTGGTTTAAAATCATATATAATTCTATTTTTTAATTTTACCACATTATCTTTATATTTATTATGTTTACAAGGACCTGGACAAAAAGTGAACTCTCTAGCGTCAATAATAATAACAGAAAAGTTATCCATTTATATAAAATATATATATATAAATAAAATCATTTTTTAATATAAATTTTTTTTGATATTATATTTATTTTTAAGATGACCCATAAATAAATCATCCAATTTTTTTATATTTTTACCCATTTTATATTTATTTAATGATATATTTCTTTCACTTAAAAAATCATCATCTATTATCACTTTTGAATTATATCGCCAAGGATTATTTGTATTAAAAATTAATTCTTCTATTGTATTTGATAATATACTTGGATGCATACAATTATCTAAAGTTCCTATATTTCTATTAATAATAGCATCAGTACTTAAAGGATATTTTGTCCAAAATCCACAAATCAATGCTTTATTATTTAAATTAGAATTTGCTAACGAATTCATTAATGTTGTCTGTCCTAGTTTTGTTTGCATATAAGGTAATAAATATGTTGTTTTATCATCTATTTTGTATGGTGGTGTATTAAATAATATACCACCATATTCATTAGTATTTTTAATAATATTTATACAATATTTTGACATAATTAATGGACCAATCATATTCGTGTTTGCCATAGTATTAATTGTTTTTAATGATACATCATTCAAATTGTTAGTATTTAAAGCACCAGCATTATTAATAAGAAAATTAGGAATAATTTCTTTATTTTCAAGAGAATTTAATAAGTTAGAAGATTTAGAAATATTATCATAATTTAAATAATATCCTTTTGCATGTGCAAGACTATATTTATTACTATTTAATTCATCAGCGACTTTTTTAGCATCATTTATATTTCTACCTGTAATAACTACATTGTAATGATTTTTGAGAAACATTTTTGCAATTTCTTTACCAACACCTCTTGTAGAACCAGTTATAAGTGCGGTTTTAAATTTATTTTTAAATATCATAATAATAAATAATATATTGATAATTCTTAAATCAATAATAAAAAAATTATAATATAGGAAATCTACCAAAGAGTTTTTTAATCATTCCGGGTTTTTTTATAAGGCGTTTTATTTTTTTCTGCTAATAATCTCATCATTTGAGAAGTTGGTCTTGGTCTTTCAGGACTTTGTCTTGGTCTTTCATGACTTTGTCTTGGTCTTTCAGGACTTTGTATTGGTCTTGGTATGTCATAACTTGGTTTCTTAAATGGCGATGATTTACTATTTCCATCTCTTTTCTTAATCCAGTCATCTAATTTTTCATAAATTTGTATCAATGACCATATTGCTCCAATAATAATTCCAGATATCATTACCAATTCCAAACCTCCGCCTTTTTTCTTTTTCTTTTTTTTTATTTTTCCACCGAATACATGAACTTTACCATTATATATATCATATTTAACTTTTAAATCTCTTAATAATATTACTGTAAATCTAATTTGATCATTTACTGTGTAACTACCTAAATTGCTAAATATCGTATTTTGATAAATATCTCTTATTAAATAAGATTGGCCGTTTCTTATTTTATTAAATTCATTCATAAAACTATCAGAAAATCCTTTTATACTGTCTTTAAAAATAGTTTGTATACCACCTCCTCGTTTACTTTTACCAAAAAATTGAGAAATGTTTACTGCTATTTCAAATAAAAAAGCATGTCTGTCCTCATATTTCTTTATTGTATTATTATCATAATTTTGTGTTAAAGACATTTTATTAATTTTTTCAAACATAGTATTAATATCCATATTTATAATATTATTTTATATTAAATCTATATAAATACTCGAAAAATTTTTTTAGTTCTTGTGGAATATATTCAAAGGAAATTAATTTCATATTAAATTCATATTTTTCATTTAAATCATGTTTATCTAACCAATTTTTTAACATATTTTCATCATTAGCCATTTTAATAGCAGTTTCTTTATTTATTCCCGTACCAACTTTTGGTATATTATCACTTTTATCACCCAATAAAGCTTTAAAAATTAATATACTTTTTGAGGTTGTTAATTTAGTTCTTGTTAAAATATTTTTAAATTGCATATTGACAATTTCTGTATTATCTGAAATTAATTGTAAATAATCATTATCATTTGTAATTACAGTTATTTTATTAAATTCATTTTTAACAGATATATGTGTTAAATATACTACATCATCTGCTTCAAGTTTATCACAATATATAGTAGTAATTCCCTTTTCTTTTAAATGATTATAAAATACACCAAATATATTTTGATTAAAGTTACTATTCAACATACGAGTACTTTTGTATTCGCTATAATAATCATTTCTCCAAATTTTTGTCCTAGCACAGTCAAGACAGAATATGATATTATTGATATCAGTTTTCCATTTTTTAGTAATTTTTTTAATATCTGATTGTAAATGTTTTAAAAATGATATATTAAATTCTTCTTCAGTAAATTCTTTTTTTTGGATACTATACCATTTAGATGTTGCAAAATATCTATAAAATACATAGTAACTTGCGTCAATCAGAATTAAAGTTTTATTTTTTGATAATGTTATATCAAACATTTAACAATATATATTAATTTATTAATCATTTTTTTTATATAAATACAAAAAATTATTTAACTCTTCTTTATTCGTTTTTATATTATGCCATTCACTTACAGCTAATGAGAATAATTCTTTAGGTGTTAAATTTAAATTAGTATCTTTTAATTGTTTCATTTTAATATCCAAAAATTCATTATATACAGTATATTTTTTTTTCTTTTGTGTATTATTATCAGTATAGGTTATTTTTTTCGTTATTTCATTATTTATTAAGTTATAATCTTCAGTTTTTCTAACCCAAACATAACGATTATTTTTAATTGTTACACACCATGTTTCATTATCATATCCTATATCTGAGTTACCAATAGCATAATCACTTGCTTTTTTTCCAAAATAAGCAGGTGACTTTTTAATAAAAGTATTATTAGTCATATAATATAAATATATGTTTTTTTTATATCATAAAATAAAAAAAAATGAATTAATAATTAATTATTAATTATTGCGAATAATAATGATTAATAATAATAATTTTTATAAGGAATTTGATTTAATTTTTACAAAATTAGATCTAGAAAATAATGAAAGAACCAATAAATTCTATAAAGAATTTATAAATTTATATGATCATTATATTAATAATAATTATGAAAATAAAAATATTATAAATGATTTAACTATAAAATCATTTATAATTGATGAAGATGGCATTATTTCGTAATTATTTATATAGATTATAGTTAGAGTATTATGATAAATGAAAATTTTATTAACTTTAATTTTGAACCAAATTATATGGACCATGATGACACTTATCCACATAAACACCATCATACTCCAGCAAAGTTAGCAAGTCACGAATATCAAGAATGTATGCATAATAAAAAAAATGAAAAAGAATGTAGAGCAAATAGTCTTAGAGTATATGAAAATAATATATCAGCTGAGCAAAAATATATTAATTGTATGGATGGGGCAAAAACTAGTTTAGATAAAAGATTATGTGATAATACATTTAATAAAGATAATAAATATAGTTTTACAAGTGCATATGGAGCATATGAGCAAGCACATTTACAATATTGTATGAAAGAAGAGTTAGAAAAAAATATAAAAAGAAGATGTGGTAATTGTGAAAAAAAATCAAAAAATAGTGAAACTTCAATTGGAGAAGATATGTATTACAATAGTTGTATTAAAAATAAAGAAAAATGTGAAAAAAAATATGATAATGCAAAAAAATGTATTGATAATTTAAAAACAGGACAACCTGAAACACAAGAATGTTTAGATGATACTAGATTTAATTCTTTATATGGTCCTTGTTATGAACACAAAGGTGCAGATATTGGAGGATTTATAGGTAAAATATTAAAATATTTAATAGGCCCTCTCAAGAAAGGTATATTTTATTTTATATATTTTGGATTTACCGTAATGACTGTGGTCTTTTTTGGGGGTATATTTATTCTATTTTTATGGTGGTTAGTGCAATTTATCTATGAACTTCCTTTTGTAAGGAGTTTAAAATGGGCTTTTCCGGGTATTGTTATTTATAAAGCTTTAGATTTTTATTTCAGATATATACATCCTGGTTTTTTACAAGTAAGTAGTATAATATGGGCTTTTTTATTCGGTATATGTATTATGTTATATTTTTTTCATAAAGCATTTGGATGGTGGCCTGCAACTTGGGTTTGGAAAGCAATAGGTTTATTTCCAGGTAATGAAAAACAGGTGTTTAATTGGTTTGATAGAATGTTTGGTTGTATGAAAAAATCAGGAAGAAAAGGATTATATTGCCATACTAATAATTTTTGGATTTTGATGGAAGACTGGATGGTAGAATTTGCTCAAAAGGTTCTTAAAATAGATAAAACAGAAGTTGAAATTAGAAATGCAATTAATGCATTCCGTGATTTAGGCGAAGATGATATAAAAGTGGCATATTCAATGGAAAAAATGGCTGAAGAAACAAGAAATAAAACTAAAAATAAAGGAAAAAAAGTTAGTAATGAACAAATGGATAATATTAAAGAAGAATTTACATTATTTAATAATAATAAAAATAACTATAAAAACTATATTGAGGAAAATTTTATATTAGATAGTGGATTTGATTTAAAGAAATTAGATACTTTGACCAAAGATTTTAAAAATTTTAAAAATGTTATTGCTGATGTAAAAGATAAACAGGAAAAGAAAAATGACGAGCAATCAGGAGATTCACAATCATTCAAAGACGAGATTGACAACCAATATGCAGATAAAGAAGAGCAAGCAAAATAAAAATATTTTCAATTAATAAATGAGTGATAAATCTCAAAATATATTAGATTTAAATTATAAAATAAATAATATTAATAATAAATTTTATGAAGCATTTTTACCAAAAAATTGGAATATATATGAAATTAGTTTAAATATATTATTTGTATTTTTATTAATTATGATATCAATATTAATTTATTGGGACTCTATTAATAGAAAAATTTCTACTAATTCTAGATGTAGAAAACAAAAAGAATTATATAATAAAACAAAAGGTATTTATACTGTTGATGTTAAAACAAAAAATAAAGATAATTTATTTAAAGTAAAATATGATATCAATAACAATACAGAAACAATTGAATGTTCTTGTAATAAAGGAAATAATAATAATACATTTACTAAAATTCCAATTAGAATATTAAAAACTAATGAAAATAAATATAGTGAAGATTTATATTGTAAATGTGATAAGGAATATTCATATGATAATAGTCATAAGGATTTAATATTAGAAGGTGAACCAGAATTAGTAAGATATATGAATAATCAGGACACTGATGATTTTTTTAATAAAATAAATTATAATTTTTAAAATAAATTGTTTGTCTAATTCTATTATTTTTTTTCATTTTATAAAAATAAAATAACTTATTCATTTAGAGTAATGTCCAAAATTAACGACGATAGAATAAAACTCTCTGTTAAGAGTTCTAACTACCACATAGCTAGTAGTTTCTCAACAACCGAAGATTCAATTGAGCTTTTTTTGCTCGCAAATAACTCCAATTTATATAATTGGAATAACCCAAATACAGGCACAATAATAGGTGCTGAATTAATTCAAAAAAATACAGAATTTGAACACCATCAACCATATATTGCTATTAAAAATAATAATGAAGTTGAAAAACTAGCAATTTTTAATAAAAATGAAATTACCTTAACGGGAAATATATTACCATCAAGCAACCTTGTATATTCTCTTGGTTCTGAAAATATGAGGTTCAATGATCTATATTTGGCAGGAAATACTATAGAATTAGGTGATATATCTATGAGTGTTTCAGAAGAAAAAGGATTGTTACTTACTAATAAAAAAGATGGTGAAACCAATCCTATGTTTGAAGGTGGTGGATTGAAAGTTTTTTCTCCAGATGGCGAAACATATGCTATAACTAATTTTGATAAAAATGGCGAATATGCAACTAGAACATTTTATAACGATGGTACTGCAAAACCACTACTATTTACTTTGTATGACAATGTAGATATTAAGGATAAGGCAACTATTAGAAATATAGATATTACTAGTAATGCAAAATTTGAAAATATAAAAATTATTAATACTTCAAATGATAGACCTACATTATTAATCAATCATCTAAATAATAAATTTAACATTATAGAATCTTCAAATTATCCTTTAGAAGATTATCCATTTATAACCGTTTTGAGTGATAATAATTTAACTCAACCTAATAATACTCAAGGCGAATTATTGGGTAAATATTTCAGTTTTGATAAAAATTTTATGACATGGAATAATAATAATTATGATAATCAAATTGTTACACTATATCATTTGAGAAGTGAGGAGTATATCAATGTTAAGATTTGGTCTACAACAAGTGCTAATTTCGAATTCGGTAATTGGGCAGGTCGTAAAAATACTAATTTCTCTCCAGGTGATTTCAAAATTGGTGACAAACTTTATCAAATCGATCCAAGAATAGAACAGGATTTTTTTATTTTTGATAAAAATGCCAATTTAGGTTTAAATAAACAACCTGTTAGCAAACTTGATGTTAATGGTGATGCTTATATTGAAGAAAGTATGAATGTAAACAAAGATATCATTATTAATAGAAATCAAATTATTGAAGGCGAACAAATTGTAAATGCCAATAGTTTAATTTATGGAAATCAAATAGTTAAAGGAAAATTAAATGTAAATAGTGAAGCTTGTTTTCAAGATTTATATGTTAAAAATGATGTATCTATTCAAAAAAATTTAGAAGTAAATGATGTTCTTATCAATAATAATCTTGATATTAAATCAAATTTACATGTTGATAACAATTTGATCATTAATAATTTAAGTAAAACAAAAGAATTATATGTTGATAATAATGTTGAAATTAACAATAATTTATATATTAATAAAAATGCTCATATCAATAATAATTTAACTATTTATAATAATTTGGAAGTTAATAATGATCTATTTATTAAAAATAATGTTAATATCAAAAGCGATTTGTTAATTAATAAAAATTTATATATTGATTATAATTTGAAAGTTGATAATATTGCAAATATTAATAAATTATTTGTAAATAATTTAGAAATTAATGATAATTTAATTATAAATAATAATGCTAATATAAATAAAAATCTATTTATATACGAAAATCTTGAAGTTCATAAAGAATTATATGTTAATAAATCTGCTATAATTCAAAATAATTTAGATATTAATAATGACTTATATGTTAATAATAATTTATATATCAAAAATGATTCATATTTTGATAAAAATATATATATAGGTAACAGTCTTGATATAATAAATAATTTAACTGTTAATAATAATGTTAAGATTGACAAAGATTTATTTGTTAATAAAGACTTACTTATTAATAAAAATTTAACTGTAAAAAATAAAGCTATAATTAAAGATTTAGAAGTTGAACAAGACTTACTAGTTAATGGTAATGAAATAATAAATGGTGAATTAACTATAAATAACGACTTATATGTTAATAAAAATCTATATTTAGAAGGTACATTAAAAACTAGCAATCTTGAAGTTTTAGGAAACAAAACTATAATTGATACTGAAACTTACAAAACTGAAAATCTAGAAGTTATAAATGATTCAGGCGATGGTCCTTCAATAAATATTATACACAATGACTTAACAAATGATATAATTAAAGCAACTAATATTAATAATAAAAGTTTTACTATTAATAAAGATGGAAATGTTGGTATAAATATAGAACCTACTGTAGAATTAGAAGTTAATGGAGATTCAATAATACATGGTACTTTAACTGTTTTTGGACCTCAAACTGCTAATAGTGATTATAAAATCGGAGGGGTTTTATCTGTCAATAAAGATATTTATACCAATAAAAATTTAATTGTTGAAGGTGCCCAAATTGTTAATAGTGATAGTTTAATAAATGGAAATCAATTTGTAAAAGGTAGATTAGAAATTGAAAAAGACTTAATTGTAAAAGATTTACATATAGATAACAGTATTATAATAAATAATAATTTAGAAGTTTCTAAAGCAAAAATCAATGACTTAACTATAACTAATGATTTAGATATTAATAATGATTTAAATGTCAATAATTTAATTAAAACTAAGAATTTACAAATTGAAAATAACTTATCCACAATTAATTTTACAACAGAAATAGGAGAAATTACAAAAGACTTGACTATTAATAATGATTTAGAAATTGGTAATAATTTTAAAGTTAATAATTTAGCTAAAATAAATGAATTACAAATAGATAATAATTTAACTATTAACAAAGATTTGATTGTTCAAAACAAAGCAACTATTAAAGACATTAAAATTGGTAATAATTTAGAAATTGGTAATAATTTATCAATTAGTAACAAAGCAGAAGTAAAAGACTTATTTGTTAATAATAATCTTATAATTGAAAATGAATTAGAAGTTACAAAAGCTAATATTAAAAAATTAATAGTAGAAAAAGAACTAGAAACTAATAATTTACAAACAACTAATTTTGTTACTAAAGATGCTTTAATTAATAATAATTTAGAAGTTAATAATGACTTACAAGTTAATAATAATGTTAATATAGAAAAAGATTTACAAGT
>Ga0209631_10002152_pt1 | contig 23995 bp, 14 predicted proteins | sample COG_08_FD_184752 | JGI IMG/M metagenome (GOLD analysis project Ga0209631, IMG submission 184752) | Pelagic Microbial community sample from North Sea - COGITO 998_met_08 (SPAdes) (version 2) | ecosystem: Environmental > Aquatic > Marine > Neritic zone/Coastal water | place: Helgoland, sampling... | reverse complement strand
GGGAGGATCCGTCAGCCCTGAGCCTGGTTTCGCTCCCTTCGATCGACTTCGGTCTGTTTGATTTTGCGGATTTTTTGTGGTTTTCTTCACCTTCGATCAGGAGTTTGGATGAGTTGTGGATCCTCACAAGGGCGGTGCGCCGACGAGGAGCCAACAGGTCTGGCTGGCACCATGAAATGCACTATCCGGCGGCTACTTGTGTATACCGTACTGATCACCCTGATCTCCTACACGGGGTTCCGACTGACGACGCCGGTGAGCTTCCCGGCCAGCATCCCCGCGGCAAATGTCGGCATCACGAGATCGGAAGGTGTTCAAGCGGCAGGCGAGACGCGGGCGAGCATTTCGGAGCTCAAGGTTGACGATACCAGTGTCGTGTCGACTGTATCGACGGAAACGCGGACAGATGTTGAGGCGAAAGAACCTCCCTCGTCACCTCCTCCTCCCCAACCCGCCAAGCCACTCGCTCCTCCTCCTCCCACTCCTCCTCTCGAGTCGGCCGAGAAGATCGTCGTGAAGGCTGATGTCAACGTCACCGATCAGGCTGATGTCAACGTCACCGATCAGGCTGATGTCAACGTCACTGATCAGGCTGATGTCAACGTCACCGCGAAGCCTGAGGTCAATTCTACGAGAACCCGCGCCGGCGGTAAGCCCGGGAAGTACGTCGCGCCAAAGTCGAAGCTCGCGCAGGACAATCAGCTCACCGAGGAGCTCGTGGGCAGGTACGCCGAGGACAACGTCGTGATGGTCACTTGGGCGAACCACCACTACCACGACTTCGTCAGGAACTGGGTGAGGAACGTTCGGAATTGCGGCGTGCGGAACTTCATGGTCGGCGCGATGGACAACGAGCTGCTGGAGAAGCTCATCGAAGACGAGGTGCCCACGTTTGCCATGCAGAGCGGGCTCACGACGGAGGACTTTGGCTGGGGCACGGAGAACTTCCACAAGATGGGTCGCAAGAAGATCGAGCTGATCTACCTGTTCACGAAGATGGGCTTTGACATCCTCGTGTCCGACGTGGACACCGTTTGGCTGCGTAATCCACTCCCGTACATGGCCAAGTACCCCAACGCGGACGTGTTGACGTCGAGCGACCACCTGTCCAACACCGCGGAGGGTGAGGGACTCGAAAATCCGAACAAGGCGCACTCCGCCGCCAACATCGGAATCATGCTGCTTCGCCACACCGCGAAGGAGCTCGCGAAGGAGTGGGTCGACGTGCTGGAGAAGGATGACAAGGTGTGGGATCAGAACGTGTTCAACGACCTGTACAGGCGCGGCGGGGGACCGTCGGTGAAGGATGATAAAAACTTAGTCACGGGCTACGACGGCAAGTTGAAAGTGGGCGTCCTTCCGGTCAGCATGTTCGCGAGCGGCCACACCTACTTCGTCCAGAGGATGCACGAGAAGGTCGGTCTCGACCCGTACGTCGTGCACGCCACGTTTCAGTACTCCGGTACCGAGGGTAAGCGCCACAGGATGCGCGAGGCGCTGCTCTGGGAGGACGCCCCCGAGTACTACGATCCCCCAGCCGGGCTGCTGGCGTTCGCACCCGACGTCCCGAAGACGCTCCTCGATAACTCGCAGAGCGTGGAGGGTCACTTCGACCTCGTGAACCATCAGATCCTACAGGTCAGGAGCGCGCTTCAGGTTGCGCAGAAGCTCGGCAGGGTCCTGGTCATGCCCAAGCTCTACTGCGGCTTTGACCGGTGGTGGGCTCCGCACAAGGGAACAATCCCGGGCTCGGACACCACGCTGCCCTACCTGTGCCCGATGGACCACGTTTTCGAGGTGGAGACGTGGATCAGGGAGCAGCCCGTCGAGGAGGCTGGACCGCACATCGATTTCAGGGAGTACAGCTTCTTCCAAAATCACCTGGTGCCGTCTAGCGTGAAGGACTCCACCGTGACGGTGAGCCTGGTGGACGAGTGCGGCCGCGACGAGTGCACCCAGGCGATGGGCAAGGCCGCGCCCGGCGGTAAGGACACCATCGTCGCCGCCAAGAATTTCACCGACGTCCAGGTGGCGACGCTCCTCGAGGAGTACAAGGACGTCAAGGTGCTCAACTTCACCTCGATGGTTGGGGCGTTTGGTCGGTTTGAAGATCCGGCGGATGCTAAAAAGTTCTCCAACCGCATCAAGAGGTACGCGGCGATATGGTGCTGCAAGCACAAGAACCCGGGCCACATCTGGTATGACATGGAGTACGACATCGTACCCCACGTGGACCGGCATAACAGGAAGTGGGACGATACGGAACGGGGGAAGTGGAGGCTCACCACGGGGCCTTGATGAGTTGTTTTATTAAAACGTTTTGGATCACTTGGCGGGCTCAGGGGCTACCAGCCCCAAATAGGTCAGAACCAGGCCGTCCTCGTTCGCCTGGATCTCGTGGGGCTCCTCCGGTCCCACCGTACAGCACACGCCCGTCCTCAGCTCGAACACCTCGCGCGGTTCGTCGCTCTCGCCGGCTCCCACGGGCCACACCTTGAACACACCCGAGCCCGCTCCAACCAGAAAAATCTCGTACTGTTACAAAAGGTCGGGTCGTCAGGTCGAGCGCGGTGAGGGAGTGCGTGACGAGATTTTCTCACCTTGCTCGGATGTACGTGGCGCTCGATTCGGAAGCCCGCCGGGAGGTTCGCGGTCGAGCAGTTGGTCACCCCCGGGACCTCGTCGTACTTGAGGTAGTCCTTCACCATCGATTGCGTCTCCTGGTGGTACAGCGATCGCTCCGGAAGCAGGTCCGCGGCTGCTGCTCGCACCTTGACGGGCGGGTAGCCCGCGGGACCGGGCTTGACGGACGCCGGCAGTAAGCGTTCCGCGGGGATGCTCGCGGGTCCGGACATCACGAAACCGGTATCAAACCCACCGGTCGTGTCGGCGCCGGTGAAAATAGTTTCGCTGTCGGCACGGTGACTCGTATCCGTTGGAATTTCACGAAACGCTCTCATCACAGCGGCTGCGCGGAGGCGCAGGAGGTGGGTGAAGGTCGCGTTCTCTCATGTCGACGATATGAGACGAAAGCAGATGGACGCGGAAGGCTACGACGCCGCGGTCGAAGCCGCCGACCGCCGGATAGCGCAGCTCATGGGGGATCTCGGGCGACTGGTGGACAAGCAGGCGAGCAAGTCGGGTAGCACGGGCGCGGGTCACCACGCCGAGCGAGCCAAGCGCGAGTCCAATGCCGCCGTTCATAAGGGATACACCGGTGCGACGAAGGAGTGGGACGAGCTGTTCGGCACCGGCGGTGACAGCGACGAGGAGGTGGAGCGGCCGTCGTCCCGTCTTCCGAGGCCCACGGCAAGAAGGACCACGACGTCCGTGTTCCCGCCGCCCAGCATCGCGGCGCCGTCCGCCGAGGGAGACACGGAGGTGGCGACGCGGTTCAGGTCCACCGTCGAGGTGGAACATCCGTGGCGTGACGCGTCATCCACGCGCGTGTCGACGTTTCCCGTGCTGCGTCGGGCCATAGAGACCATCCTTGCATCCGAGTCGTCGTCATCATCGCGCGACGAAACGCTGGAGAAGGAGCGCCGGGCCACCTTTGCGATGCGCCGGGGATTCGCCGAGCTGGTGGAACGGAGGCGGGTGGCGCAGATGGAGGCACTGCCGGACCCACCCGCGCCGCGTGTGGAGGTTGTCTTCCACCGCGGCGTGCAGACGGATCCTGACCTCAGTGCCCGCGCAGAGCCGACGACTACGCCGGACGTACACATCGATCCCGCGGCACTCGAGGACAAGCCGAGGTCGCGAGGAGGGCGCGGGACGTCAACCGCCGAGACGCAGCGGCCACCGTGGGGCGGTGGGGGTGGGCGTAAGCCACGGAAGGAGTCGGTTAACGGCGGGTGGAAAAGAGCCGACCCGGACCCGGCTGCGGAGAAGAAGGAGCGAAATCGTTTCGAGCCCATCGAAACGGTCGATGCGCCGAGGAAACTCACACGGTTCGAAGCGAGGTGCGCATTCGCGGTGAGCCGTCACCTCGCGGGTCTCGTGGAGGCTCGGCGGAGTGAGGTTCTCGACGACTGGGGCTGCGAACACGGCTACGGGTTTGAGGGTGTGGAACTGTTCTTACGAACAGAGGCGCGGGAGCTGACGGACCGGGACGAGGCGGAAAAGGCGCGAAGACGAGGAGTGTTCGTGAGCGCGGGCGAACGAGTATTCGTCCCGCTGGAAGGGCATCACGTGCGGCGGGTGAGGCTGTACCTGGGTAACCCGATGAGCTGCCTCGGCGTGGGCGAGCCCGGTCACGTGTTCCTAGGAAGCGTCAGGGTGGACTACGACAACCGGGGACGGGGCGAGCTGCCGGAGCTGTGCAGGGCTTGCGTGTGCCGTCGGAGGGTGGAAGGATCCGATGCGTTCAAGTACTTCGCGCAGTACTCAATCAGAGAGCACGGGGACATCTTCCGGCACGCCGTGAGGCTCTTGAACGAACCCGGCCCATGAGTCATGTCGGGTCTAAGTCCTCTCCTAAGTAGCAAACTAATAATCTAAGTAGCAAAATAGCATCACTCCATCGCGAAATGGCCCGGGTGGTCCTCGTCGTCGTGCCCCGCCTTCTCGTCCTCCTTCTCGGCCGCCGGCAGGAAGAATCGCGGGTGAAACGCCGCCGTCGGCGAGGTCGGCGCGTCCCTCGAGTTTGGTTCCCGGCTCGGCGTGGAGTGAAGCATCGACACCCGCTTCATGATGGCCTGTTTGCGAAGGTCGGTCCTCGGTGAGGGATCCGCCGACGGTGACGACGGCAGCACCATGCTCACGTCGGCCGGGAGCACGAAGCTCGGCGCGACGAACGTGTTCAACGTGTTCAACGGCGGCAACGGTTTGGCCAACTGCTGCGAGAGCGCCGATCTTCGGCGGAGGAGGAGCGAGTCCGGCGCCGCGAGCTTCTCCGACGCCGGGGCCCACGCCGCCCCACGCGCCGTTTCGTCTCCAGTCGCGGAATGGAACGACCCGAACACGCGCTCCGTCGGAGTCGTGGGCACCCTCCTCTCTGTGGGTACCCTCCTCTCTACCGACTCGCCGTCGTCGCCGTCCTTGTCGTCGCCGTCCTTGTCGCTCTCGCTCCGACCCGTGCTCATCGCCGACATGCTCGTGTCCATCGTCGCCGCGGCCGTTCCCCCGAACGGCAGGGTATGCGACGGCGACGCCGCACCGTCGGATACCCGCGGGCTGCGCGTGCCCTGCCACGGGAACCTGAACCCGCCGCGGTCATCCGGGGAGACCGACATGGCCACCGGAGAGACGTTCAACTTCTGCAGGTTGTTGGCCATCAGCTCGCTCAGAGCGCGCTTCGGAGACGCCCCGAACGCCCGCGTGGGCTGCACGTCGTCGTCCGGTCCCAGGAACGACTCTGAACGCTGCCGCTTCGGAGGGATCCTCACCACACCCCGGCTCGTGTTGGCGAACTGATAGCCGTCCTGCGCGAACGGGTTGGCGTGGTGCCACGCGTGCGGGTTGGCGAACGTGGGAGACGCGAACGAATCGTCCGGCGTTTGCGCCCCGGCCCGGCCGGTGGCTCCCCCATCTCCCGACAGGACGGTCCCCGCGTCCGCGTCCTTGGGACCCGCGACCCCGTCCCCGTTGGCGCCAAAATCAGACGCCCCGGTTGGTCGTTCCATGACCGTGGCGCCCTTGTGATCGCCCTCCGCGCGCGTCCACGCGGACTATCGTGTTAACATCGCGCGGGCGGCGATTGATGCTTCAGAGGTATCGGCCGTTCGCGCCCACCGACCGTCCCTGTCTGTGACCGGGGCCCGTCGAACGCGGGCGCTTGTGCGTCAAAAGCGAGAGGCCGGGACATCTAAAATGGCCCTTCTTATTTCTAAAAATGCGAAAATAGGACCTGTATGAGCAGTAAGTCTCATTAGCAGTCAGGTTTCCATGGTGTAGTTGGTTATCACGTTCGCCTTACACGCGAAAGGTCTTCGGTTCGAACCCGGATGGAAACAAATTTCTTTTTGTCTGACTGTTTGCCCATACGCGTATTCCGGTTATTTTTTTATTATTTCAAACCGCGGACGAATATTTCAAACAGCTCTGTTTTTGCCCTGCATCACTATCGGCGTCGAGCGAGGCCGATACGAAGAGATGGCTGCGTTAGACGCGGACAACGCGGCTGGATCTAAGCGGGAGAGAGCACCCCGGCGCGCCGCTGCCCGACGATGCGCGTACCACACCGAGCAGAAGAGCCTGGAGCGCACGTTCGACCAGATCGACCCGACCGTCATCGCCGAGGTGCTCGCCTCGCACGCGGGCAACATGGACCTCGCCGCGATGGAGCTCGTGGAGTACGACCAGGAGGCTGCCGTGGCGAGGCTTGTTTTGAACACCGGCGGGTCATCATCCCCGACCCAAGGAGCGAGCGACAACGAGACCAAGGCGAACGCGGAGGCGTCGTTCTGGGACGACGTGCTCGGCGACTGCGACGTCGATCCCGACGGACCGTCCGACGGCGTCGTCGCGGTGCCTGGCGCCGGGGGGGCGGTCCCGCCGACGCAGACGATGGCGGAGGATACCACGCCGTACTCAGCGTGGCCCGCCGACCAGTGGTCCACCGTGGAGATCAACGTCCTCGGCACCATGACCGAGGACGCCACCGCCGCGGAGAAGCTCCTCGGATGGCGCGAGAGCACCGCGACCGACGACGCCGACGCCATGGAGACGGACGATGAGGATATCCCGGTGGATATCCTGGTCAAGTGGAAGGGACGCGCGTTGGCGCGATGCTCCTGGGTGCCCCTCCCGATCCTCACCGCCGCGATGAACCCCGGCGTGGCGTCGCAGAGGCTCGCCAGGTTCTGGGAGAGGCACCCGAGATCGACGGGGCCGTGCGTCGAAGTGCGCCGCGCGTGCCTCGAGGTCTCATCCGTCGTCGCGATGCGTGACCGACCTACGGTACCCGTCGACGGTGACGATGACGACGTCGTCCCCGTCGATGCCGTTCCCGTGTCCTCACCCGTGTCCTCGCCAGACGACCGGGAGGCGCTCGTCAAGTGGGGCGGCGGCCTCGGGTACGAGGATGCCACCTGGGAGCCGGTTGGATGGGTCGCGTCCACGCCCGGCGGTGACGCGGCGATGCGCGCCTATCGGGCGGTGCAGGCCAGGCGGGAGATCAAGGCAGCCGCCGCTCGCGGTGTGAAGGATGGGTCCACGATTCAGAGCGTCGAGGACGACGCCGATCTCGCGCCGAGCAGGGAGTTGTACGGGAACGACGGTGACGTGCTGCGAGGGTACCAGAGGGATGGCGTGCGTTGGATGGCGCACAATCTCGTGGTTCGCGAGCGCGGCTGCATCCTGGCAGACGAGATGGGCCTGGGGAAGACGGCGCAGTCACTCGCGCTCGTCGATTACGTGCTCCGGGCGCAGCGCGAGTCCCGCCTGCGCACGCGGGGTCCGGCGCTCGTCGTCGTCCCCTTGTCCACGCTGGTGAACTGGGAGCGGGAGGCGGCTCGGTGGGTGCCGGGCGCGCACGTCGTCGCCTACGTCGGTCCCCCCGCCGCGCGCGCGTGCATACGCCGCCACGAGATCTCCTACGGTGATGGATCGTCCCCCACGAGTGTGGGTTCGGACTCGGACGTTCCCGTGGGTGGCGAGGACGCGGACAATGAGGATGTCGTGTACAGGGCGGATGTCGTGCTGACCACGTACGAGACGGTGCAGGCGGATCGATCGGCGCTGGCGAAGATCCCGTGGTCGTGCCTGGTGGTTGACGAGGCTCACAGGCTCAAGAACAGCGGCGGGAAGGCGCAGCGGGACCTGCGCACGCTCGACTTTGCCGGGAGGGTGGTGCTGCTCACCGGTACCCCGCTCCAGAACGACACCGCCGAGCTTTGGTCGCTGCTCAACTTTGTCGACGCCAAGCGGTTCGCGTCCAGGGATGAGTTCGAGGCTGCTTTCGGGGCCATGACCGCGGCGAGGCAGGTGGAAACCCTGCACAAGGTGCTCGCGCCGTACCTGCTGCGTCGGTTGAAGCAGGACGTCGAGCACAAGCTGCCGCCGAGGGTGGAGACCCTCGTGGAGTGCGAGCTGATGCCGCTGCAGAAGAAGTGCTACAGGGCGCTGTTCGAGCGCAACTTTTCGTTCCTACGCCAAGGGAGCAAGGACGACAGAGCCCTTGCCAACTTCAGCAATCTCATGATGGAGGTGCGCAAGTGCTGCCAGCATCCCTTCCTCCTGGACGGCGTCGAGGAGGCGTTCGTGTCGCAGCAGGTGTCGAAGAGGGGCGGTAAGAGGCTTGCTAAAACGGCCACCGCGGCGGAGCTCGTCGCGTGCTCCGGCAAGCTTCAGCTCCTCGATAAGCTCCTGCCGCGCCTCAAGGCTGGTGGACATCGCGCGCTCATCTTCAGCCAGATGACGCGCGTGCTGGACGTTCTCGAGGACTACTGCCGCAACAGGGCGCACTCCTACGAGAGGCTCGACGGCGGCGTCACGGGCCGAGCGCGCCAGGCTGCCATCGACCGATTCTGCGGCGGCGGTGACGCAAACGACGCCGCGAACGCCGACGACGGCGCCTTTCTCTTTCTTCTGTCCACGCGCGCGGGCGGTCAGGGGATCAACCTCGTCGCCGCGGACACCGTCATCGTGTTTGACAGCGACTGGAACCCCCAGAACGACGCCCAGGCGCTGGCTCGCGCGCACCGCATCGGTCAGACCAAGCCCGTGCAGGTGTACAGGCTGGTCATGCGCGCCACGTACGAGCGCGACATGCTCGATCGCGCCGCCATGAAGCTCGGCCTCGAGCAGGCCATCTTCAGCCATCTTCAGCAGCAACCCGCACTGGACAACCCGGGCGGGATGGGCGGAGCGGTGAGGACCGATAAGGAGAGGCGCGGCGCGGCGGCGGAGATTGAGAGGCTTCTCAAGCACGGGGCGTACGGTGCCCTCGCCGAGGATTCCGCGGAGGGCGACGCGCGAACCAAGGCGTTCGCGGGCGAGGGGATCGACGATATCCTCGCGAGGTCGGAGCGCAGGGTGGTCGAGGCCTCCGACGACGAGGCTAAGAGATCAAAAGAGGCTAAGAAATCCATGTTTGCCACGGCGACGTTCACCGGCGGCGGCGGCGGTTCGGACGAGATCGCGCTGGACGACCCGGACTTTTGGCAGAAGCTCATGCCGGAGGCTGCGGAGGCGACGAAGCTGAGGGAGACGCAGGAGGCTGCCGAGGAGGCGGAGCGGCTCCGGCGGGAGGAGGCGGCGTTTGTCAGGATGAAAAACGGCGTGCCCGAGGTTTTCGTGTGGACGTGGACCGAGCGCAAGCGCGTCCTCTCGCAGCTCGCGTCGTTCGGCTACGGGCGTTGGGACAGGATCCACGAGGGGTCGAAAGCCGCGCTCGCCGAGGACAAGACGCTGTCCGCCATCGCCGCGTTCTGCCGACGTTTCGTCCTCGAGGCGTCGCAGGTCATGACGGATGGCTCGTGCCCCCTCCTGCTCGCAGCCGCTTCCTCCGGCCCGTGCGTCGGCGCCGGGGTGGACGAGGCCGGGATCGAGCCGGACAAGGGCGGCGACGCGACCCTTTGCGCCCTCTTCGGCGAGGTGAAGTTCGCCTCGCACGTTCGCCAACGTGCCCTCGAGGAGATGCCGAAGCTCGAGCTCCTGCGAGCGGCGGCGGAGGCTGTCGAAAGAGCGGGCGGCGAGTCCGCGGCGCTGGCACCCGACGCCGCCGACTGGCTCGAGGGTATCCCCGAGGTCAAGGACGTGTTCAAGTACTCGGAGCCACCCGCGCCGTGGTGGTCGGAGATGGAGGACAGGGCGCTGGTCGTGGGCACCCTCCGCCACGGCTGGGGCAGATACGACGCCATCCGCGCCGACGAGACTCTCGGGCTGGAGCTGGCGTTGGAGCGCGCCGTCCAGGATCACGCCGACGAAGGAGATGACGCCGACGAAGGAGATGACGCCGACGAAGGAGATGACGCCGACGAAGGATCACGAGAGCGTCCAACGGGCACGCCGCGGTCCAATGGAAAGTCCAAGCGGAAGAGATCGTCCCTGGACCCCGACGGCAAGGAAAACACCCCTCAAAACGCGGACGGCGCCTCCAAACGGGGACCGGGAGCGACGAAGGTCAACGGCGAGGTTGAATCCGGCGACAAGGTGGCCATCCCGGAGTGGCCTCTCGGCCGGGTTCTGAGCCTTCGTCTGCGTCGTCTGTGCACGGCACTCGGCGGGAAGGTCGCCGTGGCGCCTCCCGCGCCGAAGCAGGCCAGGCCGGCCAGGGGACCACGGCTTACGAGGGAGAAGGGAAACAGGGGCGGCGGGGCGAGGGCTACCGCCGCGGTGGGCAGCATGGACAAGAACGCGCGCGCGGTGCATCAGATATCGACGCTGCCCCGAGGCGAGGATGGGAAGGTGGTGCTGCCCGTGGGACCGATCCACGGCGTCACCCTGGAGCACCTGGGGTCGGTCCAGCCCCCGGACGCGCCGGGGTTCCACTCCGCGGCGTACGTCCTGCCCGTGGGGTACCGCACCACCCGCCAGTACATGCGCTGCGACGACCCGAACGGTCCCCGCACGAGGTGGGTCCAAGAGATTTGCCGCGGCGAGGGGGACGACGAAGGCAAGCCGCTGTTCAGGCTGTCCGCGGACGAGGGCCTGGACGAGCCCATCGTCGCCAAGTCGGCCACTGCGGCTTGGGCGGAGGTGCTCGGGCGCGTCGCGGCGGTCCGGAGGGCCAACGGGGAGACGCCGAAGAAGACGGCCATCAGCGGGCCCGAGTTCTTCGGTTACTCCCTCCCTCACATCCGTCTTCTCATCGAAGAACTGCCGGGGGTGAAGCAGTGCGTCGAATACAAGCCTCTCCTCGAGCGAAGCGTCACCGTCGGCGCGGCGGCACCCGCGGAGGAAGGGGTCGAGACGAAGTGACCAATCTCGGATGGCGCGAAGCATCGGGCGACGAGGGGAACACGACGAGCTATCGCTTACGCTTTGTATTAATACGTGATAGCCGTGAATGAATGATGTGTCGAAAAGAATTGACTATTTGGTTGCGTGCTTTCGCGTCCGCGTTGCGCGGGGAAGTCGCCGCCTCCCCTTCACAACATGGCCCAGAACATGTTATCGTCCTTGTCCCCAACCATGTGCGCTCCCTCCGACTCCAGGGACCTCATCATCAGGGCCCCGTCGTTGATGCATTCGGGCATGGCGACGCAAAGAGAATCGTCGGAGTCCTTCGTGTCGACGCTGAAATCCTCGGAATCGTTCGTCTCCTGCTTGACGTCAACCTCCGATTCGCTCGCCTCGCACTTGACGACGGGCAGCTCCCCCTTTTGGCACTGCTTGCCCGCGTGCGACAGCTTTTTCTTCTTCTCGCTGAGAACCTTCGCGTGGCGTTTCTTGTAGATGGTCTGACGAATCTTGAGAATCTGATCCGGCCACGCCTTTTTGCCGTTGTAGAACTGGTTAAGAAGGCTGAGGTCGGACTCGAGCCTGATGCTGTACGCCTTGATGACGGCCATGTCGTTGCAGTAATGGTGACGCTTCGCCGAGTCTTTCTCGCACCGGTCCATGTGCGCCTTGAGGTCCACGTACAGGTTGCTCAGGCTCTGAAGCTTGCGGTGGGGCCACCGATCGATGCCGAGGTCGCGGCACCTGAGGAAGGGGCGAAGAGGGGTCGCGGATCGGTCAGACGAGCGTGTCTGTTGGTTTCCAAAAATGAAAAAAAATGTCCAAAAGTATGCTCGAGTCTGGAAAACCTGCGGACGTTTTCGGAGACGACCGGGCGGACTCACTTGGCCTTGAAGCGGGTGGTTCCCATGTTGAAGACCTTGGCCGCGGCGGCCTCGGTGAGCATCGCAACCTGCGACAGCGTGTTCTTCGTCATACCCTGTCGAAAGAGCGCGTAATGCCGGGTCAGTGATGGCGAAGGGCCTCGTCTTGGACGCATGCGCGGGGATTGAGGCGTCTCTCGGTTATCGGTTCGTGGACGGAAACGGGTTGGTTCGGGACGCGCGCGGGAGACGAGGAGGTTGACAGGGATGGGAATCGCACCACGGACGAGACTGCGCTGAGGGATACCGAGACCTCCGAATCGCTGGCGGCATCGAGCTCGATCTCGGAGTCGCTAGACTCGTAGGAGGACTCGCGCTCGATGGCCGAGCGCACCACATCCTGCGCGTTCTGTTTCGAGGTAAAATGCGGGCCGATCCAGCGGGGCTGTTTCGACGCGGTGTGGTTGGAAGGTCGCGCGGGCATTGTCTCGTTCTGTGCGGTGGTCGATGTATCCGAGTGTGTCCACTGCGGCTCGCGGTGTCCGTGTTGGTCTACGGGTCGTTCTCTGCGGTGTCGCGCGCTGGGAAGTGGCGCCTCTCCCGGAACGGGCACGACGGTTTGTTTATCTTCCCGCACACTTTTGACGAACACAAGTCCAAAGACGTCCAATTGACGAACACAAGTCCAATGTGTCATACATAAGATGATAAGATTTGCTACGTCAATTGATGACGTGGTTCGTGCTTCTGGCCTTGGTGGTCAACCTGGCAACTGGCGAATGGTCGATTTCGATTCTGGTGACTGGACGATAAAGATATCTGGACGACCGAGCGACGACGTTCAATCTGGTGAGTTACATTTTTATTTCCATATGGGCAACGTGACTGACAGTTCGCCGATCAATTACCCGACGGGAAACGATCCACTTGGACAAATATCAAAGGACGTCTCTCCGATTCACGAAAAGCACGACAATTTCACGGTTTCTGCGGACTGGAAGTGATAATAAGGTTATGACAAATCGGAAAGTATGACAAATCCAGAAATGTGCCGTCAAAAGATCGGCCTCTGGAGCCCTTTCCACCACGATCACGTCTTCTTTCCGTTTCCAAAGAGAAAGACGGGCGCTTTTGGCCTTTGATCTTCGTGCATTCATTTGGACACTTCGTCGTGAGGTCCCGCCTCGTCGCGCGGACATCATGCCGGGTGAGTACTCTTCGATCCCAACAACCTCCTTCTCGACACTCGCGACGCTCCACGGACCTCGATGGCCTCCGCTCGACACGTCTGCACTCCCGTTCTACCCACATCCCCGCCAAAAAAAAACCAGGCAAACGTCGAGAAACTGATCGTCAGGAGATCTGTTGCACATCCCTCACTCACCCGAACCATCCCCCGCGCAGGATTCCATGACGCGGGCCAATTCTCCGTCGCTGACCCTCAGTCGATCATGGAGCTATACTGCGCGGACGAGATCGCCCCGATAGACCGCGACCAGACCTGCCGCGGAGCCCCCAGGGCGCGCCCCGCACCGTCGATAACCCAGGTGGTCCTTGGGTCACATTACCCAATTATCGCCGACGCGCGCGCGGGGCGCCGCGACGGAGGCGCGAGGCGCGAGGGCGGACCGATGACGGACCCCACGACCGCGATAACGGTCGTGCCGGATATCAAGAACGATCCAGCGGATTCACGGAAGGCCAAAGTGAAAGCAGGTGCGCCGTCCCTCACCCGCGCCCGCCGTGCCAGAGCTCGCGGGCCAAAGCAGCAAAGCAGGCGCGCGGCAGTTTTTTTTCCGTTATGCAATTTTTATTTTCTCCCGTCGCGACGCTGACGCAGGTCACCCTCTCTCGCATCGCAGCGTGTCAAAAGTTCGTCAACCTCTCGGGCACCCACGGCGCGGCTGACACTAACGGGACCGCGCGCAAGCGGGCGAGCCCGCACTCCGCCGGCCACGTCGGTCGGCGCGTGAAGGCTTCGGGCCGCCGGGGGCGTTGGTCGGGCGACGGGGACGGAGGCGGAGGCGACGCCGCTCGGGTTGAACCCGGGTTGAACCGTTCCTGGCACGGATCCGACTCCGCCCACGCCGCGCGTCGTGTGACCGACGTTCGAAGCGCGCCGGACCTCGGTGAGAACGTCGTGGACCATGAAGTGCAACGCGCGGCGGCGGCGCCCAGCAGCATCCTCGCCGTGCTGGACTGCATCGACGGGGGCTTCACGCCCAAGGAGCTCGCGAGCGGAGACGGCGCCGGGACCCTGACGCGCGAGAGTCAGGTGGACGACTCCACGGAGCCCGCGCGGAGACCGACGAAACCTTCGCCGCCCATCGGGATACTGTGCAACCTCGAAGCACCCGACGGATCCTCCCACCCCGCCTCCCCGGCGGAGGCGAAGAAGGTGAAGGAAAGGACAAAATCGAACCTCGGCCAGGCAAAGGCGGATGACGCTCGCGAGAACCCCCGTGACGCTCCCGAGAACCCCCCCACCTGCCCCTTGGCCGCTTCCTCCCCGGCCGCCTTCCTCGACATCGACCTTCCCGCGGACCCACGTGCGCCGTTCAGGGACGTGCGGGTCGAGCTCAAGGGCACCTGTCTCGACGAGGTGGGCGTGTACTTGACCGAGAAGGAGAAGGCGCTCTCGATGAAACACGCGCGACAGATGGGGATCTTGCTCGCCAATCGAACCTTCGACGGAACCCTCCACCAGGCGGAGGACATTCACAGGCAGACTGCCGAGATGTGGAAGGATGTCGCCTTTGTCATCCACGAACACAACGTGAAAAGAACCCCGGGGTTGCAACCTTCGCCTCCGCCCGCGTTTGAGCCGCCGCGTATCCAGGTGAGCTTCGAGACGCACGGCCCGGACGACGAGTTCGAGGTCCTCGATGACGAATACATCGACGCGTGCGATGACGCGGCGGTGCCTTTCCTCGAGAAGGACCAGTGTCGGGGCGACGTACGGAACGTGACCACTCGTGCATCGCAGAACGCACGCGACGGCGACGCTCCCGATCCGAACAACACGGGGGCCCGGGGTACTGTCCGCCCCGTCATCCAGCCGACGAACGTCCACCTGCCCGGCCAGTTGATGACCTTCAAGGACGCGATGGACACGCTCGAGTTCCTCTCGTCCGACGATCTCATCGAAGCCGCACTGGATCATCACGAGCGGGAGGTATACTTCTCGTGATGGGGGGGGTCGTTCCCGATGTTTGTAGAATCAATTGTTGGGGGGCGGGTTCCCCCCTTGCCTGTGTTGCCTGCATTAATGACTAAACGTATTGGATATGGAGTCGACGCGTCGATCGTGTTTTACTGGTACAACGTATCCAATGCTACTAGCTAGTACAATTCGCGGGGTTCCGTTCGGTTCCGATCCTCGGCTCCGAATATCGGCTCCCCGCGCCCCTCTCACACCCTCCGTTTACGTCTCTCACCGGTGAGATGAACGCGTTCATCGTCGTCTTCCTCGCGTTTCACGCCACCTCCCAATCACCGAACGTATTCTCGCCGCTGTATGCGATGTAGAGGAAGCCGTCATCCTCTTTGTGCTCTTCGTAGATTGACGACATGAGCGCCGCGGTTGGGGGCAGGACGTTGTTGACAAAGACGAATATGGCCTTCTCCGGCGAGAGCTTGATGCGCTTGCGGATGACGTAGACGAACTGGCCCACCGTGAGGTCGGCGGGGACGAGGTACCTGGGCACGTGGGGACGGGTGAGGTCGGGACGGGTGAGGTCGGGACGGGTCACGGAAGTTCGCCTCGAAAGAAACGCACGCCCTCGGGGGTTTGGACGGGACACCCATCGGTGCGACGGGTTCGACGGGTTCTCACTTCTTCTTGTCGAGGTCGGGGATGTCGCTCTTCTCGGCCTTCTCCACGATGACCTGAACGGCGGAGGGGATCGGTGTGGGGTGAGATTCGACACGACCTCCGGGTGCGCTTCGCGGAAAATAAATCAAATCGATCGTTGGAGGCGACGTCAGGTCGGGGGAATATTCAAATTCGACGCACCGGGATCCTATCCGGATACTTGGTGCGGATGCGCGCAGCCTCGGCCTGACGCTTGTCTGCGACGGGGAAGACGTGAGACGGGAGTTCAGCGGATGCTCGGATCGATGCGGTCGCCCCGGAAGGCGAATCAGCGGGTCGGACGGGACGGCGGATCTGGGGGGGTCCCGGAGGCCGACTCGGCAGGCGGAGCCCCACCGCGCGGCTCGACGGGCCGACCCCCGGGCGGAACCCGCGCGCGGAACGCGAGGGATCCGGAACGCGAGGGGTACGAGACGGGCGTGAAGGTTCGATGACAGGCGGGTGCCGCGTCGTGTCCGTCTCGGATCCTTGGGCGCCGGGCGGCGATGTTCGAGCCCCGCGGCCCGCGGGCGAACCGAGGGGTCGCTTTGTTGCCTCGTCAGGACCGAGGCCTATCTAGGTTCGGTGGACGCGTCGGGGCACGCACCTAAGGGGTGCTCCTGCTTGAACGTGGAGCGGGCGGACATCGTGGGTCGTGCGTGCGCCGTGCGGTCGGTTTTCTATTTCGTTCTCGCGTAGCCTCGCGTCGCTCAGTGGCCGGAGGTCAAATGAAGAAATGGGTGAGGCGACCTCCAACGTGTGTTTCCCGGGAATTTGTTTGGATTTGTCCAATCATCGTAGTGATTGATGTGTGAGAGGGGATGAACCGCGATCGGGGATCTATTTCCCGCCGAATTTCAAACAAAAGATAAAAAAAGATTCCCCGATTTTCATCCTCCTATGCGGGAAAGCACTCTTAGTTTTATGCGGAATGGATTTCATCTCGTTCGACACCCGCGTGTAGAATTTCCGCGTCTCGCGACGAGGCGACGAAGATCGAAAACTGAAAGTCACCTTGTTGCACCACTTTTGAGATCCGTCGGTCGGAGCTTCCATCCCCCGGGACGGGCCCAACGGGTAGTTTCGTTGCGTCGCGATGGACGACGAGTTCGCGCTCTTCGCGGCGGAGATCACCGCGCTGGATGAGGAGGCGGCGCCCGCCGAGGGCGCGGCACCGGCGGGGCCCGGCGACGCCCCTCAAAAAGTCGAGGCTCCTCCTCCGCCGCCCGCTCCCGCTCCCGCTCCCGCTCCCGCTCCCGCTCCTCGCCCGAAGGTCATAGCCAAGGCCCCGGAGCACGTCCCCGCGGGACCGGCGGCGAGGCCCGGTCGGGTATCGGCCGGTCCCACGGCTCCGCACGCGTACCACCAACCGCCCGGCGCGGCGGCCGGCACCCAACTGCAGCGGGGATTCGCGGGCGTGGAGGCGGTGCACCTCGCGCCGTCTTCGTACCCGCCTCCCCCCGGGGTGGGATACCACGGCGATGCCAGGTCGGTTCCCCCGCCCGGGCCACCGCAGCCGGTGAAGAAGATCGGCAAGCCCGTGTTTCGCAACGCGGGCGGGGACAGGTGGGAGGACAAGAGTTTGGCGGATTGGCCCGAGAATGATTACAGGATCTTCGTGGGCGACCTGGGCACGGAGTGCACGGACGAGACGTTGGCGCGCGCGTTCGCCAAGTACTCCAGCTTCCAGAAGGCGCGGGTGGTGAAGGACAGGCACAGCGGCAAGTCCAAGGGCTTCGGTTTCGTGTCCCTGATGGACGGGGGCGACTACGCCCGGGCGATGAAGGAGATGAACGGAAAGTACGTCGGCAACCGGCCGTGCAAGCTGCGGAAGAGCGACTGGACCACGCGGAACGACACCAGGTCGGGGCCGAAGGTGGCGCCCAGGCGGAAGCCGCTGGATAAGAGGAGGCACATACCCATCGGACCGAGCATCAAGCGATGAGCCGAGCATCAAGCGATGAGCGGCTGTGAAATAATAGACCTAATCGATAACCGAGTGATTACGCGGCGACGGCCTCACCGTCTCGGCGGCGGCACGACTCGCTCGAGGTTGGACGCCGCTCGCTCCAACTGCGCCGCCGCGTCCCTCAGCTGCGCCTTCTCCCTCTCGAGCGCGGCACGCTCCTGCGCGAGCTTCGCCGTGTCCGGGTGCTGCGCCGCCAACGCCGCCGCCGAGGAAGCAACCGCCGCGGACGCGCTCACCGCCGCCCCAACCTGGTTCTCCATCACCTCCACGCGCTCCACCGCGTCAGCCACCGCGGACTCCGACGCGTCGATCCGCGCGGTGAGCGTCTGGATGGCACGTGACGACTCCTGCACGAACACCCCGATGCGTTCGAGCACCGTGGCCTGCGCGGCGGCGAGCGCCGTCATCTGTTTCCTCAGCGCCGCAACCTCCCCGGCGTCAATCGTCGAGTCCCCCGCCGCCATCGCGATATCCACCGGCGATGACGACTCATCGTTCGCCGCGACGACGACGTTCGGGTCCACGCGGGTTTTCAGCCGGGTTTTGGCGCCGCTCTCAATCTCCTTGGCGAGGGACATCCACCCCGGCGCGGCGCCGTCGGACGGATCGTCGTCATCCGGAGAGCCATCCGGAGCCATCCGGTGGGAGGTGTCGAACGTGAACGGCTCAGTCTCGGTGAGCGAGCGCGACGCCACGGGCGGCTGTTTCGAGGGTGGAACCACGGGTGGACGCTGTTGCGACGGTGACACCGGTTGTGGCCGGTGGGGAGGTACGTTTTCGTCGCCGTCCGTCGAGGTTCCGTCGGCGGCGCCGTCCCATCCCCCGCGGGTGCTCTTCTCGCTCGCTCCCTCCGTTACGTCTGCCGCCGCCTGCGCCGGTACCTCCGTGGCGTCGACGACGTGCGCGGGCGGGGGGTTCTTGGGCACGGCCACCTCCACCACGTCCCCTTCCGTCGGCAGTTCCTTGGGCGCGTGCGCCTCCATGAACGCCTCGGAGAGCTCCCGCCTGGCGGTGCCCGCGCCGGCGCCCCTCGGCCGCCGCGGCGACGCCACCCCGGGCTTCAGACCCGCGGCACCGTTTGAACCCACGTGCTCGCCCACGTCCGCGATCCCCTCGCCCAGCTCCTCCCGCGCCCAGTTCCTCCATGCCCCCAGGTCGTCCCCGCCCGGTCCTTTGTCGCGAAAGTTCTTGAGCTCCGCGACGAGCGCCGCCGCCGCCGCCACCGCGTCCCTCGCCGGTTTCACCTTGTCGTGCCGGTGGACGTCGAGCGCGCGTTCGATGGCGTCCAACAGCGGCGTGAGCGTCACGTTCGCGTTGTCCAGCATCGGGCCCAGCGCGTACACGAGCGCGGTGATCGCCTGCGCCGCCGCCCGCCGCGTGGGCCACTCCTCCGACGCCAGCGCCCCGAGGACGCCGCCGTTTGTTCCAACCGACCCGTGACTCGTCACCGCGTTCCACTCCGCCACGTTAGCTGAACCGTCCCGTGAGCCCTCCGGCGGGGGCACGCCCAGCACGACGGGTAGGTGCGACCCGCACTGCCCCCCCGCGGCGGCGAACAGCGCGGTGACGGCGTGCAGCAACGCCGGTTTGGCGTGGAAGTTTGGCAGCTCCAGCGCCCGGGCCAGTCGGACAGCCAGTTTCCCGACGCCGCCGTCGGGGTACCAGTTGTTCCCTGCCGGGACGTTGGCGTTGCCCGCGCCCGGTCCGCATCGACGGATCACCCTCGCCATGGCCCTGCACGCGGTGTCCTGCGCCTGTTTGCTGTTGGTCTCGTGGAGGACGTCCAGGATCGGGCGTAGGAAGTTGACGCCGATGGAGTCCGGTCCGGTGGCGACGGTCTTGTCGATGCGGGGTGGAAGTGAGCACGTGAACTCGGCCAGCGCGCCCATGGTGTCGACGCACGCGTCGGACACGTTGCTGTCCGGGTCCTTGAACCTGCGGCAGACGGACGACACCATCCGCGGCAGGTGAACGAGCGCGCTCTCCCCCCGCAGCGCGCACACGCGGTCAAACAACCGCAGGATCTCTCGCCTGGCGCTCGCCTTTGGGGCGGCGACCAGCTCCTCGCACAGGCACAGGACGATGGTGGTGACGTGGTCGGGCTCCTGCGCGTTCGCCGCCAGCCGCTCGAGCTCCTTCACCGCCACGCGCTGGGTGTCCCTGTCCCCGAGCCGCGTCAACGCCTGCAGCGTTTTGTTCTTGAGGACCGCATCCTCGCGCGGCATCTTTCTTTGGCGACGTCGGTCGAACCCAAAGAGCTCTATCGGACCCTGGTAGGCCTATCGGAACCTCCGTATCGGACCGCCGATGGAGCACGGGAAGCCAAGGTTGCGACCGCGCCCACCAACCGGTCACCGAGGTCACCCAACCCTCCCGGTCGTCGCGTGCGCCCCGGTGTGGACACCTCGGAAAGTTCAAACGGCACAGCTAACTGAAAAGTCAACCGACCAAACAAGACCCCGCGATCGCACCGCGCTCACTCCACTCAGCACCCACCCGTCGACCCGTAAGAGGTAAGATGCTCTACCGCCAGGTGATGCGCCAGGTGGCTCGCGCCGCCAGGGCGTCCGAGCGCGCGCTCTTCTCCACCGCGCGCGCCTACGAGGCCCGCGCGCCCCTCCTCGCCGCCGAGGGACACGCGGCGATGACCAACCGCACCGCTCCGGGCGCGGCGCGGGGCTTCGGCTTCGCCGCGGCCGGTGCTTTCGCCACCGCCGCGGCGTTCACCCCCACCGCCGTCGCGCTGTGCGCCGAGGGCGAGGATGCCGCCCCCGCCGGCGCCGAGGGCGTCGCCCAGGGCGCCACCGCATCGACGAACAGCCCGACGGTCGTGTTCGTCCTGGGCGGCCCCGGCGCGGGCAAAGGCACGCAGTGCTCCAACATCGTCAACGACTTTGGCTTCGTCCACCTCTCCGCCGGCGACCTCCTTCGGGCGCACATGAAGAGCGGAAGCGAGGACGGCAACATGGTGGCGGAGATGATCAAGAACGGGCAGATCGTCCCGTCCGTGGTCACCGTCCGCCTGTTACTCGACGCGATGGCTGACTCGGGCAAGTCGAGGTTCCTCATCGACGGCTTCCCGCGCAACAAGGAGAACCGCGACGCGTGGGAAGTCACCGCCGGGTACGACTGCGACTTTGTGCTCTTCTTCGACTGCCCGGAGGACGTGATGGAGCGCAGGCTGCTGGGCCGCGGCGAGACGTCGGGGCGGACGGATGACAACATCGAATCAATCAAAAAGAGGTTCAAGACGTTCGTGGAGTCGTCCATGCCGGTCGTGAACTACTACGAGGGACTTCGAAAGTTGAGGAGCGTGAACAGCGACCAGTCACCGACGGACGTCTACGCGCAGACCAAGGGACACTTCGCCGCCTTCGCGTAGACGTCCGTGAACACCGCGGCGGGTCATCATCGCACGCGTCAATTTAATAAGAATCTCACACTTAAAGTATAGACAAACGCTTGCTCTCGTGTTTTACATGTTCGACTCTACGGAACACGCGGCCGCGGATGGTGGCGGCGCGATGAACAACAATTAAAATGAAACTTACGGAAAGACTTACGGTGATGATGACACCTCGGCCGCGTTGTCCCTTCTTCGATATTTCGCATCCTTTTTTTTGGTTCCTCCACTCGGGTCCCTCACGCCTCGATGACGCCCTCGTCGGGGGCGTACTTGTCCATGCCCTGGGTGACCTTACCCAGTCTGCGGGGGTTGAAGCTCAGGCTCTGCTTGTTCCTGTTCTCCATGTCCACGTCCCAGGTCATGGCGGGGATCTCGGGCACGACTTTCTTCTTGTGGTCGTCGTCGGCCCACGGGAAACTCACTTGGTTTCCAGTTTGGTTCTGGCCGTGGTTCCTGGCGGGCGGCTTGAACTCCCTCACGTACTTGTCCACGCGGGTGTAGTCCCCGACGATGGGCGCGCCCAGACCCACCGCGTCCAGCTCCTTGGTCACGGTTGGGTCACGGTCGGGCTCGATGCGCGGGCCCGTCGTGACGAACGAGCGAAGGTCCTTGCCGGTGGCGAAGGCGGCGCGGGTGAGTCGGCCAAACGGCACCATGGAGTTGGCCCCCGGCAGCTCCAGACCCGACTGCGCGTCCTCATCGGAGTCCTTCTTGGAGCCCTTCTTGGAGTCCTTCTTGGAGCCCTTCTTCGCGTCGTCCGTTCCGTCGAGCTCGAGACCCTGAGCACCGCGAACGGCGCGGTCGGTCTCCTCCCTCATCGCCGTGATCTCCGACCCCGCGCGTTCCGCCCGTTCCCTCCAGAGCTGCGCGGCGAAGGAAGAGGCGGATAGCGCCCGGCGGAGTGCGTCGACGTTCCTGGTCGCCTCGTACACCTTGTAGTCCGCGGCGCTGTTGATGGCGTCGAGCTGGGAGTCCACGGCGTGGGCGACAGCCTGCTCGTCGGCGACGCCCGCGCAGACGTACTGCGACTCCTCGATGATCCGCTGCTTCTCCTTGGCGGATTCCTCAGCCTTCTTGGCGACATCCTCGGCGACGGACGCGCGCTGCTCAACCTTGGCGGCGGCGGCGATAGCCTTACCCTCCCACTCGACGGCAGCCTCGCGCGCGGTCTTGGCCTCGGCGGCGAGTCGCTCAATCTCGCGGGCCTGCGCGTCGGCTTGTTCCGAGAGGGCGACCACCTGCGACTCCGCAGTTTCCTTCTCCGCAGCCATCTCAGCCATCTCGTCGAGGAGCTCCGTCTGTTTCTTGAGCAGGCTCTCCGCGTGTTCCGCGCGTGCCACCGCGGAGGTCACCTGGACCTTCCACGATACCGCGTTCTCCTCAGCCTCCGACAGCTCCCGGAGTCGAAGCTCGAGCTCGGTGCGCGCCGTCACCGCCTTGCCTTCCCAATCCGCGGAGTACTTTTTGGCAACCGCGAGGTCCTCGGTGAGAACGGCGATGGCGTCAGTCATCTTGACCGTCTCCCGGGTGAGCTCCTCGACGTCCTGGTCCACGCTCTCCTTGAGCACGGCGATCGCCGTCATCTCCTCGAGCTTGGAGTTGGACGACGCCAAGTTCGTCTCGGCTGCTTCGTACCGCGCCGTGGCGGCTGCGAGGTTGTCGGCGGCGAGCTGGGCATCCGTCTCGGCGCTCTTCTCAACCTCCTGTCGGACGCGCTCGGCGGTGGTGACGCACACCTCCGCAGCCTCCAGGGTCTGGGTCACCTTGTCAGCCACCGCCGCCTCCGCCGCCTCCGCCTCGGCCTGCTTCTTGATCGCCAACGACGCCGCCTCGTCCGCCATCTGCCTCAGCGCGGTCGTCTCCTTTTGGAGCGCCTCGACGGATTCGTCGCGCTGCGCCACCGTCTTCTTCACGTCCCCGTTCTCCCGGATGAGCTCGTCGACGCGGGTGAGGAGCTCGTTCTGGTTCTTGAGCTGCCTCTCGGCGTCGGCGGCGAGTTTCTTGGCCGCGTCCCTCGCCTCGTGCGCAGCCTTGATCTCCTTCTCAGCCTTGACGAGCGCAGACTCGGCGGCGGCTTTCTTGTCGGCGTCCAGAGCGTTCCTAGCCTCCATCTCGATCGCCTTGGCGGATGCGAGCGCGTCGGCAGCCTCCTGGACCATGCGGTCGATCTCAGCCTTGGCGACGCGCTCAGCCTCCTCGACCGCCTTCTTGTGTCCCTTGGTCGCGAGTCGTTCCTCCACTTTCTTCTCGGCGGAGGCGGCGGTGACGCCCAGTCTCTTCACCGCGGCGGCGGCTTCGTCTCGCGTCGCCTGGAGCTGCGATTTGTACGACGTCACCTCAGCCTTGACGGACTTGAGCTCCTCGGCCACCTCCAGCAGGGTCTTCTGCTGTTTGGCGAGCTCCGCGTCGGCGGCGGCCTTCTCTTTCGCCATCTCATCCTCGAGCTCTTTTTGCCGCGACTCGAGTTGTTTCGCCGCGGCCTCCGTCGCCTTCTCGGACTCCGCTAGCTTTTGCTTGTAGGACGCCACCTCCTCGCGGACGGTGGCGAGCTGCGAGGAGAGCTCGCCGATCGTCGCGGACTGGCCCTCGTCCTTCTTGGCGGCGGCGGTCTTGACCGACTCGAGCTCCGTCTCCAACGCGGCTCTGCGCTTCTCGAGCGACGCCTCCGCCGCGTTCTTGTCAGCCTTGGTCTTCGCGAGGGACTTTTTGTGCGAGGTCTGATCCGCGACGATCGCCTCGATGTTCTCCTTGAGGATCTTGATCTTCTCGCCCTGCTTCTGTTCCTTGGCGGCGGCGGCGGCGCGCTCCGTCTCGAGGTCCGTCTCGAGGTCGTCCCGCCGCGTCACCGCCTCGTCGAGGAGCTTGGCGAGCGAGCCCATGCGCTTCTTGAGGTCCCGCACCGTCGACGTGAGCTCAGCCACCTCGGAGGAATCCGAGTTTGAGTTCTCACCGCCGGGACCCTTACCGGGCGGCTGTGTCGGGAGGGCGGAATCGGACGATCCCCCGGAATCGGACGATCCCCCGGAATCGGACGATCCCCCGGTGTTGGACGATCCCCC
>Ga0209631_10002150_pt1 | contig 24012 bp, 19 predicted proteins | sample COG_08_FD_184752 | JGI IMG/M metagenome (GOLD analysis project Ga0209631, IMG submission 184752) | Pelagic Microbial community sample from North Sea - COGITO 998_met_08 (SPAdes) (version 2) | ecosystem: Environmental > Aquatic > Marine > Neritic zone/Coastal water | place: Helgoland, sampling... | reverse complement strand
ATTATAGAGGGAGAGCCATCAATAACTTTACTCCATAATGATTTTTGAGTATCCAGATTAAATCTAGCTACTGAATTTTTTTGACCTAAATATACTTCATTTGCTGTGCTCATATGCCTCATAAATTATTTTTTGACTCTCTTAATACTAGTGGAATGGATATGTAAAGTCTACTTTACATTAAATGATTATTTTAATTATTATTACTTTTAAAACATATCTACAATTGTTTTACAGTGAATTATCTTAAGAAACTCATGATAAAATTCTTCCATGATCAAAGTTACAGATAATAATATATGGCATGAATCCATTACTAATCAAGATAGTTATGGAGCAATGGTCAATATGGATAAACATCTTGGTGTAGAGATTATTGAAATTGGTGATGATTACGTTGTTGCAAAGATGCCAGTAAATGAAAAAACAAAGCAGCCTTTTGGAATTCTTCACGGAGGTGCTTCATGCGTTCTTGCAGAAACAGTTGGCAGCATAGGAGCAAATTTAATACTCGATAACAATAAGCAGATTGCAGTTGGTCTTGAAATTAATGCAAATCATCTTGGATCAGTAAACAAGGGCTTTGTATATGGAAAAGCCACAGCAGTGCATATTGGTAAATCAACATCTGTATGGAATATTGATATTTCAGATGATAATGGTAAACGAACATGTTTCTGCAGATTTACAGCCATGAATAAAGAGGTGCATGCATAAATGAAACGACTTTTTATTTTTTTAAGCTTACTAGTTTCAGTTAATGTTTTTAGTAATTTTGAAGAAGCATTAGTGATTGATGTAAGATCTGAAGCAGAATGGAATCAAGGCCATCTTTTAAGGGCAGAAAGAATTAATTGGGATGAAATTTCAAATAAAATTTCACATATAGCTCTAGATAAAAATAAAAAAATTATTCTCTACTGCCGAAGCGGAAATAGAGCTGGCAAAGCAATGAAAGTGCTTGCTGAAATGGGATACACTGATATAACAAATGCAGGAAGCCTGGAGTCTGCTAGAGAGCTTTTAAATGACAAGGTTGTTCGAGATTAGTTATGAAGTTTAAGTTTTTCCTTTTATTAATTCTTATTCCAAGTTTACATGCTCAATCAACAACAAAAGTTATATGCGAGCTAGAGGGAACTTACTCTATAACTTATGAAGATGTTGCCAAAAACTACTTATCAGAAGGTATCGACCTTTTTAGAAATCTGGCAGTCCAAACTCAACAATCAATTTTCCTTCTTCAGAAAGCAAAAAGTAATTTTGCTGAAGAATTTTGGCAAAAAGATCCAATTACAGTTACTCAGTATTGGGAGATTAATAAAAAAGACGACACTATGGTCAAATTAAACTATATTTTTGAACCTTCACCAACGTGGATCAATCCTGAAGCAAAATGGGTTGAAAACAACACAGATAAAGGTATTGAAATACTAACTACCATGCTGCCCAATGACATACATCCAGTATTTAAAGATTATAAGGTTGATTTGTACCGAGTTAGCAACTCTGTGAATTGGTTTACAGGTAAAGGAAGAATTGATGCCGATATATGGCTCACTAAGATTGACGGAAGTAAAAATAAAAATCCTAAAGTAGAAATTCAAGCTTCTGGAAAATGTAGCCCTCAAAAAAGAAAGTTTTAGTATAAGATCAAGAGAATTAAAAATAGTTTATAATTAGTTGATAAAATAAGGAGATTACAACATGAATTTTAAAAACCTATTGAGTTTTTGTATTACTTTTTCTTTGTTAGCTTCTACTCAGTTAGATGCTTCTGGACCTTCAACGGTCGAACAGGAATTAGCAAAACAAAAAAAATACGCTAGCGATTTAATGGCATCTATTAATTCAGGTAAATATTCAGGAAAGCAATTAGAAGCTTTAAAAATTTTACATCAAAAGATTCTTGATTTTCCTATTCCAACTCAAGAACAGCTAAATGCAAGATATCAAAAAGATCAAAAGAAAATAGCCGAATCTATAATCGATAGAGAAAATAGAAGAATGGCAATTCTCCCGATGAATGCAGATAGAATGGAAAGAAATGCAGATATTAGAGATAGAAACACTAGGGCTGATTCTAGAGGCGCCGGATCTTCAACTCCTGATTAAAAATATTTATTTAATTCTTAGTAAATTCTAGTTTTAAATGAAGAATTACTTTGAAGTTTTTTCTACAAAAAAGATCAAACGAGTTCTATCTTTTGATGGAGGAGGAGTTCGTGCTATAGCTGGAGTTGTGTTCCTAAAACAGCTCGAAGTAGCAACAGGTAAATCTATATTTGATTTATTTGATATGTTTATTGGAACAAGTGCTGGAGGCATGAATGCTCTGCTTGTAGCTATGAAAAAAATGAGCGCAGAAGAATTGCATGAATTTTGGTCGCGACAAAATATTCTTTCATCAATGTCAGCTTCATGGGAAAACAGAACATCTTTTCTTCATACAAGACCAAAATATGACGGAATTGGCAAAACAGAAATACTTAAAAAATATTTAGCAAATTCCTTAATGGGAGAGTGCCATAAGCCAGTCATAACACTAAGCTATGATGTTGAAAATAGAAAACCTAAACTTTTAGGCAGTATACATACTCCAAAAATTAAAGCAGTTAGCGCAGCAATGGCAACAAGTGCTGCCCCAATTTATTATCCAACCTCAGAACTTGAGGATGGAACTTGGCACATAGATGGAGGAATCGTATCTAATAATCCCTCATTAATTGGTTATGTAGAAGGAATGAAATATTTTAATACTGATAAAGTTAAAGTATTAAGTATAGGTGCTGGAATTGATAGAGAAAAAATTGATGGTTCTGCTTCAAAGAAATGGGGAGCTCTTGGATGGCTTAGAAATGATGTTATCGGAATAATGCTTGAACAAAACATGGATCATGAAATCGCGCTTGATTTAATGAAAGAAAAATATTTAAGAATTAATTCTGCAACTCAAAAGGTTAATAAACAACTTGATGATACCTCTGAAATTAATCTTGAAAGAATACATCTAATGGGAATGGATTGGTGGTCTGAGTTTGGAGATTCAGCTATTAAATTCGTTAATAATTAAAAAAAGTTACTCAGACGAAGAAATGTAATGTAAAATGCATTTTTTTTACTTAATAGGAAATTATGAATATATACGTTGGAAACCTTTCTTGGGGCATGAGTGACCAAGATCTTGAAAATCTTTTTGCAGAACACGGAACAGTTACTTCAGCAAAAATTATTACTGATAGAATGACTAACCGTTCTAGAGGTTTTGGCTTTGTTGAGATGAGCGATGGTGCTGAAAAAGCAATTGAAGCTCTAAATGATGCTGAAGTTGAAGGCAGAAAGTTGGTTGTTAACGAATCACGTCCTCGCGAATCTAGATAGTCCTCTCTTTTAATTTCTTATAACAAATTTTATATCTCTTATCCTTAGGATAAGAGGTGTATTATTTTGCTTAAAAATTATCTAAACAGATATATTTAAAACGAGAAATTAAACTCCATTTCATACCAACTTTTTTTTGCATTTATACCCATTTTTTATATATAATTGCTAACACATATAACTGACATCGATGTCATTAAATTGTCGATGTAATCATTCTTTTATTAGAATAGAGGGGAAATAATGAATCTTAATAGATACTTACTTTCATTACTTGTAATTTCATTTGCAGGTATCACTAATCATACTTTTGCTCAAGATGAAGCTGATGCTTCTATTGAAGAGGTTATAGTTACAGCTACTAAGCGAGAAACTAACCTAATGGAAACACCAATTGCTGTTTCTGTTGTATCTCAAGAACAATTGAATACTCAAGGCATTGCAAGAATCTCAGATTTATCAAATCTAGTTCCTAATATGCAAGTTGGAACTTCTGCTGAAGATTCAGGTGTGAATATTGCTATAAGAGGTATTGGTTCAAATAACTATACAGAAATAGGCGATCCTACTGTTGCAGTTCACGTTGATGGAATGTATTCACCTAGACCTCAAGCAGCCTTAATGCTTGCTCATGATGTAGAAAGAATAGAAATTCTAAGAGGCCCTCAAGGAACACTTTTTGGAAGAAATTCAACTTCGGGAGCGATCAATGTAATATCCGCTAGACCAGAATTTGGTGATGAAACAACTGGAAGATATGGTATTAGGCTTGGAAATAGACATATGCAAGAAGTCGATGGCTTTATAAATATTCCTATTTCAAGTGAATGGGCAATGAGAACTTCATTTAAAGCTACAAAAGCTAATTCATATATTGATCAAACAGTTGATAGTTATGATTGGGAGCTAGACTATAATAGAGATGGCAAAATAGGTGTAAATACATCAGGTCCAGGTGGTGTTGATCAAAGCACAGTGACTTGGGCGGATGGAAGAGATGTTATGGCTGATGGCATAGCAAACGTTGACCAAAGAAGAGCTAGAGAAGTCAAAGCTGCAGATGCTTATGGTAATACAAATAACTGGGCAGGCAGATTTGGGTTCTTATTTGCACCAGCAGATAACCTCGATCTTGAATGGTATGTTTCATTAGATCATTTTCAAGATGATGGCGCAGGTAATATTTATTTAAAAGATTGTGAGCAAGCTGAGCTTTCAAGAGGAATGGCTTATGACTTTTCATGTGATCAAGGTCCTGATGATCCTTTTCATGCAGCAATTAACAATCCTGGTGAGCTAGATTTTGGTATTACTAGTTTGAGATCTGAGCTGAAGTTTAGAGTAAATGAAGATATTTTAGGTGAATTAAGGATTTCAATATCAGAACAAGATAGATACCAAATTAATGATAATGATGGTGGTAATTTTGTTGACCCATCACATCCAGCTTATGGCTTTAAAAGAGAACATCCTGATTCAATGATGACAAACTGGAATGCTCTTAGAGGACATCACGATTGTGGTGGTATATATGGTTGTCAGTATGGTTGGGGTCCAAAGGTTGAAGGCTCAAATGGCACTGGATTTAATGGAGATGCGTATTTTCAAAATACTGCATGGAGCATGGGTTACGATAATTGCCAAATGGGTTGGGGTGGATCTGTAGAGGCCTCATATGCTTATGGATGTCAGTATTCAGTTTGGATGCAAGATTTTGATGCAGTTGCTGCAGCACTTGGTTTAGTACCAGGAGAGGCGGCTGCTATTTTAGCAAATAATGTTAGACCAATGTGGTTTGATGAGATGTCTAGAACAACTCAGGAAATGAGTTCAAATGTTGTTGAATTCCAACTTAAATCAGATACTGATGATCAACTCCAATGGGTCGCAGGTGTTTTTTACATGGATGAAGATAATTCTTCTAGATACGATGTAGAACAGCCATTTAATGGGGTTACTATGAGACCTTATGCTGCTTCTTATTACCAACCAAATAGAACTGTTGAATCAATGGCTATTTTTGGACAGGTAGATTATGCAGTTGATGATAGATTAAATGTTACTTTTGGATATAGACATACTTGGGATGAGAAGCAAGATGTTGGAGGCAAAACAATTATTACCCATGGATATTATGTAAATCCTAATATGTATTGTGCTGATGCCGCTGACTGTTTTTGGTTTGAAAGTTATGACTTTGTTGGAAATACTCGACTTGTAAGCGACGGTGGAGGTAATTTAACTTTTGTAGACTGGTCTGTATATAACGGAGTTTATCAATCTGATGATTTAGGTATGAATGATGGAATTTATAATCCTAATTTCTTAAATATGCCTGCTCAAGCTGATAATAGCTATGCTGCTGAATGGGATGCTGGCACTTATAAATTAGGCTTTGATTATATTGTAAATGATGATTTATTTGTCTATGGATCTTTAGCAACTGGTTTTAAAGCTGGAGGTTTTGGAGATAATGTCGATAGAGGAGATGGGGTATTTATTAATTTCCCATACGAACCTGAAGATAACACTACATTTGAACTAGGGTTTAAAGCTTCATTCCTTGATGGAGATCTTAAGCTTCTTGGTAATGCTTTTGTTTCTGAGTATGAAAACATGCAAAGAACAATGTTTGGCTTCGTTGGTTACGATCAAAATAACGGAAATGCTATATATACTCTAATGACTAAAAACTTAGCAGAAACTACCATTCAAGGACTTGAATTAGAGTTTGATTGGACCGCTTGGGAAAATGGAAGAGTTTATGGTTGGGTTGCTGCCTTAGATGCTCCACAACCTGGGGGATCTGAAGAATTTGCTGATGGTTATCTATGTCTTGAGAGAGCTTTGTTGGGTCAGGACACATGTGCAGCTGCTGGGGATCATAATCTAAGTGGTAAAAATTTAATGTGGTCTCCTGAAGTATCAGCTACTCTTAATGTAGAACATACTTTTTACCCAGTTTCTGGTTGGTTTGTAAGACCATCATTAAGCATAAGCCATGTTGGAGAAATGTTCTTTAATGAGACTAACTATGCTGTTGCCCCATTCCATAGTGGGCAAGAAGCTACAACTACTGCAAATGCTGCGGTAACTCTTGTAAATGAAACAGAAGCATGGGGATTAGAATTTTATGTATTTAACTTAACCGATGAGTTAATTAAAACAGATTCTTTTGCTGGAAATGCTGGGTATGTAAGAGCTATGTATGCTCCACCAAGAGCATTTGGCTTTAGATTCCAAAAAGATTTCTAGGATACAACTAGATATAAAAAAGAGGGTTTTATGCCCTCTTTTTTTTGTTTCACATTTTGATGTTAAAATTGTAATTATGAAAAATATTTTAAAACCAGCTATAACTATTTGTGCATTACTTATTATCTCAGCTTGTGGGGGTGGTGGAGGAGGCGGTCCAGCATTTTCTATAACTGCTAACTCTCAAAGCTTTTCTACTAATGAGGATGAAATCTACATAGGAAACTTGAGCGCTTCTACATCAAGTGCTGCAACTGTCACTTTTCAGAAAACTTCTGGCCCTAGCTTTGGAGCTATCAATTTAAACCAAGATGGAAATTTTACATATAATCCTCAAGCTGAGTTTAGTGGCAACGACTCTTTTCAATTTACAGCTACAGCTGTTGAGAACTCAACTGTGTCAAATCCAGCAACCGTTTCAATTACTATTAACAATGTTAATGATTCACCCGTTGTTCAACTTACTAGTCCACCAGAAGCATGGGCAGGAAACTCTGATATCTTAATGCCTGAAAATGCAACCTTCGAATTTACTGTAGACGATCCAGATAATGAGTTTTCTCAAATTAGTTACACTGCAAGTATTGGTGATGAGATTTTACCTTCACCTTCAATAAGCACTTCAGAGTCTGGTACTAATACAATGACATTAGATTTCAGCGGAATTACAAGTGCAGGTTTCAAAGAAGTCACAATTTTTGCCAATGATGGCAACTCTCAGGGCGAGTCATCATTTGAAGCCATCATTCCATCAAATATAACACTAACTGAAAACTACAGAACTTATGTTGTTAGTGGATCTAAGAAACAGAATATGCAGCCTGGAACAACATACTTGATAGTTGCAGATTCAGTCACAGATATAGAAGATTTTAGAAATAGACTTGGACAAACAGTTTACAACTTAATTAAAAGAATCAATGAGGGTAGCTTTGTTGAGGAGTATTTTAATATTCTTGCGGTTGAACCTTTGCTCCTAGATGGAACTGATTCTTTTGTTGGCTTATATACAGGTTGCTTGGATTGGGATACATCAATATATTGTTGGGATTGGGATGTCCTTGATGCAAATGTAGCTTCCGCTTTCCCCGAAGGTCCTCTACCTGATACCATTTCTATTCTTGCAGGTTTTAATGGAAGAGGAGTAGCAAGGGGATATGTAAATGCTCAACCTCTGGGCGGCTCAACATCTTATATAGCTATGCATGAACTTGGCCATAGTCATGCCAACCTTGGAGATGAATATATAACAAGTGATGATAGAGGTTTTGATATGAGTATTTATGCTGACTCATCTCCCAATACTACTACAAATAACGATCCATATAATGTTAAATGGTCTCATTGGATTCAAGATAAAACTAATGTACCTGGTTACACAATTGGTGCATCTAGCTCAGGAGTTGGACTTTTCCTAGGAACCTATTATTCTTCAGATGCATCATGGAGACCTGAGGACTATAACGTAATGTATGGCGGAGACTATAATGGAAGTTGGGGAGTGCCTGAAAACTTTATTTCTCAATACGGTCCTATTAACACCGAAGCATTTGTTGCTCAAACTATTTCTAATCAATGCTTCAATCAATACGATAATTATGATAGTTGCCCTAATGTTTGGGATAGCATCTATTTAGTTGATGAAGATGGTGTTGAAACAGATATTGATAACTTACAACAAAGTGGTGGTTATACTTCAATAAAATATAATCTAAATAATGTTGAATTTAATACTAATAATATTCAACTAAATTGGTATGTTAATGGAGTCCTTCAAGACGACCTTGTAAATCAAACGGAAGTTACTTTTACGAAGCCTGAAAATGGAGGGGTAATGGAGTATTCATACAAAGCCACTGATACTTTAGACTTTATGACAGCTCCTGATGATATATTGTTAGATTCCGACAACTATGAAGGATTTTTTAATAGTGAATATTATTGGAATACTTCTATAGATTGGTCTGGTAGCTATCAAGCAAATCCAACGAACAAGTCTGACTATGCAATTGGTTACATTGATGGAACCACTGGTGGCACTATTGGAATTAATTGGAGCAACTTATGATCAATTTCAAACAAATCTTACTGGTAACATCTATCATCGTTCCTACCTTCGTTCTTGCTTTAAATGATGATCTTATTCCAGGCAAACATCAAATTTTAAAAGATACTAAAGTAACTTTTAAGGATAATAAATTTCACCAAGTAAAACTTTTTATGAAAGATGGAGTTTTTGAATTCAAGTCAGTTGAATACAATAAACTTATTCCAGGCTATCGTTTTAAAAAAGATCCTATTGAAATAGAAACATACGAAGCAGTATTCTTAGACTCTGAAGGTAAGCAGCTTTATCAAATTAATATTGGCAACCCGTTATTAGTTAAAGCTCAACATATTGGATATGAAGATAGTGAATTTTTCTATGGTTATGATAATCAAGCAAGTTTTTATCTACCTTATCCTAAGAATATTGAACCTGCATCTGTAGTGATGTACAAAGTTTTTTTGAATACAAAAAATCAATTACAAACGGTCGCAATTAAGTAGCACATGGCGAAGATACTATTTTATTTAATAGTTTTATTTCCTATTTTTACTAATGCTGATCCAAGGACTGAATATTTACAGAGTGATTTAGATGCGTATGTTCATAGTGATGATGCATCTTTTAAATATGTAATAAAACAAGTTAAAGAATTTGAAGAATATTTTATTTATTCAATCAAAATGAATTCTCAAAATTTTCTTCAAAAGAAAGATGTTAATCAAACAACCTGGTCGCACTGGCTTACAGTTATAGAGCCAAAAGAAGTCAAGGTTGAGACCTCTTTGCTTGTTATTGGTGCTGGAGATACAAATGATCCTTTACCAAAAACACAAAATGAATTGATTCAATTAGCTTTATCTTCTAACTCTATAGTAGGAGAATTAAGAGCGATTCCCAATCAACCATTAAAATTTTCTGATGAAAGTTTTCCTAGGTGGGAAGATGCAATAATTGCTTATACATGGAATAAATTTTTCTTAACAGGGGATTCGCGATGGCCCGCAAGAATGGCAATGACAAAGAGTGCTATTGCTGCTATGGATACTATCCAGATAGTTTTTAAAAAGAATAATATAAAAGATTTTGTAGTAACTGGTGCTTCTAAAAGAGGGTGGACTACATGGACTACTGCAGCAACGGATAGCAGGGTTATAGCAATAATACCGCTGGTTATAGATTTATTAAACATTAAACCATCTTTTGAACATCATTGGCAGGCTTATGGATTCTGGGCTCCAGCTGTTCAGGATTATGTAGATATAAATATTATGGATTGGTGGGGATCACTAGAAGCTGAGGCTCTTTTTAAGATAGTAGATCCGTTCAGTTATAAAGACAGATATCAATTTCCAAAATATATCATTAATGCTGCTGGAGATGAGTTTTTTATACCCACTTCTTCACAATTTTATTATGGCCAACTTCCTGGAGAAAAACATATTAGATATGTTCCAAATGTTGGTCATGGCCTCAATGGTTCATATATTTTAGATTCAATTTTATCTTTTTATATGAGCATTTTAAATGAAACTCCTAGACCAAAATATAACTTTAATTTTCTTGAAAATGGTCAGATTGAATTCATTTCTGAAAACCAGCCAACAACAGTAAAAGTTTGGTGGGCTGAAAACTCACTTGCTAGAGATTTTAGAATTGATGTAATAGGCAAGAGCTGGAAATCAGAATTAATAGCGATCAATTCTGAAGGTAAATACGTATCATCTATGAAAAGTCCAAAAAAGGGATGGAGAGCATATTTTTTAGAAGCTGAATACAGCACCTCTGGTTCAATTCCTTTTGTTGTTACAAGTGAAGTTAAGGTATCTCCTGACATTTTACCATTTGATTATATTGATCCTATTAACCCAAAAGGTTTTCTTTCTAAAAATTAGATTAAAAACTTCTTATCTTTACGTCAGGTTTTTAATAATAGATAATACTGCTCCAGACCTTATCAAATAGGGTTAATAATGCGGGAATAGCTCAGCTGGTAGAGCGCAACCTTGCCAAGGTTGAGGTCGCGAGTTCGAACCTCGTTTCCCGCTCCAATTTTTAGACTTTGACTCGATAAAAATTTCTATTTAATATCAAGTCTATGAATAAAATATTCAGTCTTCTTTTAATTTCTATTACCTTTTTAGCTCATACAGAAGAAGATCCCTATAACGCATTTATTTACATAAGTCCTCTCAATTCAGAATCATTAGTAAACATAGGCATTAAAGATAATATAGATGTTAAGGACATGATCACATCTGCAGGTTCACTAGCTCTATCTAGTAACTATCCTAGTAAGGATGCCTTTTTAGTATCAAAATTAAAGTCATCAAATTACCATATCTATGGAAAAACTAATCTTTCAGAATGGGCTAATTTTAGATCATTTAATTCGGTAAGTGGTTGGTCAAGTTTTGGAGGTCAAACGATTAATCCTTATGGAAACAATAGGAATCCTTGTGGTTCAAGTTCAGGCTCAGCTGTTGCTGTTGCTAGTGGCATGCTGGATGTTGCCATTGGAACTGAAACTAATGGATCAATATCTTGTCCAGCATCTATAAATGGAATTGTTGGGATGAAGCCATCTGTTGGTTTGGTTAGCAGAAGCGGCATAGTGCCGATCTCTTCAACTCAAGATACTGCTGGACCTATGGGCAAGACAGTTACGATAGTGGCTAAAACATTGGAAGCAATAGCTGGAGAAGATCCATCAGATGCATCAACCCTTAATATACCTAATAATTTTGATTTCAATTTTACCAAGGATTTAAATAAAAACTCTTTGAAAAATAAACGCTTTGGATTACTAAATTCAGGATCAGACGATGAGGAAGGTCAAAAACTTTTAAATAAAATAACTAAAATTATTTCTTCTAGAGGCGGCGAAGTTGTTGAAATAGAAGACACTAGAATCTATCCAGGAGAGGAGGAATTTTTCTTATTATTATACGAATTTGAAAGAGGCCTAAAACTTTATCTTGCTAACGCCAATACACCTCATAAAAATCTAAAAGATCTTATTGCTTTTAATAATGCTAATGATGATTTAGTCATGCCTTATTTTAAACAAGAAATATTTGAAGCTAGTATTGATGCCTCATTAGACGATGATCAATATTCGGAAGCTCTTGCTACTCTTCAAAAGGTAAAAGATGATTTTGATACATTGCTAGCAAAATATAACTTAGACGCATTTGTTGGCCTTACTAGAAATCCAGCATGGCTTATTGATTACAAGAATGGAGATAGTGGAGCCATGGAAGAACAAAGAAGTTGGGGTAATGGTGGCTTTGCTGCTATAGCAGGCTACCCCCATATCACACTACCTTTAGATAAGGTTCAAGGATTGCCTGTTGGAGTTTCTTTTATAGGTACTAAATGGTCTGACAAGTCATTGCTTGAATATGCAGCTTCTTTTGAAAGAGCAAATAAATAAACTTATTTATCTTTTAAAATTTCTCTAGCAGCATTCTTTCCAGGCAAACCAGTAACACCTCCACCAGGATGCGTACCTGACCCACACATATATAAGGATTTAAGAGGCCCTCTATAGTCTCCATAGTTTAAAAGAGGTCTTGCTGCCCACATTTGATCTAGGGTCATATGACCATGCATGATATCTCCACCAATAAGACCAAATTTTTCCTCTAAATCAAGTGGAGATAAAATCATAGTTCCTTCAATAGAGTTCCTGAAATTTGGAGCAAATGCATTTACAGTATCAATAATGCATTCAGCGGCATCAAGGCGTGCATCATGCCAAGAAACATCATTTTTTAGCATGGGAGAAAATTGCTGACAAAATAATGAGGCAACATGCTTTCCTGGAGGGGCAAGGCTGTCATCTAGGGTTGATGGAATAAGCATCTCAACAATTGGTCTTTTAGACCATCCATAATTTTTAGCATCAATAAATGCTTGATCCATATAATCTAAAGTAGGAGCTATAACAATTCCGCATTGATGATGCTCACCAACGAATTTACCAGGTAGTGATGTAAAGTCAGGAAGTTCTGATAAAGCTACATTCATCCTAAAAGTTCCTGAACCTGATTTATAACCATCCATGCTTCTATTAAATTCTTCATCTAAATCATTTTGATCAATTAATTTTTTATATAGAAGAGTTGGATTTAGATTAGATACAACTTTTGATGCATTAATAACATCACCATTCTCTAATTGAATGCCTGTAACTCTTTTACTATCAACCATAACTTTTTTAACAGGCGCATTAGTGGTTATTTTCACTCCAACATCCATACATGCTTGCTGCATTGCTTGAGTAATAGCGCCCATTCCACCTATAGCATGCCCCCATGCTCCTTTCTCACCATCAACTTCTCCAAAAACATGATGAAGTAGGACGTAAGCAGAGCCTGGAGTATCAGGACTAGCATAGTTACCAACTATGGCATCAAAACCAAAAGCTGCTTTAATATGCTCGTTTTCAAACCATGAATCTAAGAAAGATCGAGCACTTTTTGTAAAAAGATCATAAACATCTTTGTGGACTTGATTACCTTTCTTTACAATCGGCCAAGCCTGTAATGCTGCACCCATAAGTGCTTTAATACCCTGTTTTGGATTTGGAGGAGTCTTAATTGAAAGATCTCTGAGAACATCTGCTACAGCTTCAATGCGATCATAGTAATCTGGCAGTCTGTTAGCATCTTTTTCTGAAAATTTTCTAAACTCTTCTTGAGTTCTCTCAAGTCCACCACCTAATTTTAAATAATTATTATCATTGATAGGAAGAAAATTAGAAATGGGTCTTTTAACAACATTTAAACCATATTCTTTTAACTTCATGTCATTTATAACTTGAGGATTAAGCAAACTAACAGTGTAACTTGCTACTGAGTTTCTAAAACCTGGATGAAATTCTTCAGTGACAGCAGCGCCACCTACAATATGTCTACGTTCAAAGATATGGACATTTAGTCCAGCCTTTGCAAGATAATAAGCGCATACGAGTCCATTATGTCCTGCGCCAATAATTAGTGCATCAATTTTTTTATCTTTCATGTCCAATTATTATAATTTAAATACCTTTGAAGTATATTTAGTTTTAACACAGACTTAGCTTGTATATAATTCTGATATGAATATTTTTACAAAGCTTGTTTCATTGTTAAAATCTGAAACCGAAATGGTTCCAAATCCTATAGATGATTCAGCGAGAGTTAAATATGGAGGCCTTCATGTCTCTAAACAGCTTGATACATTTTTAAGAGAAGAGGTTGTTAATGGCATTAATATTCAACCAAGCCTATTTTGGAAATCACTTGAATCAATTTTAGATACTTTTGGACCTAAAAATATTGAGCTTTTGGCAAAAAGAGAATCTTTACAAAAACAAATTGATAATTGGCATCTAGAAAGAAAAGGTCAAGAGCATAATGCACCTGAATATAAGAATTTTCTTAAAGAAATAGGCTACTTGCTTGAAGAGGGTGATGATTTTTCAATTGAAACTTCTGATGTAGACCCTGAGATCAAAACTATTGCAGGACCCCAACTAGTAGTCCCAGTTTCCAATGCTAGATTTGCCTTAAATGCTGCTAATGCACGCTGGGGAAGTCTTTACGATGCTTTATATGGTACTGATGTTATATCTGAAGAGGATGGTGCTGAAAGAGCTGGAGGCTATAACCCGAAAAGAGGAAATAAAGTTATTGCTTTTGCTAAAAACTTTTTAAATGAGACAGTTCCTCTTAAAGACGGGTCATATGAAGATGCAATTAGTTTTATGATTTTAGGTGAAAGTCTTCAAGTTGAATTATCTGATGGCACTAGATCAGAATTAAAAAACACTAATCAATATATAGGTTTTGCTGGGGATGTTAGTAATCCAAAAGGCATTTTATTAAAAAATAATAATTTACATCTTGAGATTCAAATTGATAAAGATCACAACATAGGAATGGAAGATCCTGCAGGTATTAAGGATGTGTTAGTAGAGTCTGCTATAACTACCATTCAAGATTGTGAGGATTCAGTAGCAGCCGTAGATGCGGCTGACAAAGTTGTTGTTTATAGAAACTGGTTAGGCCTTATGAAAGGAGATTTAAAAGAAACTTTTATGAAAGGTGAATCTGAAATAACTCGATCCCTTAATCCAGATAGAAGTTACACAAGTAAAGACAATAAAAAATTAAATTTACCAGGAAGAAGCTTAATGCTAGTTAGAAATGTTGGCCATCTCATGACTAATCCATCAGTACTTGATAAAGATGGTAATGAGATTCCTGAAGGGATTCTTGATGCTATGTTCACTATTTGTATATCTAAACATGATCTTGAAAGAACAGGTAATTATACTAATTCAAGAAAAGGGAGTATTTATATAGTTAAGCCAAAGATGCATGGGCCTAAAGAAGTTAAATTTACTTGTGATCTCTTTGCGGCAGTTGAAAAAGAATTAAGCATTAAACCTCTAAGTGTAAAAGTGGGGATTATGGATGAAGAGAGAAGGACCACAGTAAATTTAAAAGAATGCATCAGGATAGCTAAAGATAGAGTTATTTTTATCAATACTGGATTCTTAGATAGAACCGGAGATGAGATACATACAAGCATGGAAGCTGGCCCTATGATTCCAAAGGCTGAAATGAAACAGCAACCATGGATTTCTGCTTATGAGGATTGGAATGTTGATACTGGTTTGCAAACTGGATTTAAAGGTAAGGCTCAAATAGGTAAGGGTATGTGGGCAATGCCTGATGAAATGTTGGAAATGTATAACACCAAAGCAATGCATCCTAGTGCTGGAGCCAACTGTGCTTGGGTTCCTTCTCCAACTGCTGCGTCACTTCATGTTATTCATTATCATCAAATACTTGTTTCGAGTGAACAAGAATCCATTGCTTCAAGACCTAAAGCTAGTCTTGATGATATTCTAACTATTCCGATTATGTCAGATCCAGGTGCCTTATCAGCAGAGGATATTCAAAAAGAATTAGAAAATAATGCTCAAGGCATTCTAGGCTATGTTGTTAGATGGATTGATAGCGGTGTTGGTTGTTCAAAAGTTCCAGATATTAATAATGTTGGATTAATGGAAGACAGAGCTACTTGTAGGATATCAAGTCAACATATTGCTAATTGGCTGCATCATGGTTTATGTTCAAAAGATCAAGTTATAGAAACAATGAAAAAAATGGCTATCATTGTTGATGAGCAAAATGCTGGTGATAATACTTATAAGGATATGGCGCCTAGTTTTGATGGAGCTGCATTTATAGCTGCTTGTGATCTTGCTGTCGAAGGAAGAACGCAACCAAGTGGTTATACAGAACCAATACTTCACTCAAAAAGATTAGAGTTTAAGTTTTAGCATGAAGGGTTACTGGGTAGCAAGATGTCATATTACTAATGGAGATGAGTATTCAAAATATGCTGCCTTAGCTGGACCAATTATAGAGAGCTTTGGTGGAATCTTTCTTGTACGTGGTGGGAATCAGCTAGAGGTAGAAGGGGGAATATATGAAAGAACGGTTCTTGTAGAATTTGAAAACATTCAAACAGCCGAAGCATGCTATAAATCAGAAGCTTATCAAGAAGCTCTTAAAAATCATGTTATAAATTCAGCAATCAGACATGTTGTTTTAGTAGAGGGTGTCTAAGCTAATGTACACAAACTAATATTATATTTTTTTAATTAATGTAATATGCTCTAATTATGAGCTTTACTAGAACTAAAATAATATGCACAGTTGGCCCCTCAACTCAAAGCATAGCTACCCTTAGAAAACTTCACAAAGAAGGCATGAATGTTGTGAGAATTAATATGTCTCATGCGACTCATAAATCTGCTTTATCAACCATTAATAAAGTAAATAAAATAAATTCCAGCTTAAAAGATGGAGCAACTCCCATTGCAGTTCTATTAGATACCCAAGGCCCTGAAATTAGAACAGGTGATACCTCAATGCCACTTGATCTTGTAACAGGCGATGAAGTGAAACTAACAGTAAGAGATCAAGTCGATGTTGAAACTTCTTCTATTCAAATAAATTATAAGGATTTAATTAGTAGTGTAACCTCTGGATCAAAGATAACTGTTGATAATGGCCTTATCAATTTTGAAGTCCTTTCAAAAGATGAAGATACTCTATTATGTAAAGTACTAGATGGTGGCAAGATTGGAAGTAAAAGGCATGTAAATCTACCTGGTGTCAGAGTTAATCTTCCTTCAATTACTGCAAAGGATTTAAAGGATATTGATTTTGGTATAAAAAATAAAGCTGATTTTATTGCTCTTTCTTTTGTAAGAGATCCCGAAGACCTTGAAAAGCTTAGAAATATTCTGAAGAAGAAATCATCTTCTGCAAAAATAATTGCGAAGATTGAAAACCAAGAAGGTTTAGATAATATCCATGAAATATGTCAAGCCTCTGATGGTGTTATGGTTGCAAGAGGTGATTTAGGTATTGAAACTAATTTAGCTGATCTACCAAATATCCAAAGAAGAATTATGTATGCTTGTGCTAAATGGGGCAAACGCTCAATAGTGGCAACGCATTTGCTTGAGTCTATGATTGAGAATCCAACCCCAACTCGAGCTGAAGTTACTGATATTGCTAATGCGATTTATGAAGGTTCCGATGCAATAATGCTGTCGGGTGAGACAAGTATCGGTAAATACCCTATAGAGTGTGTTAGATTTCTTAAATCAATTTCATATAGAACTGAAAAATTTAAAACCTTAGGTTATGAAGACAACTTAACAGCCGACTCTGATTGGCAACATCTTGGAGTTGCTGCAAATCAGTTAGCTCAATCTATCAATGCAGATGGAATTATTGCTATAACAAGAACTGGCTATACTGCCAATGTAGTTTCAAATTCCAAACCTTTTGAAATGCCAATTTTTTGTTTTACAAGCAATCAATCTACATTCAGGAGTCTTTCTCTTGTTGGATCTACTCACGCTCATCTTCTGAAAAGCATTTCAAATCATGACAAAACAGTTAAATTGATAACTCAAAAACTTAAAAGCTATTATCCTGATAAAAAAAATCTTAAATTTGTAATGATTTCAGGTATTTTTTCTGAAAAACATTCAGAAGCAATTCAGGTAATTAATATTTAATTTATTTTTTTTACAGACTCTCTAAATATTAGTTCAGAACCAAAAACTTTATTTACATTCTTTTTTTCAGATTTATTTGAAATATTATCTATAAGTATTTGAGCTGCAAATGTAGCCATTTCTTTAATAGGTTGAGCAATCGTTGTAATGGATGGCCAAGCTTGACTAGCAGTAGGGGAGTTGTCAAATCCCACCAATGAAATGTCATTTGGTATATTTATTTTGGCTTTGTGAGCAGCCTTCATTGCGCCTGCAGCCATAGCGTCATTTGATGCAAATATTGCACTTACTTTTGATGTACCTTTTTTAAAAAGCTCTTTAGCAGCAATTTCTCCAGAATCAAAAGAGAAATCGCCCTCTGTAATATTATCTTCGTTAACTGCAATATTGTTATCAGTTAGAGCACTAAGATATCCATCTAATCTATGTTGAGTTGCACCATGCCCTTTATGGCCTTTTATAAAACCAATTTTTGAATGTCCTTTCTTAATTAGATGGCATGTCATGCTATAAGAAGCTTTAAAGTCATCTGATGAAACGCATAACGGATTTGATGTTAGCAATCCTGGTGATACAACACATAGAGGAATCTCTAATTGAAGACTTTTTACTAATTCTTTCAAATCACTTATAGGAGGAGTAAGAATAAGTCCATCAAGATTTGTTCTTTTACTAAATTCAATTAAGTCTTCGGTGAGATCTTTATCTTGGTGATCACATGGAAACAAAACCCCACTAAAGCCATTTTTAGCACATGTTTCTAGAACACCTGATTGAATGTCTGATAAATAAAATTTATCAGGATTATCATATACCAAGCCTATTAAAAAAGATTTTTTAGATCTTAAACCTTGTGCAGCCTTATTTGGATTGTAGTCTAATGCTTTTATAGATTTTAAAACTTTAGATTTAGTTGTTTTAGAAACACCATATTCATTATTTATAACTCTGGAAACAGTTTTAATTGAAACTTGCGAGTGACTAGCTACATCTTTAATGGTCGCTTTCTTATTTTCCATACTCAATATCATACAAGAATTATTACCTTCCAAAATAGCATTACTTAATATATTTTTTTAGGTTTCATTCTCTCTAAATAATTATAAATTTGGTACAATGACAACGATATCTATTCTAATTGGGAGAGGTGATATATGTTATTTAATACACTTGATTTAACTATAGTTGCAATTTATTGCATAGGAATTATTGGTCTTGCTACCTACGTCTCTAGACAATCCTCTGGTCATGAAAGAAGTGCTGAAGATTACTTCTTAGCTGGAAGATCATTGCCATGGTGGGCTATTGGAGCTTCATTGATTGCTGCTAATATTTCAGCTGAGCAAATTATAGGTATGTCAGGACAAGGTTTTGTTGTTGGAATGGCTATAGCTACATATGAGCTAACCGCAGCAATTGCTTTGATTGTAATGGCAAAATTTTTCCTACCACTTTTTCTAGAAAAGAAGATTTATACCATGCCTCAGTTTCTCGAACAGAGGTTTGATAAAAGAGTTAGCCTAGTTCTTTCTTTTTTCTGGTTAGCAGTTTATGTATTCATTAATTTAACTTCTGTTTTGTGGCTTGGTTCATTAGCAATAAATGCACTTACAGGAATTGATTTATTTCATGGGTTAGTTTTACTTGCCGGATTGTCTTTAGCATATTCTCTTTGGGGAGGATTAAAAGCTGTAGCTTTAACCGATATTATTCAAGTTGTTTTGTTAATTTTTGGTGGACTTGCAGTTTCATACATAGCTTTAACGACTATTGGTGAGGGTGAATTGATTGCAGGTTTAGTGGTTGTATATAACGAAGTCCCCGAAAAATTTGACATGATTCTTTCACCTGAAAATCCTGCATACAGTAATTTGCCAGGTGTCTGGGTTCTTATTGGTGGGTTATGGATTGCTCACTTTGCTTACTGGGGTTTTAATCAATACATTACTCAGAGAGCTTTGGGAGCAAAATCTTTACCAGAAGCGCAAAAGGGCGTTATGTTTGCAGCATATTTAAAGCTTTTGATGCCTTTGGTAATTGTTCTACCTGGAATATGTGCAGCAGTTCTTTATCCAGCTCTAGAGAAATCTGATCAAGCATATCCAACCATGATGGCTTTATTGCCCCATGGATTACTTGGACTTACATTTGCTGCGCTAATTGCAGCTATTGTTTCATCTTTAGCTTCAATGACAAATAGTATTAGTACTATTTTTACAATGGATGTCTATAGAAGTTTTGCAAGAACTGAAGCTTCTCAAGGAAAACTAATTACTATTGGAAGAAATGTTGCATGGATTGCATTAGCAATAGCGGTTCTAATGGCCAAGCCTTTATTAGGAAGCCTCGAATCAGCTTTTCAATATATTCAAGAATTTACTGGCTTTTTTACACCAGGTATCTTAGTTATCTTTTTAGTTGCTTTGTTTTGGAAAAAAGCTACAACCATGTCAGTTCTGGTTGCAGCTGGAACTTCATTATTTTTATCTATCTTTATTTGGTATGTTTTTCCAGAGTACCCATTCATACATAGAATGGGAGTTGTATTTTTAATATCAGGTTTTACATGCTACATGACAGCTTTGATTCAAGGTTATACAGACCAAGAAAAAGCTATAGACTTAAATGGTATTAATTTTTCTACTTCAAAAGGGTTTAACTATAGTACTGTTGCAATTGTGGCTGTTCTTGCAGTCATATACGGTCTTCTTTGGTAGAGTTCAGTCTATGAAAAGATTCATATTTCTTATTTTATTATCTGGGAATCTGTCTGCTGCAGTTGATTGGTCGCATAATGCTTCGTGCCCATCGCCTGATATGCAAAGAGTTGAGGCGATCTTAAACAGTATGAATCTTAGAGAAAAGGTTGGCCAAATTATCATGCCAGATATTGATGCTGTTACTCCTGAGCTAGCAAAAAAATATAAATTAGGCTCTATCCTTAATGGTGGCGGCAGATACCCTAATAAGAATAAATTTAGCTCGATTGATGATTGGAAAGATTTAAGTAAAGATTACTATGAAGCATCTCCAGTAGTTAATGGTGAAATTATTCCCATTTTATGGGGTACTGATGCAGTTCATGGTCATAATAATGTTATTGGGGCTACAATTTTTCCACACAATATTGGTCTTGGAGCCACAAGAAGTCCAGAGCTTATTAAGTTGATTGGTCAAGCAGTTGCAAAGGAAGTCTTATCTACTGGTATACCATGGACTTTTGCTCCAACAATTACTGTTCCACAAAATGATACATGGGGAAGAACATACGAGGGCTATTCTGAAGATCCAGAATTAGTTGCTGCGTTAGGGCAAGCAATGATCTTTGGCTTGCAAGGTGAAGGTGATAATTTTCTTGGATCTAATCGTATGCTTGCAACGGCTAAGCACTTTATAGCTGACGGAGGCACAACCGACGGAGTAGACCAAGGAAATGCAGTCATAAGTGAAATAGGGTTAAAGAACCTTCATGGCGAGCCTTATTTTAAAGCTTTAGATGCATGTGTTCAAACAATCATGGCGAGCTTTAATTCTTGGAATGGTAAAAAACTCCACGGTAGCAATTATCTTTTAAATAATGTTTTAAAAGGTCAAATGAATTTCGATGGACTAGTTGTTGGAGACTGGAATGGTCATGGTCAAGTCAAGGGCTGCAGCAATACAAGCTGCCCGCAAGCCTTTAATGCAGGCGTTGATATTTTTATGGTTCCTGATGAATGGCAAGAATTATATAAAACTACTATCAAACAAGTTAAGAATGGCTCTATCTCTAAAGAAAGATTAGATGATGCAGTCAGGAGAATATTGCGGGTCAAGATGCAAATAGGTCTGCTTGATGACAAGAAGCCGCATGAATATAAATATAATTTTATTGGTGATCCAGAGCATGTCAAGATTGCTAGAAGGGCGGTTCGGGAATCATTGGTATTGCTTAAAAATAATGAGAATCTACTTCCTCTAGATCCCACAAAGCATTATGTGATAGTCGGAGATGCTGCTCAATCTATTAATAGTCAAATGGGTGGATGGACTATAACCTGGCAGGCAAGAGAAAATAAAAATTCAGACTATAAGAACGTTCAAAGTATCTATAACGCATTAGCTTCAAATATTGTAAGTCAAGGCGGTACAGTAGAATTCTCTATGGATGGCACCTATCAAAAGAAACCTGATGCTGTGATAGTTGTTTATGGTGAGGAGCCTTATGCCGAAGGTGATGGCGATAGAAAAGATCTTCAGTTCTCTAGTAAAGATTCTACATACTTAGCAATAATGGAAAGCTATAAAAAGCAAGAATTTCCAATTGTCTCAATTTTTCTTTCTGGCAGGCCCTTAGAAATTAACAGGCAATTAAATCTTTCAAATTCCTTTGTTGCTGCTTGGCTCCCTGGAACTGCAGTTGAAGGCATAGGAGATGTTATTTTTACTAAAAATGATCAAGTAAATTATGATTTTAAAGGAAAACTTTCCTATTCATGGCCTAAAAACGCCAATCAAAATCTTAATTTTAAAGACGCAAACTACAAACCATTATTTAGATATGGATATGGATTAAATTACTCCTCAACTGAGAATCTTGTAAATGTTGAAGAAACTTTAATCACTAAAGAAGTTGATGAAATTGCTTTATTTGTAGGAAGCGCTTATTCACCAGGAATTGAATTTGTTCAAGAAGGTACAAATGTAGAACAGATTCAATCTGATATTTATACTAGCAAACTTCAAAATATTTCTTTGTATAAGTTTGACTATAAAAAACAGGATGATGCAAAGAATCTTAAATTTTTTAAATCGGATAATTATAATGCGTGGGGAATTTTAGCTAACTCAACTTTAAATATTGACTACATGCAAAATCCTAACTATGAAATAGAACTTAAGATTAATAGATTTGGAAAATTACCAATATACTTTGGCGCAACTTGTGTTGGAAATGGCTATGAAATCTGTAGAGGAACTATTGATATAACCGAGTTATTTAAGAATTCAAAACTAACCGAATGGTCTAAAATTAAAATACCTTTATCCTGCCTGGCCTCAGTTGGACTTGATAAATCAAATATAGATATTCGCATGTTATTTTTAACAAATGGTAATTGGGATATAGATATCCACTCAATTTATATTAAAGACAACAAACTCAATGCTCCTACTGACTGTTCAGATCTTCTAGAGGGGGTAAATCAATGAGTGAAGTTTTATTAGTAGATATTGGTGGCACTAATATGAGGTATGCATATTCTAAACTTGGATTAATCGATATATATGAATCAAAAAGAATGTCGCTTGAAAATCTAGATAATTTTAATGACATTATTAAAAGCCTTATTAATCATAAAAACTATAGTGTTAAAAACGCGGTTTTCTCTATTGCTGGTCCAAAAATCTCTAATACAATTAAGATGACAAATAGATCTTTTTCAGCTAATTCGGATACTATTAAAGAAAATTTTTTATTAGATCAATGCCACTTATTAAATGACTGGGAATCAATTGGATATAGCTTAACTAGTACTCCTGAAAATGATATTAAATATTTGAAGCAAGGAATATCTTTTAATTCTAATACCTTGGTTCTAGGTCCTGGAACAGGTTTAGGAGCTGCATTCAGTAATGGAGGAACTGTTTTACCTACTGAAATTGGCAATACTACAAATTGGACCTCAGCATTATTAACAAACTTTAATATTTCAAATGACGGAACTTTTTTAATTCTTGAAGATATAATTTCTGGAACAGGAATATCTAAACTCTACAAAGCATTGGCAGGAGAATGTATTTCAGCCGAAGAGGTTATAAAAAGATTTGATAAAAAAGAAAAAAATGCTCAACACGTAATAAATGGATTTATCAGCAGTTTAGCTCACGTTTTATCAGATCTTGCGCTTGCCTATGTTCCAGGAAATGGAATCTTCCTAGCTGGCGGCCTAAGTCGAACACTAGCTCCTCTTATCAACCATGAATCTTTTAAAGAAGAATTTCTTAAAAACAAATCTTCAATACATAAAGATCTTTTAAAAAATATAAAAATTGGTGTTATTACAAGAGAGCATACTTGCCTATATGGTAATCTAAATTACTTTAATTTTATAAATAAAAATAATTAAACAAATATATATTTTCAATATTATTTTTAAGTTATTTGTGTATAATTGCGTCTAATTATGGCTGATAAGAAACAAACAAAAGTATATTTAATTCCTGAAAGTGAAACGAGAGATCATCACACTTA